>VFQP010001350.1_pt1 | contig 33497 bp, 31 predicted proteins | sample 3512351 | NCBI WGS metagenome assembly VFQP01 (sample SAMN10412372, study PRJNA504923) | tailings metagenome | isolation source: Relicate 1 Philex TSF1 revegetated site | place: Philippines: Tuba, Benguet | collected 2017-08-29
CAGGAAAAGCTGTTGCAAAAACAGGCCATCCTTACTTTCCGGCGAACGGATCAACAGCATAAGCTGAGAGGTACAAGCTGGCGAAATACAAGCGTTTTTTACAGCCGTTCAATTGCGTTAAAGAAAATTCTTCTCTATAGCAGTAAAATGACCGGGTGATTAGTGAGGCGGATGGCCGCATTTATCCGACAGGAAATGACATGAACCCGGCCACTCAGCCACATCCCCCATCATTTTATCTTGATCCGTAATATGGATTTTTCTGCTTCAGCTTTTCTCGAATTCGCTTAATTCGTGTTATAGGTTTTTAATGACCAATTTACCCCGCGGTCTTTCAGATAAGCTAGTACAAAGTCAAAGCAGTGCTTATCGTCTCCTATTGATTCCGGAGGGAAAATGCCTTTTTTATTGAATAAGCCCCGGGAAATAAGGTTTACAGCTGCGGTACAGGTAAAGCCTGTTGTTCTTGCCATGGATGACAAACCCGTTTGTGTATCATAATGATCAAGGAGATTATATTCAATTACATTTTTTTCTCCTGTTATAGTTACCCGCATTACTGTAAGTTCTTCTTCTCCGGGCAATAATTTCCATTGGTTGATCAGTAGTTGTGATGTGAAATCCAGTGGAGTTATGGGCAGTCCGTTAATATAAACCGGAGTAGTACTGAAGAATCCCGCGTTTTGAAGGTCTGTGATAAGTTTTGCGTGGCCTGGATAACGCAATGTTTTCTCCTTCATTTCGGGTATGTGAGACATTGTATACAGGAGGCTTCGTAAGCCATCGGTATTGAATGCTTCGAGGGTTCCCACACCGTCGAATTGGAGACTTTCGATCTCACTCATTGCCGGTTTGGTAACGACGTGGCCATTCTCTTTAAGTCTCGCGGGTCGTATATATTCCTGGATCACGTCAACTGGAGAGAAGGGTGCTTTGTATTCAAATGGAGGAATCCTGTTTTTTGGAAGTCCTCCAACATAGCAACTGATCGCATCAATTTTCATCTCTGTATTATAGCGTCCGATGATGAAGTTGCTCATACCCGGAGCAACTCCACAATCTGTAATAACAGTGCAGTTTTTTTGAATAGCCAGCTCATTGAGTTGAAGTGCATTTTCCGGAAAGAAAGAAATATCAACGATATCTTTTCCGGCGTTGATCACCGCTTCAAGCGTTGCATAACCCATAAAGCCGGGTACTGCGGTAACAACAAGATCAAACTCCCGCAACCATGCAGAATAGGCTGATGTTTGCGAGAGATCGGCGTGTTTGAGTTGAATGTTTTTCGCGGCAAAAGAGAGTTTGTCAAGATTTGCCTGGCTAACATCGAACGATGTAACAGCGTAATCTTTTGCAAGGTCAATTGAGATGGCGCGGCCAACCATACCGGCACCGAGAACAGCGATTTTCATATAGCGTCTGTTTTGTTCAAAGTTAGTACAGCCTGCGGTCCAACCATGCTGGTGCAAGTCTGTTTTTACCTCGGCAAATGATTGTTTTTTTCCCTGTATATTTTGTGTTTTTCACAAGGTTTCGCCTGCCACATGAATGATATTCGTGTTTCGCGAATATTACTGCATCGTCTCTTACGAGAGGGGACGTGCCCGGGCAGAACCCTTTTCATAAGAGGCGATGCTTAATATTATTCAGCACCTTCACGCTGAATGAATGTGAAGGATATTAAATAACGCTCAAAAAAGAACCGGATAAAGACATTTTCAAAAAAAATATCAATGACTTCTCCGCCAGATCATACATCAGCGAGGAAGTTCTATGCCCTGCCCGGAATGAGCCAGGAATATTATACCGGTTTTGTGTGATATCTTATACCAGAATTTAATTCCAAAACAGTCTGTCAAAACCCAGTTCTTGCGTCTTCCGTTCCAATTCAGTAATTTGACAGACCAAAACCATCTTACATGATCACCTTTGTCATAGTTTTTGCCAGCTTTATCGCCTTACTATTATTGGTAGCGGCATTTCTGCCAAAACGGTTCAACATTGAAAAAACTATCGTTATACACAAGCCAACAGAAATTGTTATGAACAATGTTGGTGATCTTCATCATTACCGCGACTGGAATCCCTGGCAGCAATTGGATACTTCTTCCAAAACCACCATTTCCGGCGAACCCAAGACAAAAGGACATTGCTACAGCTGGAATGGCAAAAAGGTAGGAGTTGGTAGCCTCACATTGCTCAGTCTTGACAGCAAGCATATACATTTCGAACTGGAATTTATAAAACCCTTTGCAAGCAAGGCCAAGGATAACTGGTTATTTGAACCCTGGGGCAGTGATGATACAAAGGTGACGTGGCAAAATAGTGGAGAGCTGCCCTGGCCAATAGCGCGCCTTATGGGACCATTGCTGAATAAAAGTCTCAATAAACAATTCGAACAGGGATTGAGCAATCTCAAGAAAATGTGTGAAGAGCAAACGGCCTGAATCACGCTGAAAAATTTCATCACCCGGATAATAGTCCGGGTTTTTTGTTGCTCTTACTAAATTTTAACCCTTTATTCCACCTTCGCGGCTTAATTTCCGTAGATAAATCATGTGATTTAGATGCTGAAATATTTACTCTTTATATCTTTTGTTGCAGCCGGATGCTCCGTCAGCAAAAATCCTTTGCGCGAGGAAGTCCGGAAGTTGCAACGCGGAATTATTGTTGACGATACCAGCTATATATACGCACTTCCATTTGAGGAAGGCAGGGCATACTGGATGGTTCAGGGCTATTTCAGCAGATTCTCACATAAAGAAAGGGCAGCCCTTGATTTTAAGATGAAGAGAGGGTCCAGGATCTGTGCTGCCAGGGACGGCGTAGTCGTTCGCGTAAAGGAAGACGGAGAACGTGGAGGTTTAAATAAGAAATATCGTGCTGATGGTAACAATATTGTCATCCAACATGCCGATGGCTCAAGAGCAGGATACTGGCATCTTCAAAAAGACGGCGCATGGGTCAACGTGGGTGATACAGTACAAAGAGGGCAGGTGATCGGTTTGAGTGGTAAAACCGGATACGCCGCATTTCCACATCTCCATTTTCTTGTATGGGACTTTGACAAAGATGGAAAATGGCAACAGGTACCTACCCGGTTTGAAACCAACAAAGGAGTCCGCTACCTGAAAAGCATCAAGCGGTATAAAAAACCCTTACCACTACCCGGCACATAGTAACATCCCGATCAAACCATCCCACTCTTTTACCTATTTTAACTCTTAGCTTTGTGAACGTGCAATTACAGGAAATCTTTCAACAGTTTATCGCAGGCTTTAAAAACGCCAGCTGGGTTGAGTATATAGCCATCATCACCGGGATCGTTAGCGTGTGGTTCAGCCGGCTCGAAAATATCTGGGTCTATCCTATTGGGCTTGTCAGTACTGTTAGTTATGTGTTTCTGAGTTTTAAGTATCATCTGTTTGGCGAAGCCACCGTTAATCTCTATTACACAGCTATGAGTATTTATGGCTGGATTCTTTGGGCAAAGCGCGACCAACAGGAGCATCATGTGGTTAAGATCAGTTTTTCCTCCCGAAAAGAATTGAAAGACCAATTTGTCTTCTTTGGTATTTTTTATATTGTTTTCTATTCGGCACTTACCCTTCTTCAAAACAGTTTTTACCCCGGTACAATTCCTTTTGGAGATGCACTGGCTACCGCTACAGCGTTTACAGGAATGTTGTTAATGGCCAGGAAAAAAGTTGAAAGCTGGTATTGGTGGCTGGCTACAAACATCGCATCTGTGCCTCTTTACTTTATCAAGGGTCTTACATTTACCAGCGTATTCTATATAGTTTTGTTCATAATGGCTATATTCGGACTGATCGAATGGAGGAAAAGAGCGAAGGAAAATCATGATTAAAAAAATCGTCATTATAGGACCGGAAAGTACGGGCAAGAGCACCCTTGCCGCACAACTTGCAGCGCATTATGAAACCGACTGGGTTCCTGAATTCGCAAGGGAATATCTTCTTTCAAATGGAAAAGAATATGCCTATGAAGATCTTCTCACGATCGCCAAAGGGCAGCTCTCTCTGGAGGACGAATACACCGAAAAACTTGAAGAACACTCGCTACCCCTTCTTGAAGACGGTGGGCATATTCCATTATTCATAGATACAGATATGTATGTAATGAAAGTCTGGAGCGAGTTTGTGTTCGGTAATTGTCATCGCTTTATCCTCGACAGTATCGTATCAAGGAAGTACGATCTTTATCTTCTGTGCAACGTTGATCTTCCCTGGATCAGGGATGAGCTGCGCGAATATCCGGACCTGGAGACCCGTCAAAAGCTTTATCACATCTATAAGGACATCATGGTAAATCAATCAACGCCATGGGTTGATGTAAGTGGAAATTACGAAGAGCGTTTCACTACCGCGATCAAGGCGGTTGATGCGCTGGGTGGACTCCAGTGAATCGGCAACACGCTTATGAAGGGTTATGTTTTTGCGCTTTACAGGATTTCTTTATTTTTTCGCCTTTACTGCCTTTATATTATCAGGAAAAATAATTGCCTGTATATCCGGATCTGCCCGGAGAAAATTCATCTGCTGCATGATCTTTTTCTGACGCCCGATCATGAATGAGGAGGCCGGTTTTACTTTATAACGTTTAGGGCTGGGTAAGCAGGCAGCAATCAAAGCAGCTTCAGCCTGACTTAGCTGTGCTGCCGATTTATTAAAGTAAACATTGGCCGCTTTCTCTATCCCGAAAACGCCGTCGCCCATTTCAATTACATTCAGATAAACCTCCATGATCCGTTTTTTTCCCCAGATCTTCTCGATCATAAAGGTGAAATAAGCTTCAAGGCCTTTACGGACATAGCCTCTTCCCTGCCACAGGAAAACATTTTTGGCAACCTGCTGGCTGATCGTACTTCCTCCACGAATCCTACCCGGCTTTTTTTCATTATACTTCATCGCTTTCTGGATGCTTTTCCAGTCAAAACCATTATGATCTACAAACAACTGGTCTTCGGAAGCGATTACTGCAAGCTTTGCATTGGGAGAAATTTCATCGCGGTCAACATAGTCACGCCTTAATCCATGACCAGTCACCCAGCTCCAGAACTGCGTGAGGGTAACGGGCGGGTCAACCCACTTCAACAAGATGATATACACGAACTGTGCGATAAAAAGGGTGAGAAAGATCCGCTTGGTCCACCACCAAAATTTCTGTAAAAATCCTGAGTCTTTCATTCATTACAATAATACACAATAGTGTTTATTGTTTGCTCCTTTTGAAGGCGTGATATAGGAAAAAGCACAGGATTGGGGTGTAAAATCAAAATGCCTTTTTTCGTGGCACGTAGAAGTCCAGCATCTGCAGCCTGAATTTACGCCCGATCTTATAACTCTTCCGGCTTAGTGAGATCTTTTTGCTTGCGTATCCAATTGCAAGCGGGCCATAACCCAGAACAAGGCCTGCAGTAAGGGCTTCTTTGAATGTTGCCTGTTTGCTTGCAGACAAACCGGCAGTGGTCAGCGCAACACCAGCCGTAACCAACAGCATATTTTTTACACCAACATGAAAACTCTTTTTCTCCTTTCTCCTGATCACCACTTCCGCTACATCATCTTTTGGAATCGGGTTTCCCGAGAGCCAGATCGTATCATTCATGAGTCGCGTGATCATTCCGTATTTATATGCGCCGCTCTTTAACTTCAGATCAATGTTGTCATATTCCGTGTATGTTTTCTTTTTTTTCAATCCTTTTTTCACAAAAAGATACCCGGACTGAGCTGATGCGAACGTAGAGGAGAAAAGTAACAGAAAGGATATAAGCAGGCGGTTCATGACCCAAACTTACAATCTCCCGCCTTTTTTATTTGTTAAAAGGGTTTAACCCTTTGAGATATTGCATTTATGCGTGCTGATCAACCGCGTTTTAGAAAAACGAGAAGACCCCAGATCAGTGCAATCCCAAAGCCGATCAGGATGATGCCATTGATGCGGTTAATGATATGAATATTATGCGGGGTCAGTCGGTTCCGGATCTTACCAGCCAGCATTACCTTGGCGATATCACTGGCGAGAACCATCAACAAACAGGTAGCATAAATAATTATACGCTGCTCAACCGTGTGGCTCACCATCGTTGAGGATGCCGTGATCCAGAAAAGAAAAATTCCCGGATTTAAAAGATTCATGAAAAATCCAGACAGGAAGATCTTTGCATAATCACTTTTTCTGAAGCTCATTGTCGCCTGCTGCCCCTGTTCATTTACTTTTACCTTTTTAAAGAAAACGAAATAGATACCAAGGCCTATCAGGAAAACACTTCCTGAAATTCCGATCGGAACCCTGTGGCTACTGATGCTACTGAATAGTTCAGTAAATACATTACTCACCAATACAAGTAATATATCGCTGAATGAAACCCCAAGCACAAAGGCAATACCACCCCTGTGCCCGTTGTTCAAGCTCTGTTTGATGATTGAGAACATGACGGGCCCTACTGAAATCGTCAGCCATAGTCCCAATACGATTCCCTTAAGTAAGGATTCCCACATACGACTTAAGAATGTCTGAAAAAGATAAACCTCTTTCAAAATTATGAAAGAGGTTTCTTAATCGCTTTTAAAATATTATATAGTTCCTGTTTCGAGGAAACGAGTCCATTCTTCAAGCATCTTTCCTTTCATAACCCTGGGAAATTTATGCTGGCTTCCCAGCTTTCCTTTCAGCTCCATGAATTTCAAGAACCGATCTTCTGTTAATACCTCAAGAAACATCCCCTTTAACGCACTATCTCTTTCTGTTGCATAATCATCGTTGAACTTTCGCAGCGTATCATCGATCCGTTGCCGGACTTTTTCCGCATCTATCGTATCGTCCGTTGCGATATACCATTTATGAGCAAAAAATCCTTCATATGGAAATCCGACGACGGTGTATTCTGGTATGCTTATATTGAATTCTTCGCTTACAACCTGTATAGCTTTGTTCATGTTCTCAACGCTGAGATGCTCGCCAACGAGGCTAAGGAAATGTTTTGTACGGCCGGTGATCACAACTTCACTTTTTGCAAGATCCACAAACTTCACCGTATCGCCGATCAGGTATCTCCATGCGCCGGCATTGGTACTCATCAAAAGCGCATATTCTTTTCCCGCTTCCACCTCATGGATCATCTTAGCGGAAGGATTTGCAACAATTTTTCCGTCTGAATCAAAGTTTTTATCATCAAAGGGAACAAATTCAAAGAATATATTATTGTTTAATACAAGCTGCATTCCCTTTGCATGTTCTCTTGTTTTATATCCGATAAAGCCTTCGCTTGAAAGATAATTTTCGATGTAAACGATCGGCTTGCCAAGCAGTTTCTCAAATCCTTTTTTATATGGTTCGAAGGCAACGCCTCCGTGTACAAATACGCCGAAGTTGGGCCAGATCTCGTGGATATTTTTTACCTTATAATGCTCGATGATCATTTCCATGCACATCTGACACCAGGCTGGTACTCCAACGATATACCCGATGTCCCATTCTTTTGCATGTTCTACGATCTCATTCAGTTTCTGATTCCAATCTTTGATTGCGGCAATTCTGCCTCCTGGTTTGTAGAATGTCTGAAACCAGAACGGTCTTTTTTTAGCCAGGATACCGCTAAGGTCACCAGCATACCAGCCGGCAGCGCCTTTCTGCAGGTCGGTAGCACCGCCCAGCATGAGGAATCCTTTTGTTAATGCTTTGCGATTTGCATCTTCATAGCCAAAGACACTGATCAACTGCCGTATATAGTTAATTGTGTTACTTCGAAGAAGGTCTTTCGTAACAGGAATGTATTTACTGGCAGATTCGGAAGTACCCGAACTGAGTGCGTAGTATTTTATTTTTCCCGGCCATGTTACATCCGGAACGCCTTCCAGTGTTTTCTCCCACCATTCTGCATAGATCTTATTGTAATCATGCACGGGGACAAGCTCCTGAAAGCGTTTAGCCGAATTCCGGTCAAATAGAGCTTCATCGAAACGATACTTTTGCCCGAATTCTGTAAAACGGGCTTTTTTCAACAGCTTTTTCAACACCTTCACCTGCTGCCTTTTCGGATCATTTTGCGGGATCCGTAGTGCGGTAGCAAGCGCCCTGGGTAATTTTATATCGATGATCGATGCCATAATTAAGTGTGCGAGTGAACGCAAATAACTGCAAATTTTCGCGAATACCCGTTAATGGTCGCGACACGTGCACGGATATACGCGAATATGCGAATATATGCAGAACACTGCAATAGGTATTACATTAATACTCACCGTCAGTTATCAATACTCTCCATTTAAACACATTATTCGGGCCAATAAGTTTACGGTTGCCGGGTTTAATTGCCGAGATTTCTATATTCAACCCATATCAGTTTGATATCCGTTGACGGTTCATAATCGCGTGCATACCGATAGTCGATCATATTCACGGTTTCTTCGGGTAATGATCCGGTGAGCGAAACGGGTATACCGTTTCCAGCCAGAATTCCGGTCCGCAGTCGCGGCAGATCCGGCATCGGTTTACAATAACCCACCCAGGTGCGCCTGCCAGCGATAACCTTGAAACAATTTGCAAAAAAACCAAGTGTTTTTTTTACGAAGAAAAATTGTACGGGAAATGTCAACAGCGCAAGCATAGCGATAAATACATCCTGTAATCTTTTCAATCTTCTCCGATAAGGGTCTGAGAGATGGAAACCCCGTTCGGTTGAAACAAATTCGCCGGTACTGGAGCCGGATCTGCTGCCTATAATACTCCCACTTCCGGAAGCGTGTATCATCACCCTTGTTTTCTTTTTAATACGGGGTAAAAAGTCTACAATATCCTTAAATGATAATGCGCCCTGGCAAAAAATGATCTCTTTCAGAGAAAAAGACCGGTTGATTTCATTTATCGCCGGCCATTTTGTGATACCTGTATTATCGGCCGGATCTACGGATGCCCTGCCGATCACATTTTGTTCTGTAGCGGCATTTTTGATGAGTGAAATACAATTTTCATATTCCGTCACAGTTCCAACGATCAATGTATTCGCATGTGCTTCGTCGTCTGCGACCGATAATACTGAGGTACGGACCAGTATTTTTCTGAAAACAGTGATCAGTAAAAATGCTACTATCGCCCCGAAAAGAATAATTCCACGAGAAAATCTCAATTCCTCGGGCAGTAGAGAATATCCGGCTAACAACACAACTGTCGCAATCAGTGTCGATCTGGTCAGTTCTGAAGTTTTGTAGGATCTGTCATACAAACCTGCATAATAAGCTGCAATCAGATAAACGATGGTGAATCCGGGAAATGCTCTCCAGAGGATTTTTGTTTCGTAATGAATATCGGTTTTTATATACAAATTCCAGATATTCTTCATTAGCCAAAATGAGAGTAGTATCAAAACCGCATCGATCAACGGTAGACCGATTTTTCGGATAAATGTGCCTGTTGCAGACAACGCCGCTCTTGCCCAGATCGCGAGATGAATAAAGAAATGGAAGAGGCCTGCCTTCTTGCCACCGTAATGTTTCCGGACGAAAATGCTCATAGCGTTATAAAACATCCGGACATAATTCATACTTCCGCGCTTTGTACTTTCTCCCTTGAAATGGATAATGCTGCTTCCAGCGAAGTAATGGTTGGTGAATCCGGCTTTTTGAATACGATAGCTGAGATCAACATCTTCGCCATACATAAAAAACGTTTCATCAAACGAACCTGTTTGATCCAGAACATCTTTTCTGATCAGCATGAATGCGCCGGCAAGCACGTCTACCACATGGCTTTTATTTTCATCAAGATTTCCCAGATGATAGCGGGCGAAGACTTTTGATCGCGGAAATATGCTGGCCAGCCCGGTCAGTTTGTAAAAGGATGTCATCGGTGAAGGAAATGATCTTTTCGATTCCCGTAGAAAATTTCCGCTTCCATCGATCATTTTGATTCCCAATGCGCCTGATCCTGGCGTATTTTCCAGATATTCTATTGACTTTCTTAGAGAATCTTCCGGAAGGATCGTATCCGGATTTAAGAATAAAATGTATTTGCCGGATGCGTGTTTAAGTCCCTGGTTAGAGGCCTGTGCAAAACCCCTGTTTTCTTCATTTGATATAAAAAGTACTGAAGGAAATTTCGGCTGCAGATACGACAGGCTGTTATCGGTAGAGCGGTTATCTATGACGATTGTTTCAACCACAAGTCTTTCTGAAGCCTGCTGCACGGAGAAAAGGCATTGCTCCAGGAAGTACTTAACGTTGTAGTTGACTATAATAACCGAAAGATCCACCAGCTTTATTTGATTTGGATAAGTATTGCAAATAAATGAAAACCAATCGAAGATTATGTAATCGGGTGAATGATTATTCGTTGACCGTTAACCGTTGTCCGTTGACCGGACGGAAAGCGAATACCGATAAATTGAATTTTCGTATAGAAATAAAAAGAGAAGGTTTTTGTCAAAGACAAAAACCTTCTCTTTTTATTTCTTCGCGGTCAACGGTCAACGGTCAACGGTCAACGGTCAACGGTCAACGGAACATCGATCCTTAGTATCTTTGCGCATGCTTAAAACAACCCTTATGGAGGCCGCCCGGGCCGGAGCCGCCGAAGTGCAGCGCTTTTTTCAGAAAGAATTCAAGATCACCAATAAAGTGGGGATCAATAATCCGGTTACAGAGGCTGATCATGCCGCTGAAAAGGCGATTCTTGGTGTGATCAGGTCACATTTCCCGGATCATTACGTGTTAAGCGAAGAAGCTGGTGAGATCGTCCAGGATTCTAATTACAAATGGATCATCGATCCCATCGACGGAACCATCAACTTTGCTCACGGAATTCCGTTGAATTGTGTATCGATCGGTATCGAAAAAGACGGGCAGATGATTCTTGGAGCAGTTTTCAATCCTCATTTGAATGAATTTTTTCTCGCAGAGAAGGGAGCAGGGGCCACGTTGAACGATCAGCCTATTCATGTAAGCAAAGAGACTTCGGCACTGCATTCATGCCTGGTAACCGGGTTTCCCTATACTTACATTAACTCTGCCAACGGTCCTCTTGAGGTATTTGACCGCTTTATCCGGAAAGGAGTTCCTGTAAGAAGACTTGGTTCTGCGGCTATCGATCTGTGCTGGGTTGCCTGTGGCCGATTTGATGGATTCTATGAGCATAAACTCGAAGCATGGGATAGTGCAGCCGGATACCTGATGGTAGAAGAAGCTGGTGGAAAAGTGACGGATTTTGAAGGGAAGATCTATTCTCCTTATCAACATCGTATTCTGGCTACAAATGGCCTGATCCACGAGGAAATGCTTGATATCATCAACCAGCGGAAAGACCTCTAGGGCTCTGTTCGTCAATGGTTAAAACAAACTATCTTTTGATCACATTAAATGGGATTATATGGAAAGAACTGAGATCTCCAGTCTGGGAGAATTCGGACTGATTGATCATCTTACAAAAAATATTGAATTGCAGAATGCCTCATCTCTTTTGGGCGTGGGAGATGATGCAGCCGTCATAGATCATTTTGGAAAACAGACTGTTCTGACAACAGATCTGCTTGTTGAAGGCGTGCACTTTGACCTGATGTATACTCCGTTGAAGCACCTGGGTTATAAAAGTGTGGTGGTAAATCTCAGCGATATCTATGCGATGAATGCCACTCCTACCCAGATCGTGATTGGTCTGGCCATCAGTAACCGGTTCAGCCTGGAAGCGCTTGATGAGTTTTATGAAGGGGTGTATGCCGCTTGTACTGCTTATGGCGTTGACCTTGTTGGAGGAGACACGACGTCTTCTCAGAAAGGGTTTATTATTTCTGTAACGGCGATCGGCGAGGTCGCGCCGGATAAATTTGTGAAAAGAAGCACTGCGAAAAAAGGCGATCTCCTTTGTGTGAGCGGAGATTTAGGAGCAGCTTATGTTGGTTTGCTCTTCCTGGAAAGAGAAAAACGCATTTATCGCGAAAGCCCGAATGTGCAGCCAGACCTTGAAGGAGAGTCTTATGTGATCGGACGTTTACTGAAACCCGAAGCGAGAAAAGACATAGTCGATTTTCTCGCGTCCTCCGAGATAATGCCAACATCCATGATGGATATAAGTGATGGTCTGAGTTCAGAGATCCTGCATATCTGTAAAGACAGCAACGTTGGCTGCGTGATATATGAAGACAAATTACCGATCTCAGAAGACATGAAGAAAGCGGCATTCAAATTTGAGATCGACCCAACTGCTTGTGCTTTGAGTGGCGGAGAAGATTATGAGCTGTTGTTTACCATCCCGCAGACAGAATATGACAAGCTTGTGCTGAATGAACAGATCAGTGTTATAGGCTATATGACGGACGCTGATGAAGGATCAAACATCATCACAAAAGGTGGCAGCAAACACGCGATCACCGCTCAGGGCTGGAACCATTTGAAAGCCCAGTAATTTATATAATACGGCAGGTGTAATATCTCCCGACACCTGCCGTTCTTATAATTCCGGTCGTTTTTATTGTCGTTATGGGAATTTATCTCTAAAATGGCATTTCAATACAATCCTGAAGTGAATTAAACCTTATGCGACAACTGTTCTTCCTCTATCTTCTGGCCATTCTAACAGGTTGCGGCGTCGCAAGATCAACATTCTCTCCGGGTAAAAAGTATTCCCCGGAAGTTTTACAGCAAGACTATTCCATTTACCGTCAAACCCTGGAAGAAGCTCATCCTGGCCTTTACTGGTACACCAGCAAAGACAGCATGGATTTCTTTTTTGACAAGGGCCGTGGAATGTTGAATGATTCTTTATCTGAAGCAGATTTCAGAAAAGTGCTGGCTTATGTTACAGCGAAAATAAACTGTGGTCATACTGCTGTGCGGCCATCGACATCTTTTTTGAAATACCAGGACACGGTGAGGGTAGCGCGTGTGTTTCCATTAAGTTTAAAACTCTGGCAGGATACAGCAGTTGTGGCAGCGAATTTGAACCGCCGTGATACGATCCTTAAACGAGGCACGATCATCACATCGATCAATGGAGTGCCGATGGAGCGTATTGTAGATACGCTTTTTTCCTATGTCGGTACAGATGGTTATAACAGAACGAATAAATACCAGGTATTAAGCAACCGGGGCTTCTTTGGTTCGCTCTATAGCACACTCTTTGGTTATCCCGCGTATTACAGAGTAGGCTTTATCGATAGCATGGGCAGATCAGGTACTGTACAGATCAGACCCTATCTGCCTGTTGCAGACACCACAGCCAGATCGCAGGCTTTTCCCCGCCGGCAAATGCCGCAGCCTTCGCGAAAGGAAAGAAAACAGATGCGGAGAAATAATGTGCGTCTTTTGAAGATGGATACGACGACGCATGTTGCGATGATGGATCTGAGTTCATTTGGCCGTGGTTATGGTCTGAAACCTTTTTTTCGCCGTTCATTCAAAGCCCTGCGTAAAAATAATATCACGCATCTGATCATTGATGTCCGTGGAAATGGCGGAGGAAGTGTTACCAACTCCACCCTGCTTACAAAGTTTATTGCTGATCACCCCTTTAAGGTTGCTGACTCATTATACGCGGTAAAAAAGCGCAAGACATACAGCCGTTATATAGAGAATGATTTTTTCAACCGTCTTTTTATGACATTCTTCGCGTCGAAGAAAAAAGATGGGAAATTTCATTTCAGCTATTATGAGCGTCATGCGTTCAAACCAAAAAAGAAAAATCATTTCAATGGTAACACCTATATCCTGATAGGAGGGAATTCTTTCTCTGCAACTACCTTGTTTGCCAGCGCGGTGAAGGACCAGGAAAACGTTACGCTTGTTGGTGAAGAAACAGGTGGCGGTGCTTATGGCAATTCCGCCTGGTTGATCCCTGATATGACTTTACCCAATACCAAAGTACGGTTCCGTTTACCATTATTCAGATTGGTGATCGACAAAAACACACCAAAGAATGGAAAGGGTGTTCAGCCGGAGATCTTTTCTTTACCAACCGTTGATGCAGTAAGAAAAGGTATCGATTACAAGCTTGAAAAAACGATGCAGCTGATCAACGAAAACAAGATGGGAAATGCGCGGCAATAAGATCAATCGTGCTGGATCATAAATCCATCCGCGTCTTTTAGAAAAGGTAGTTTCGAGCGGATCTCTTCCTGTATTTCTTTTTGAAGGGTTATGGTGAAAATATCTTCTTCTTCTTTTTTGTGATACAGCACTTCTCCCATGGCATCGATAACCATGCTGTCTCCTGTATGATGAATGCCATTTCCATCTTCGCCGACTCTGTTTACACCCACAACATAAGATTGGTTTTCGATCGCCCTTGCCTGCAGCAATGTTTTCCATGCATGATTGCGGCGTTCTGGCCAATTAGCAACATACACAAGCAGATCGTATTCCGGCCCTTCCGGTTGTGACTGCTGACGAGCCCAAACCGGGAATCTCAGGTCATAGCAGATCAGCAGGTTGATCTTCCATCCTTTTACAGACGCAATAAGGCGTTTTGAACCAGCAGTATAGTGACCGTCTTCGCCAGCATAGGCAAACCGGTGACGTTTATCGTAAACACCATACTGACCATTGGGCAACATCCAGATCAGGCGATTATAGTACTGCCCTTTTTCTTCAATGATCAGGCTACCGGTGAGAATGATGCGTTTCGCAGCAGCCACTCTTTTCATCCATTCAACAGATTCACCCTGCATGTTTTCCGCCAATACCTCCGGCCGCATGCTAAAACCTGTACTGAACATTTCCGGAAGAATGACGATTTCTGTTTTTTCTTTGATAGACATGATCTTTTCTTCCAGCATCGACAAATTTGCTTGTTTATTCTCCCAGTGAAGGTTTGTTTGAATAATACTAATGGTAAGAGACGACATATTGAGCTTTACTAAATTGACTGTAAAGTTAAGAATACCGATTGGAAATTTATTTCAGAGCACCTTCGGGAATGGAGTAGATCCTGACTCCGATGAAGTGAGGTCAGTTGAGACACGTTTGATCCTGTGGTTCCACGACGCTGCAACTCTTCCTTATCTGTTTCACGCATCCAACCCGTTTAGTACTTTGGCCGTTTTAAACGGGCTGGATCTCCAGCGCAATGTTTGCACAATACGACTCCTGAGTTAAATTTATTTCATCAGGTTTCCAGCAAATCCATCAGGTTTTATTGCTACCGGACCAGGCATAGAAAATCCGGTGATCAATCAAATGAATCGTGGGGCCATTGCTTCAGCGACTGAAGAGGTCCTTCAGTTGACTTTAAATGCAGACAGAAAATCCTTCCCGTATGTTCAGTAAATAATTTGTCCGATCTCCTGCCGTTGCTGGATATGCGTTACTAGCATTCCATTGCGGTCAAATTTTTATGTACAGTGACTGTTCCTGTGCCGGGGCATTGATTTTGTTGACATATAGTAAAACAGCTCTATGCACAGAAAATTCTACTCCTTGTTCCGTGTATTCTGCACGGTTCTTTCTATTTCGATTTCGCACATCGCCGTTAATAGCCAGCCGGATGTTGGTTACATGGAAATGATCCCCGCTTCTGCAGGACTCAACCAGCCGATTGAACTGGCGTCTGCTCCGGGAGATATTCCCGGAAGGTTTTTCATTGTTCAGAAAACGGGCGAGATCAGGATCTGGGACAATGGCACATTACTGGCGACGCCATTTCTCAATATAAACCCACTGGTTGTTGATGACGTAAATGGTGAGCAGGGATTATTGAGCATGGCGTTTCATCCTCAGTATGCGACGAATGGTTTTTTTTATGTGTATTACAACGCCAATAACGGGAACATCGTTGTTACGCGTTATCAGCGTTCGTCCGGCAACCCTACTATCGCGGATCCGACTCCCAACGCAGCCGGGCCATATGTAAACATTGCCAAGCCATTCACCAATCATAATGGCGGACATCTTCAGTTCCGTGTTGAAAGTGGTGTTAATTATCTGTATTTCGCTACGGGTGACGGTGGTAGCGGGAACGACCCGTTCAACAACGCACAAAACCCAATGTCACTATTAGGAAAAATGCTGCGGGTGAATGTGGATGCCGCAACACCTGCAGTGGAAATCTGGGGCCGCGGTTTGCGGAATCCTTTCCGCTGGAGCTTTGACCGCGGAACCGGCGATATGTGGATCGCGGACGTTGGTCAGGGTGCGCGGGAAGAAATCAATTATTTTCCTGCGGCATCAGCTAACCCAAATTTTGGCTGGCCATGCCGTGAAGGTCTTATTGCAAATGCAAGTGCCCCAGCAGCCGGGGACTGTGATACTGTAAATCCGGTTGCTATTAATCCGATCTATGATTATCAGACTGGAGGTGCAGGAAGATCTGTGATCGGTGGCTACGTTTACAGGGGGAGCGCATTTCCTTCTTTACAGGGTATATACTTTTTAACAGACTTTTTCTCTAACAGGCTTATTGCAATACAACCGAACGGTTCTGGTGGATGGATTGTAAATGAGGTTACACCTACCCCGGCTTTATCAAATATTGCTTCTATCAGCGAAGATGCCTCGGGAGAGCTGTATGCGGTTTCTCTTCAGGGCTCTGTGAACAGAGTGATCGTACCTGTTGTAACGCCACTGACACTTACAAAGTTTTCCGGAAAACCTTTCGCTGGTTACAACGAATTATTGTGGACGGCGGAATCTGAAGAGGGTATTGAAAATTTCACCATAGAGTATAGCAGAGATGGAACAAATTTTTCTGCTGTTGGTAAAGTCACTTCATTGAATGATGGAAAAACAAATAACTATTCTTACCGCCATTTTATAGCTGTACAGGGAAATGTTTATTACCGGCTGCGGATAAATGAACAGGATAATTCACATAGTTATTCTGCCGTTATTTCTGTAAAAGGCGAAAGGATAAAAGAGGTGAAAATATATCCAACACTTGTGAACAACGCTAAACTTAATGTAGTGAGTTCTTATGCTGTGAATAAGATAAGAATTACAACAATGAGCGGACAGGAGGTTTATGCGCAAAATCTGAATGGCAGCAGTGGATTTTTTATGGTGGATTTGCCTTTGTTGAAGAAAGGGTTTTATGTTGTTGTGCTTGATGGAGAGGGGGGACGGTTTACCGATAAGATTCTGGTTGAATAAGAATTCGCCGAAGGAGCGACTTTTTTACCAAAGTCACTCCTTTGTTTCTTCAAAAACGACCATTTTCCTTTCTATCATAAATCTTTCATGCTTTTACTCCTCTTGATGCTTCACCAAACTTTACAATCTGTCAGGTATGGAGTATGATGCAGTTGATCTGCCGGTCTTTATTTTCATACATGCCGCAAAAATTTCAGTCTCGTGTTCGCTCCGTTATTTTCCCGCAATATTTTGTGTTTTTCCCATGGATTAGGCTTTCACTAAAGCGATATTTACAAACAGATATCTCTATCTAAGTTGTCTCCGCTCTATAGCGGATGGGGGTGTTGGGGGGCCGCTATAGACGGAGACACTTATTTATATTGGTTAAAAGGGTACAAAAACAGAAAAAAGAAAAATATGGAGAGAATGAAAACAAAAAATACAAGAATTGAAAATTGTCTGAAACGCAGATTGGGAAGTGTATGCATATGAATGATGTCGTCAGATCATTATACTTGCAGGCGGTTCACATAATCTGAGGCTCTAACAGACTGTTTTTTGTATTCAACATTACAAAAGAAGCAAAATTTTCGCCCTCCCTGGGGGAATTGGAGAAGTGTGTCGGAGTTTTTGTTTGCGCAGGTGAACTGCGGCCGGCACAGCCGGTTAACGGAGTTTGATCTGCTGGGAGCGTCTCTTTTTTATTTTTATTTCGCGAAGCTCAGCCATGCTCTTTTCCACCTTTTGTAATTTCATTTACTACCCTGGTAATTAACTCGGGTTCAAATCCTTTTTGCATCAAATAATCCTGCGTTTTTTTCTTCCGGATCAAATATTGCTCGCCTTTCAGACTTGCATATTTGTCTTCTGCCAGTTTTTCCAAAAGCTTGTAATAGTCACTTTCATCAATCTGCTTCATGGCTTTTTTGATGCTATAGTCGCTCACCTGTTTTTGCTTCAGTTCATATTTGATCTTTACTCTTCCCCATTGTTTCATTCTGAATTTACCTCCGGCAAAAGCTATAGCGAAACGTTCTTCATTGAGATAATTATCTTCGATCAGTGAAGCAATGATCTCATCATGATCTTTTTTCCAAACACCGAGCTGGTATAATTTATCTTTTACTTCACTGTGGCTTCGTTCCTGGTAAGCGCAGTAGTGACGAAGCTTTTGCAGCGCCTGTTCTGTTGTAAGTTGCTTTTTGTACATGTGAATAGTTTTTAAGAATGCAGTAACTATCCAAAAGGTTACCTGTTCCTATCGCTATTCTTCAAGCCTGTCGAGGCACCCGTATTCTTTTTTTAGAAAATCGTCATAGTAATCTGCCTGTTTAAAAAGATTGCGGAAGGATTCTGCGCCATTTTCCTTGGTCATATCCATATCATACATGATGCAGCTCAGGACGATATTTTGTTTCATACAGCTTAGTACCATACCGTTGATCTGATAGTTTTCCTGGAGAAGGAACTGATATAGTGGTTTGATTTTTGCGGGATCGGAAGGCATTTGACAGAGGTATGCATCTCCGGCAACGAAAAAGTTTTCGGGGTTATAAGCGATCTTGATCTTGGCCGATCCTTCTTTTACGCTCCAGTTGTTTGCTCCTTCGCGGGCCAGGCGAACATTTTTGCCAAGATCTTTCAGGATTTCTTCAATTGTTTTTGCCGCACCAACGGGTTCGATCTCTTTTTCGGGGATCTCCGGAAGTTTTACTTCTGTTCCGCAGCTTGGGCAATATTTTGTAGAGTCAATATTTGAGCTGGTTACGAGATACCCGCAGCTGAAGCATCTTGTGGAGGCCTGTCCGCGATTTGGGCTGTAGAGCTGCAGCGCTTCGCGCAGATAACTCACCGGCAGTGCAAAGCCGAGATTATCACCACCGCGGATGATAAATGAGTTTACTCCGATCACTTCCCCGTCATAGTTAACAAGCGGCCCGCCGCTGTTTCCGGGATTGATCGCGGCATCTATTTGTATAAACTTGAGTCCGTCACGGATCCTGTCTACTTTGGAGATTACACCCTGGGTGGCCGTGTAATTCAAGCCATAGGGGTGACCGATCGCAACCACATGGTCACCATCTTTCATTTTTTCATAAGCACCCAGTTTTACCTCCGGCAGGAGTATATCTTTAGGCGCTTCAAGAAAAGCAAGATCATGTTTGCGGTCTGTATACCAGACACGTGACATTGATTTGTCAAATGTTTTCCCCGCCACGGTTACTTCTGCGTTTTCTGCAACTACGTGGTCATTTGTAACGATCACATCAAATTCTTTCACATAAAAACCTGTGCCGGTACCAGTTGCGGTTGCTATCTGGATTATTGCGTTCTGATATTGTTCAATAATTTGCTGCGCGTCCATTTGGAAGTTTTTTGTTTGCTCACAAGATCTTTGACCTATTTGCTCTCCATGTTGAGAAATTCCATCTCAGTAGTAAATGTCTGGTTGAAATTGACAAGTGTGTCAAATCGCAGGTTATGCGTTTTAAAATCCATGTTTGGATATTTATCGCGCCACTTTTCCTGTATCATTTTTACCTGTTCGATGATCGCTTCACTATCGAAATGATTATTGGCAGTATTATAATACCCGCGTTTGTTTCCGAGAGCCGCAAAGTAATCGCTGTAGTTGACCTGCATGTATAAGAGAAACAACTGCGTGATCACTTTTGGAAGGCTGTATGAATACTGGCAATAGGAAATACCATATTCTGTTACCTGTGTTGCGATGAACGGATAGTTATTGTCGCGATACCATACCATGCTTTGGTTCGCTCCATGTATCGAATCCGAAACGGCTTTATAATTTTGCGGAGCAACTATTGCGAATGTGTATTTAGACCTGAACAGATAAGTGAAGATCTCTTCTTTGCTACGGGCCTGAAGTTTGCGGAACTCTTCCACCATATCGCGGTTTTTTTCAACAGCGGGGCGTTCATCTTTTTTGAAATAGATGTTGGCAATTTTCTCCAGATCGTACAAAAGCTTTCCTTCTGGCGTGATGAGGTAATCGATCCTGTATACGAGGGAAAGTAGCATATAAGCTATGCCTCCGGAAAACTTATCAGCGTCAAGCCCGGCGATGGTATCGAGTGTTTGCCCGATCCATTTCTGCATGTATTCATATTTGATTTCTTTCTCTGCGGGTGGAATCGCGATCACGTGTTCGCTATCGACGGTTTCGAGAGAGGAAAAGTCCTGTACAAGCAGATCGTCCTGTTTATCCGCTTTGGTGGATAGCTCTTTCAACCCGTAGTACAGCTTGCTTGGGTTTGCAGATTCGATATGACTGTCGAATCTCATACAAAGGCGGTCATTATCGAGTGCAAAACGGCTGTAATAAAGGCTGAAATTCATTTCCAGCAATCGTCTCATCACCGGAACAGAGGATTGCGGCATTTTTGCCAATGTAACTTCTGCTTTTAGCGCACGACTGTCAAATACACCCCGAACAATCTTAGACCCCTGATAAAATTCGAAACGACCTTCCGCCCCATTTCTCTCGTAAACGACATTTTTCGCATTATCATCACGCAGGTATTCAAAAAAAGCATCCAGCCCTTCGGGGTATTTTTTTTCCTTGAAGAAATTATCTGCATCTGTCCAGCGGTTTACTTTAGACACAGGTTTATTATTATCCGAATAACGGCCAAAGGGGATATCTGGTTCGGGCACAGCAGCCGGCTTCTTTTTCCCCCATCCAAAGAGTTTCTCAAACATAGTCAACGCAAGATTTGGGTGCCTGAAAGATACGCGTTTACGTAAGAAAAACATGCCTTTTTGTTTCGTTGACGGTTGTCCGTTGACCGTTGACCGGTAAGCGGAAAAAATCTACGGTTTTGGGGCAAAAAAATGGCAATTACGGGCGTTATAATGGCACTTTTTGTTTCGCTGAAGTTTATCTGTTATCTGTTGACCAGGGAGCGGTAAAAAATTGAGATTGAGATAAAAAAACCGGGAGTTTCGGGGTCGCAAAAGCCGTTGCGACCTTTCTCGCAAGGGAAACTGCGGTCAACGGTGAACCATCTTCGCTACGCTACGGCGGTCGGAGACAGACAACGAATAATCAGTGGAGAAACTGTATATTACGATATATTAAAAATCAGTAGTTTCGCCCAAACGATTTGTACGATGAAGTTTATTGTATCATCCTCTTCTCTCTTAAAACAGCTGCAGCATATTTCTGGTGTGATCAACGCAAACACCGTTTTACCAATCCTTGAAGACTTCCTTTTTGAGGTTGAAAAGAATAAGCTTACCGTAGTGGCTACTGACCTTGAGACGGTAATGCGCATACAACTGGATATTGAGGCGAAAGACAACGGGAAAGTTTGTATTCCTGCGAAGATCCTTTTGGATTCTCTGAAAAATATTCCTGACCAACCGCTCACTTTCAATATCGATAAAAATTTCGCTATTGAGATCACCAGCGATAACGGTAAGTATAAAGTAATGGGTGAAAATCCGGATAACTTCCCGAAAGAGCCTGTTTCTGATGACACCACTTCTTTTACTGTAACAGCGTCTGCCCTGATTACGGCAATCAATAAAACACTGTTTGCGACAAGTACGGATGATCTTCGCCCTGCGATGACCGGTGTATTTTTCGAATTAGATAAAAAGGGAATGCAATGTGTGGCAACTGACGCACATCGCCTGGTTCGTTATAAAAGGAAAGATGTTAGCTGTCCGAAATCCGACACTTTCATTGTGCCACGTAAACCGCTGAACCTGTTAAAAACGGCTATTCCTGGTAATGATGACGAGCTAACGATCAGCTATAATTCCAATCACCTTTTTGTTAAGCACGGTACAACGCAAATGAGCTGTCGCCTGATCGATGCCCGTTTCCCTGATTACAAGGTTGTTATTCCTGCAGACAATCCTTACAGGCTGACTGTAAATAAAAGTGATTTCCAGAGCGCTTTGCGCCGCGTGAGCATTTTCAGTAACAAAAGCACCAACCAGGTGGCATTGAACATCAGCGGAAGTGAACTTCAACTGGCTGCTCAGGATGTTGATTTCAGCTTCGAGGGTAATGAAAGAATGAAATGCCAGTACAATGGCGAAGATCTGATGATCGCATTTAATGCGAAATTCCTGATCGAGATGCTGAATGCTGCCGATGGAGACGAGGTAAATGTCGAATTGTCAACCCCAACCAAAGCTGGTCTTATCAAGCCAACAGAGCAGGATGAAGAAGAAGAACTGCTGATGCTGGTCATGCCTTTAATGTTAAATCAATAACATAAATTGTTTCAGAGAAAACCCGGAAGATCTCTTCCGGGTTTTTTTATGTATATTAATAACGCCGCCCTTCAAAACGGCGGATAAATAATCAAATTATGGATTTCGTTGTGGTCTGGTCATACGATAATTACGTACCCGCGCATCTTGCGTTGGGCCGCCTCGAAGAAGAAGGAATACATGCCTGGCTGAAAGATGAGAATATGGTGACGGTTACTCCAATGTTCGCCAATGCCATGGGAGGAATAAAACTGCTGGTAAAAGAGGATGAAGCAGAAAAAGCCTGGAAGATTTTGAACGGTCTTGAACAATCATTTCAATCGACCCAATCATGTCCTTTCTGCAAATCGCATAATATTCAGTATGTCTCTTCTCCGCGAAAACCATTGAACTGGGTAATGGCAATTTTCACTTCCTGGTTTACCAGTTTTGCATTAAGTGTAGAAAAGGTTTACCATTGTTTTAATTGCGGTAAAGAGTTTGACCAGCCGGTTTCAAATGATCCGGAGCAGGAAGCTGTTTAAATATTAAGTTCGTACCTTACTGATACAATCGCTTGTCATGGATCGTATCATCTCATACTTTTCTCACCTGGAACAAAGGCCATTGGAGAGAATGGCTATTCTGGTGGGAGGATTACTTATTTTTTGGATAATTGAAGGAGCTATCCCGTTGCTCCCAATGCAGTATAAAAAGAGTAAACTCCGGCATGCTTCTGTCAATTTCGGGTTTACTGTCATTCATCTGATCATTCACACATTTCTTGCTATTCTGATCGTAAAGCTTTCAGATTGGTGTAATCATGCGGGGTTTGGAATCGTTTATTGGGTAAACGCGAACCTGCTTTTCACGATCCTGATCGGCGTTTTTGCGCTCGATTTCAGTAGCTGGCTGGTACATTTTGTTATGCATAAAAATGTCGTGTTGTGGCGGTTTCATCTGATACATCACAGCGATAACAATGTTGATGTTACAACAGGCTTACGTCATCATCCAGGAGACAGTTTGTTACGCGGGATCTTCTTTTTGCTGCTGATCTTTGTTTCCGGGGCGCCGATGTATAGTGTAATGATCTATCAAACCCTGGTTGTTCTGGCGACAGCTTTTACCCATGCAAACATACGTTTGCCGAAAAAGCTGGATCGGGCGCTCAGCTTTTTCCTCATATCTCCCAACATGCATAAGGTTCATCACCACTGGAAGCAGCCGTACACTGATTCAAATTATGGTGCTGTTTTTTCCATTTGGGATCGCCTTTTTGGTACTTTCAAAACGCTTGATGCAAGCCAGATCCGATATGGTTTGGATCGGTATTATCCAAATGAAAAGGACGAGGAATTTGTTAGTCTGCTGAAAAAGCCATTTCAGAAATTGGAGCCTTAATGGCCAATTTTTGCTAAAAACCGCCAGTTTTTTCCCATTTTTTGTCGTTTTTTTCTCATTGTGGTCACTTTTAGAAAATTGATCTTTGGCGTCTGATCTGTAAAAATATTCCGGATTATTGATGCAGTCAGAAGCCTTCAGCACGAACGGTAATGGTGTAGTTATGGTTCGTTGATGGGTGAAGTATGTCCGCAGAGGAAGCTTCGCCGGGGGTATGTACTGCCCTTCTGCAAAAAAGCATCAAGGTGGTGGTGGCGGGGGAGGGAGCCCGGCAGGGCGGAGGGTGGAAGAAGGAAGGTCTTCGAATGGAAAGTGGTGACAGCAGGCTGGATTTCCTCAATATGCTGTCTGTACATTCAGTCTGCTCTTCTGAATGGCTATTTTACAGCCATCAGGCATCTTTCGAAAAGTGATCGTTATTTATTCCGGTAAATAACCACGCGCTTTGTTGCATTTCGCAAACAGTTTGAGCAGTCTGTTTCAGACTTTAAACCCGGCTGACAATTTTGAATATTTCCCTTAATTCGATCGGATCACTTGTTTAAAGTTTTTTTCAAGCGTTCTTGTTTGACCCGTGTTCGAGTCTCGTCCAAATTATACCCGGCAAGCGAAAGAAATTGAAAAACCGGGTTAAATCGGGTGTTTTCATGTATTCTGGGTGGTTTTTGGCTCATAACGCTGTCATTTCAACTGTAAATCTGGAAAATCAATTACAAAGTGGAATAGTAACTGGTAAAAGAACAGGAAGCTACGCTCTCACATTTAAATCCCTGGTGCCGGATGTCTCATATATGACCAGTACCTCTGTTCGGTTTACCCGACAGATAATAAGCTCCTTTCAACCGCTCAAGGATACAATCTGACAATCTCTTAATCTGATCGCTTTACCCGACATGCAAATCAAACGATGTTCCTGGTCTCTGTTTAACAATCTTCCGGGACCGAAACAGCATCAAGGCTGGTCAGGACAAATTTTCCGATCATAACCATCCGTGCCTATCCAGGCCGCTTACCGCCAACCATGCTAATCACTTCTCATTACCTACTTTTGCACCCATGAAGATCATCGCGATGATACCGGCGCGTTATGCCGCCAGCCGTTTTCCGGCCAAGCTTATGCAGCAGTTGGGTAATAAATCCGTCATTCGTCACACGTATGACGGTACTGTTGCAACTGGTCTTTTTAATGAAGTGGTGGTGGTCACCGACAGCGATATAATCTTTGATGAAATCACCTCTAATGGCGGTAAAGCCGTTATGAGCAAAAAATCTCATGAAAGCGGGAGTGACAGGATCGCTGAAGCCATAACAGACATGGATGTGGATGTGATCGTAAATGTTCAGGGGGATGAACCTTTTGTGAAGCGGGAGCCGCTCGAAAAGCTTGTGAAAGTTTTTGATGATCCAACTGTAAAAGTGGGCTCTTTGATGAGACGAATGAGCGGTATCAATGATGTAAACAGTCCCAGCCAGGTAAAAGTGGTTGTAAATAATAAATCTGACGCTCTTTACTTCAGCAGAAGCCCCATCCCGTTCCGGGCAAACACTGTTATTGAAGCACCATATTTTCTTCATATCGGCGTTTATGCATTCCGCAAACAAACATTGCTCGATTTTACCCAATGGCCAGCCGGCGTTCTTGAAAAAGAAGAAAAACTAGAGCAGCTTCGCTACCTCGAAAACGGGGTGAGTATCCGCATGGCTGAAGTATCTTTTCAAAGTGTCGCCATAGATACACCTGAAGATCTTGAAGTAGCAAAAAAACTATTAGGCTGATTGTTCAAATGAACAATCAGGCAATTATTTCTCAAATGAAATTCCCTCCATGCGGCCGATAAAGCAAGTGTACCAGTTTGTCGTTTATTCCCTCCGTACAAGGTTAACACGCGTGCAATACATAATGCTGGTTGCAACACTTACCGGCTTGTTTTCTGGGCTCGCTGCGGTTCTGCTGAAAACGCTGGTGCATCATCTCCAGGAATGGATCAAACATATTGATATAAGCAGGTTCGCCTATTTGCTTTTTCCGGTGATCGGTTTATCGCTTACAGTGCTGGTAATCCGTCTCTTTTTTCATTCGCACATTGAAAAGGGTATTGCCATGGTGTTAAAAGCCATCGCAAGAAAGTCTTCATTTATTCCGCTGAAACATACTTACCTGCATATTGTCACCAGTTCGTTGACAGTAGGTCTTGGAGGTTCTGCCGGTTTGGAGGCACCTATCGTTGCGACAGGTTCTGCTGTCGGATCCAATACTGCCAGGCTCAGCGATCTGAACTATCGTGAACGGACATTGCTTATTGGTTGTGGCGCTGCTGCAGGAATTGCGGCGGTATTTAATGCTCCCATCGCCGGCGTGATCTTCGCCATTGAAGTATTATTAACAGAAGCGATCGTCGTCAGTTACTTTATCCCACTGATCATTTCTTCTGTTGTTGGAACACTTTGTTCGGCAATCATCTTAAAGGAATCTTTCCTGTTCAACTTTGTTCTCAAATCGTCATTTGACTACCGGAATGTTCCTTTTTATGTGCTGCTTGGCATTCTTGCAGGTTTTGTTTCCCGGTATTATGCGCGAACTTTTAAAGGCACAGAAACGCGCTTGCATCACTGGAAGATCAATGCTTATGGAAAAGCAATAGTCGGCGGCATGATGCTGATGGCTTTATACTTTCTCTTCCCTCCATTGTTTGGAGAAGGATATGAAAGTATTTCCTCGCTTGCAAATGGAACTCCGGAAAAGATCAATGACAACACTGCATTTTTTTCTTTGATTACAGAAGACTGGTCGCTTGTAATATTCACCGGGCTGATCGTTCTTTTGAAACCATTGGCAGCTGCCATCACGATCGGCAGTGGCGGTAATGGAGGTAATTTTGCTCCTTCACTTTTCACAGGGTCATATCTCGGTTTTTTCTTTTCCAAACTGTTGAATAATACAGGGTGGGTGAAAATTCCGGAAGGTAATTTCAGCCTTGTTGGCATGGCAGGCGTATTAAGCGGCGTAATGTATTGCCCGCTTTCTGCGATATTCCTTATCGCAGAGATCACCAACGGCTACGAACTGTTTATTCCGCTGATGATCGTATCTGCTATTTCGTTTTTTATTGTAAAAAGCTATGATCCGTATTCGATGGAAACACGACAACTTGCCAAAGAGGGGCAGATCTTCACTCATAAAAAAGAAAAGAATATCCTTACCTCCATTCAGCTTGCTGAAATGTTACAGGACAGGTATGATAATATCAGCATTGATCAGAACCTCCGTTCGCTTGTTGACATCATTAAAAAAAGTGAACGGAATATTTTTGCTGTGCATGATCAAAAGGGAAGATTTGCCGGCATCATCGAGTTAAATGATATCAAACAACTTCTTTTTCAACCTGAACTTTTTGATAAAACTCCTCTGCGTAAGCTGGTAAAAAAGCCTGCCGATACAATCGGCGAAGAACAGGACATGCACACGGTAATGGAAAAGTTTGATATTACGCAGAGCTGGTATCTTCCTGTGCTGAATAAAGAAAGAAAATTTCTTGGCTTTATATCTAAAAGCAAGCTTTTTAGTAAATACAGAGAGATCCTGGACTCACAGGGAGATCTTTATGATGCAGAGCATTAAAAGATCAGGTTTGTTCTTTTAGTTCTGCAAAATGAAACCTGTATGCTTTGCGGGCTGTCCGGAAGGGATGTTGTATGACGTCAGCGTACACCTTGATAAAACATGCGCCAAAATACAGGATGAATGAAGAATAGAATACAAACAGCAGGATCAGTACGATAGAAGCTGAAGCTCCATAGAGATTACCAAGATTACTGCTGCGCATCAATGCAGCGAGAATATTCTTTCCAATGGAAAATAGTATTCCTGTGATCACACCACCAACCAACGAGACTCTCCAGGAAGGGTGAGCATTTGCGAGATACCGAAAAGAGATCGTAAACCAGATTGAGACAACAATTGCCCCCAGCAGCTCATTTAAGATACCGGAAAAATATTGCCCACCATCCGGCCATATACGGGATATGTACTTCCCCGCGAAAACCTCGAAACTGTCTATCACTATACTGACCATAAAAAGCAACCCTGCCAGTAAAATGGCGGCAAATGAGCGTAGCCTGTTTTTTAGGTTAAAGACGATACCAGCTTTATCCTTGATCCTCACCTGCCAGATATCGTTCAAGGTATTTTTCACTACAACAAAAAGAGTGGTGGCGACAAACAGCAGGAAGACGAAAAGGATCACTGATATGTACCAGTTTGTTCCCAGCATTCTGAATCCACGGGTTGTTTGTCTGATCTGTTCAGCGCCTGCTTGCCCAAGTGTGGAAGACATTACCTCCATTAACTGCGACCCTACCATTTTGCGGCTTAGAAAAAGACTAAATACCTGAAAAAGAATGATCAATATCGGGGGCAATGCAAACGTTGTAAAAAAAGCTGTTGCGCCTGCCATGCGTAAGGGATCATTTCTTTTCAGCTCGCGGAAGGAGCGCGGGAAAAGACCGAGAAATGTCAGTATGCTGTTTTGTTTAGCTTCCATTGTCGTATAAGGCCATCTAATCATATAAAAAAGCCTGCCAATAATGGCAGGCCGTATACAAACACAATGAAAACAACCTTATCTCCAGTATCCGGGTACCCATACATACCCTCTCCGCGAATGACGCCAGTATCCATCAATCCATGCGGTTTTATGACGGTGGTGGTGCGACCAATATCCGGGTGCTGCTACATATCTCCCCGACTGCCATCTCCACTGCGGTCCAACCCAGACTGCAGATCTGAAAGGTGGCGGACCCGTTGGTCTAACGGCTATATTAACGGGAAAATCCAATCTTACTTTTACTCTTTGTGCACCGGCATAAAAACTGATCCCGACAGCAAGTATCATTAACAGAAAATTTTTTTTCATAAAGCACCTTTTCTTTTTGACTGAATGTTTTTCTCCCGGTTTAGCCGGGTTTTTGCTTTAAGAAATTTTTGGGATTTAACTGATCATCAATACATTTCCACATCTTTTCATAACTTTCTCAAATGAGCGTTAAACTGAACCCTGAAAAATATCTGCGATACCTGTATCTGCCAGCATTGTTCGGAACAGAAAGAACAAAGGAAATTCTCTCTGTTAACCCGACGATCATTCCTCAACGGGCAGAAGCGCAGGAAGTAATTGTTTGTGTATATAATTACGATGCAGAGCATATTGAAGAAAAAAGATTGTCTTGTGTTCAGGAGGCCTTTAAATATAAAGAAAGTGACCGCACTACCTGGATAAATGTTGATGGATTGCGCAAAGCCGATGTTGAAGCAATGTCTAATCAATTTGGTATCCACCCATTGTTGATAGAGGATATCCTGAGCATCAATCAACGTCCGAAAATGGATGAAGTGGAAGGTGTTCTTTTCTGTCTGTTGAACATGCTTTACTACAACGAAGAAAAGCAAACGGTGGAACAGGAACAGATCAGTATTGTACTCGGAAAAAATTTCGTCTTAAGTTTTCAGGAAGATGCCAGCAGAGATGTTTTCAATCCCTTGCGTGATCGTCTGAAAATGGCGACCAGCAAAGCCCGTCAACGCACAGCTGATTATCTCTGTTACACCATGCTTGACCTGATTGTCGATAATTACTACATCGTAATGGAAAAACTGGGAGAGCGGATAGAATCACTTGAAGAGGAAGTGATCCGTAAAAGTGATAAACGTTCTCTTGCCAAAATAAATCAACTACGCAAAGAGCTGATCGTTCTGAAAAGAAATACGGTTCCTGTCCGTGATCTGATCGGCAATATTATTCGCAGTGAAAGCGATCTTCTGGATGATAGAAATACCAAATACTACAAAGATATTTATGATCACATTGTTCAGGCAATTGATCTCGGTGAGAACTATCGTGATATCATGGTGAGTATGCAGGATCTCTATGTCAGTAATGTCAACCTCCGTCTGAATGAAGTAATGAAAGTAATGGCCATCGTAACCTGCTTGCTGGCTCCGGCAACAGTAATCGGGGGCATCTTCGGTATGAACTTCGATGATATTCCTTATTTACACAATACCTATGGCTTTTGGATTGCCGTTGGTCTCATGCTTTTTATACCTGTGTGGATGATCTGGATGTTTCGCAAGAAAGGCTGGTTCTAGGCTATGAGGCTGAAGGAGGTCGCTGTCAAATCAACCTTTTTTATTCAACTTTTTGCAGTTCCGAAAATCTCAATCCTTTTTCAAAAACCTTTTTACTTGCTCTGTGCGTGGAGCTTCAGCGCGGTTGGAGATCTTTTTAGCTCTTAGCCTTGTACACGGGGACGGTACTGCAGGGCTCTCCATACATAATGCTTTTTACGACTGGGCGCAGGCGTTTGGTTATTTCCATGTATACGAAGTCGCCGATGGGTGTGTCACCACAGCCTTTTACAACGATCCTTTTCCCTTGATAGTCTTCGGGGTTGATAGCAGACAGATTTTTCAGGAAAAGCTCGCGGCTGAGCTGATTTTCATCTCCCATTACTATTTCTGCGGCGACAGGTTCAAGATAGACTGCTACGAGCATATAAGCCCATACCGGGATGATGGCATCGGCTGTGCAGGTTAGTGCGATATTCTTATTCCGGAATTGCTCCCAATCGAGATTTTTGAGGGCTTCACGGAAATCTTTTTCCTTGAGTATAAGACCCATGAAGAGATAGTCTTTGAGGTCAAATACCATGGTTTCGCCTTTGGGTAAAAAGCTTGCAGGATCGAGAGTGATCAATCCGCTTTCCGCTACTTTATTTACGATCGGCTGCTCCATAATTTCCATGTTTTATATAGCAAAGATAACACCTGACCTGCGGGTTTGTTTAAAACAAAACGGCCCGGTCTTTAGACCGGGCCGTTTCTATATATTTCCGCTTTTTATCAGAAGAACTTAGCGCGGTTATCTTTAATATTGGCAGCTTGCATCAATGCCTGCTGATAGTAGCCGGCACCTCTCATTTTAGCCTGCTGGTAGCGTTGGTTGCGTTGTTCCGCAACATTTGCATCAGCAACAGCAGTAGCAGATACGTTATCCACACGGATTACATATACACCGTTGTTACCAGGGATGGCCTGAGTTACTTTGCCTTTGTTTGCCGGGTTGAATGCAGCGCCCAGTACTCTTGGTTCAGAGCTTACGATTGGAGAAGGCGGCATACCTGAAATACGGATGCTGTCTGCAGTTTCAATCGGCGCATTACCCATTGCTGTTGCGGCAGCTTCAAGTGTAGTGATAGTACCAAGCTTTTTGATGATCTCATCAGCTTTCTTCTGGTTGCGCAGAAGAGGCTCAACCATCATACGTGCTTTAGCTGCAGACTGTGTTCCTTTTTCATTTACTTCGGTAACGAGTGCTACTACATAACTGTCACCAACTTTGATCGGATCAAGTACATCTCCAAGTTTTGCTTCATAGATAGCTTTTACAAAAGTTCTTGAAGAACCGAGGCCCATTACCTGGGAAGCTGTTGGAGTGATATCCTGAGCGAAAGCTTTGTTGATTCCTTTTGACTGCAGTTTTTCTGCATTTGCATCAAACGCTTTTTTATCGCGGCTGCTGCTTGCAAATTGTGATGCTGCATTGTTTGCACTTCCGTCTGTTTCATTACTTGCTTCGATGGGAACGCTGATGTAGGCAATTTTATAAGCAGTAGAAGCACCTTTCGCAGATTGGATCTCGATGTAGTGATAACCATATTCTGTTTTCACAACGCCTTTTGAACCTACCGGGCGTCCGAAAATAAATTCGTTAAAGCTTGCGACCATTTGACCAGAAGTCACTTTTTCATAAACGCCTCCTTTGTCTTTGCTTCCTGGATCTTCAGACAATTTAGCGCAAACAGAATCGAAGTTTGATCCTTTTGCAATGGCAGTTTGAATACTGTCAATCAGTTTTTTTGCAGAAAGCGTATCTCTTACCTGCATCATTGCGCCGCTTTGCGGATCAGGCTGAGCGGTTGCGATAAGAATGTGTCTTACAGTAACTGAATCAGCTTGTGTTCTTACACCGAGAAGCTTTGCAATTGAATAGTTGCCACCATCAAGGTAAGGTCCGTAAGTTGTACCTACAGGGATACGGATGATAGAATCTTTTGAAGGAACCTGGATCTTATCTCCGTTGATGTATCCGTTATAGAAAGTTTGAATTCCCTGTGCTTCCAGGAAGTCTTGCGTATTTGCAGAAGTGTCCAGACCTGGTTTCAGTCCCATTAGCCTGTCATAAGCAGCGGTACTATCAGCCTTTGTTGGCAATGCGCTGAAAGCAACATAAGATATGCCGCGGCTTTCTTCCTGTTTGAACTGCTCTTTATGTTTGCTGATGTAATCCTGGATGTCTTTATCATTAACCTTTACAACACTGTCAGGGATGCTGCTATATGGTTGTCTTACCAGTGAAATATTAGCAATCTGGCTATTGTCAGCATTTTGCTTTTCAATAAACCATTTTGGGAAATTCGTTGTGTTAAGCAGTAAAGAATTGTACTTATCATTTATCCTGATCAGTTCAAGGTAATTCAGGAATGTATTGAATTGTGCTTTTTGTGCTTTTTGATCTGGTGTAGTAGCTTTTGCTTTAAGCATCTGATCAATTTCCTGTTTTGCTTTCTGAGCATTGTATACACCTGTGTTTGGATCGGTGAACATTCTTTTCAGATCTTCAGGTGGATTTGCTCCATATAATATATCACCTAATTCTCTTTTACCGATCTGCATACCAAGCTTGTCAGCTTCATTTTCCAGGATAACTTTTCCAACTTCCTGGTTCCATACCTGCTCAATAGCAGTCTGGCGTGCCATTTCAGCGGGATAACCCTGTTGTTGATTTGCTTCTTCCTGTTGTTTGATTCTTGAATCGAGAGAGTTGTACTCAATGTTTTTGCCATCTACCTGACCAACAACGGTGGAGTTGCCGCCGCGGAAAAGACTTCCTCCATTCTCAAAGGCTAGCATTACGACAAAAATGATAAGCGCGAGGGCGATGATAACCGCCATTAGTTTTGCATACTTGTCCTGTATGTTCTGGATTACTGACATGTTAATATGTAAGGTTAAAAAAACGGATGGCAAAAATAGGGGAATTATGGTTATGAACAAATTGTGGAAAACCGGCTAAAACTCAAGTTTTTCAAGGCTTTTAGCGGATTGAAAAGCAACAAAAACGGTGGGTTTAAACGATTTTTTGGATGCAGAATCAAAAGGATTGACGTGAGCTGACTGTTGCCATCAGTTTCCCGCCAATATCCTGTTATTATATAAACCTGTCATAAAGGTATTTTAAGACAGATTCTGTGATGGGACGCGGCTCCACAGTCGATTTACCGGGGCAGTGCTTGAAACACCTATAATAAAGGCCTGGTTAACAGATAAACCAGCTGCTTAATACACCGTCCACGCTCTTATCCCCCGCCTGGAGATCGGGATTTACCCGAAAATGAAGAAATCAATACTCTATCTCGTACTGAGATCAGTGCAATAAACTCCGCCATCCGGCTCAACTTAATCAATATCGATTAAAACTACTAAAATAGCACGGAGCCGGCCTCAAAAACGACCTGTGGATATTCAGGATCAAGATCAAAAGTTGGGGGAGGTGACTGAATGGCCGGGCTTCCATCATTTTCTATGCGATAAAGTCCCGCCAGCCGTTCCATGAATGGCCTGAGCGTTTTTTGCTGCTATCAGTAATTTTACTTCAGCCTGATCTAGCGTTTGTAATAACCTCTCCACTTCACCAGTTTCTCCTGCTGACCGGTTGTCGCTGGTCTGCTACTGTT
>VFQP010001351.1_pt1 | contig 33496 bp, 31 predicted proteins | sample 3512351 | NCBI WGS metagenome assembly VFQP01 (sample SAMN10412372, study PRJNA504923) | tailings metagenome | isolation source: Relicate 1 Philex TSF1 revegetated site | place: Philippines: Tuba, Benguet | collected 2017-08-29
TCTCACTGTTTCTCCGCCACCACAATCAATCTCGGCATGTCCGACAGATCATATTCCCCCAGTGAATAGTCTCCAAAAATCTCTTTTACCTGCAATTTTTGAAATGCCAGCATTTCGGTGAAATCGCCGGCGGAGAGTTTGGCTCTTTCGAAGAGGAAGGCCGTGGGTTGTTTTGCATCGGGTGAATGGATGGTGATCTTGTGGATGAAATGGGTTTCGTTGTGGGACAGTTCGAAATGATATGTTGTGTTGTTGAGTTGATGGGTGTGATTGAATGCTGCCAGGCGGGATTCCAGGTAGTGGGTGTTGGGATAGTCGATCACGAATTTTCCGCCGGGTTGGAGGCTGGATGCGATGGTGCGGAAGGCTGCTTCGTGTTCGCGGCGGGTGCGGTAGTAGCCAAAACCTTCGGAAAGGTTCAGTACTGTATGAAAGTAATTTCCCCAGAAAGGCAGGCGGAGATCATGCTGATAGAACTCGGGATTGTTTTGTTCGCGGGCGAGGGCCCATTCGATATTGGTGTTTGACATGTCTACACCTGTGACCTCAAAACCGAGGGAAGTGAGGTGTATGCTGTTGATTCCCTGTCCGCAGGCGCTGTCGAGTATGCGGGATCCGCGTTTGGGATTTATATGATTAATCAATTGATTTATAAAATTTTGTGATTCTTTTTCCGTTCTATTGCTCCAGAAATTGTGGAACAGTGGTGAGCTGAACCAGTCTGTATAGGTCAGATTTTTTTCCATGCTATTGTTTAAACAAATGTAAGAAGGGAAGAGTGAGGAGTGCATGTTAAAACCTTATTTTTGCGGTGTTCCGACGCGAAGCGTCGGTGAACACCGTCCGACATAGCTTTAGCGAAGGCGGACTCTACCAGGGGCAAGGTTCTGAGGCACTTTTCAAAATCAAACCCCGCCTTTGCTGAAGCCGGCGATTCCGCCGGGACTGCAGCAAAGGATACGGCGGTCCGCCTACGCTAACGCTATGGTAGACGGAGACGGAGGCAGAAACAGCGACGAACCGAACCGACTGACAAACCATTAAACCTTTTAAAAACAATCTCAACATTACACTGTGGCATTGATCAAAAGCATATCCGGGATCAGAGGAACGATCGGAGGGAGACCCGGAGATAATCTTACTCCTGTAGACATCGTGAAGTTTACTGCAGCCTTTGGTACCATCATTTCCAACAAGAAACAGACGAAAGTGGTAATCGGAAGAGATGGTCGTATCAGTGGCGCTATGGTGCGTGACCTCGTGGTAAGCACACTCACCGGGCTCGGCATAGATGTGATCGATCTCGGTCTTTCTACAACACCTACCGTTGAGATTGCGGTTAAAATGGAAAAAGCTGACGGAGGAATTATTCTCACTGCCAGCCATAATCCCAAAGAATGGAATGCTCTGAAGCTGCTCGACAGCGAAGGCGAATTTATCTCAGCCGAAACCGGCGCAAAGGTGTTAGCACTGGCTGCCGCCGATGATTTCAGTTTTTCTAATGTAGATAAACTCGGCACTGTTACGCAAAATGAAGAATATCTTCAGAAACATATTGATGCCATTCTTGCTTATCCGCTCGTAAACCCTGAGCTGGTTGCGAAGAAAAACCTTAAAGTAGTAGTAGATGCGGTGAACTCCACCGGTGCGATCTATGTCCCTGCATTGCTGAAAGCCCTGGGTGTAGAAAACGTGATACTGCTGAATGGTGAAGTAACCGGCCGCTTTGCGCACAACCCCGAGCCATTACCTGAACACCTCAGCCAACTGAGCAATGAAGTGGTAAAACAAAAAGCAGATCTTGGTATTGCCGTTGATCCGGACGTAGACCGGCTTGCATTCGTTTGTGAAGACGGCAGTATGTTTGGTGAAGAATACACGCTTGTGGCGGTTGCTGACTATATACTCTCACACCGTAAAGGGAATACTGTGAGTAATATGAGCAGCACCAAAGCGCTGAAAGAAATCACCTTGAGACATGGCGGTGAATACTTCCCTTCCGCGGTAGGTGAAGTGAATGTGGTGAACAAAATGAAAGAACAGAATGCCGTAATAGGCGGTGAAGGAAACGGCGGCATCATTGTTCCTGATTTTCACTATGGCCGTGACGCTTTGATCGGTATTGCGCTTTTTCTCACACATCTCGCCGGACATAAAAATGGCTTACGTTCACTCCGTTCCCATTATCCCGATTATTTTATTTCAAAAAATAAAATTGAACTGGAAAAAGGAATCGATGTTCAATCCATTTTTGAAAAGATCCGTAAAAAATATCAGCGTAATCCTGTCAACACAGATGACGGACTGAAGATCGAATTTGACAATGACTGGGTTCATCTGCGCACATCCAATACAGAGCCGATCATCCGCATTTATGCCGAAAGCGATTTTGAATCAAAGGCGAATAATATTGCAACGAGGTTGATGCAGGATATTAAGGAGTTTGCTTAGGCGACCACCCTCCTTCGCCAAGGCTACGGCGGGCAGAGCAGACCGCGGACCGTTGTTTAAAGAAACCGGAATTTCCGATTGTAAGGAAATGCCGGTTTCTTTTTTACCGTATTGAGATCTCAGGCAAGTGCCAGGATTTAACGTATAGTCATTTCATAAACGACTGACTGCGGTCCGCGGTCCGTCGTCTGCGGTCTTCTCTCCTCTACTTCTTACTTTATTAGTCCACCCCTCACCAGCCTCTTTCCTAATTTTACACCTTCATCTCTAAAAAATAATTATATGATTGCAGCAAAAGGATATGCAGTGCATTCGCAGACGGATGCGCTGGCACCATGGGATTTTGAGCGCCGTGATGTTGGTCCGCATGATGTGTTGATCGAGATCCTGTTCAGCGGTATTTGTCACTCGGATATTCACCAGGTAAGAAGCGAGTGGGGACCAGCTATCTATCCGATGGTGCCGGGTCATGAGATCGTTGGCCGGGTAGTAGAAGTTGGCGCACATGTAAAAAAAGTAAAGGCCGGAGATCTGGCGGGAATAGGTTGCATGGTTGATTCATGTAAAGAATGTGCAAGTTGTAAAGACGGTCACGAACAGTTCTGCGATAATGACAAAACCGTTTTTACCTACAATTCTCTTGAGCTGGACGGGAAAACTCCGACATACGGCGGCTATTCAAACAAAATCGTTTGCCGTGAAGAGTTTGTATTGAAAGTTTCTGAAAAACTTCCGTTGGAAGGTGTAGCTCCTTTGCTTTGTGCAGGCATCACTACATACTCGCCGCTTCGCCAGTGGAAAGTTGGAAAAGGTCATAAAGTTGGCGTACTTGGTCTGGGCGGATTAGGTCACATGGCAGTAAAATTCGCGGCTTCTTTTGGTGCAGAAGTGACCATGCTCAGCACCTCTCCGTCTAAAGAAGCAGATGCGCGTAAGCTTGGCGCCCATAATTTCTGCTATACAAAAGATGAAGCACAGGTTAAAAAGTATGGTAAGTACTTCGATTTTATCATTGATACGGTTTCTGCACCTCATAGTTACGACATGTATCTTGGAATGCTTGCGAGATCCGGGGTTCATATCTGCGTAGGCATTCCGCCAGAGCCTATCAAGTTCAATGGCTTTTCTATGCTTGGCCGAAACAGGGTGATTGCCGGTTCTATGATCGGCGGTATTTCCGAGACACAGGAAATGCTCGATTACTGCGCTGAACATGGTATTGTATCAGAAGTGGAAGTTATCCCGATGGAATATGTGAACGAAGCATTTGAAAGAGTGATCAAAAGCGATGTGAAATATCGTTTTGTGATTGATATGGCGACGTTGAAGTGATTAAGAAGTAAAAATTCAACAGTAAAAAGTAAAAAATTGCCCTGGCGGAAGATTCACACTGGCAGTGGGTGTTCATTTTTACTTTTTACTGTTGAATTTTTACTTGTCGCACAATTCCTGGGAAAAAATCGTAAATTGATTCATGCGCTTTATCTGTTCAGGAAACAATTTTGCGGTATTCTTTCTGTGCTGCTGCAGTATGCTGATTGTGAGTAGTTGCGCCGGTCTGAATCAAAAACAGCTGGTGTATACCACGTCAGAGCGGCGGGAGCTGCTGATCAACCTTCCCTACGGACAGGGAGAAGAAAAGTACAAAACAACACTCGACGGTGCCACAGAGCAGATGTTTTCTTACAAAGACGGCTCACTGATGTACGTAGCCCGAAACACCACCTGGCCAACGCCCAACGGCGGCCGGGTAAAACAATCCGGAACCAATTCTGTCACAAACCTCGCCAGCGGCCGTGACGAAAAAGGGCTGTACTGGAAAGAGATGCAAGTGGAAGGATTTACAGTCGGTTACGCTGCCGTACCCTCTTCCCGTGTAGAACGTTTCGACAAAGCCCTCAATTCCATCCGCCTGAAAGACTGATTCAAAAAGCCTCTTTTTTCTCCTTCCCCCTCTTAGCTTATCTTTGCGGTTCCTAAAACAAGACCCTTTCCGGGGCTCTGAATATTCGCTTTATGGACCGTATATATTTTGATAATGCCGCTACTACCGCGCTGGATAAAGAAGTGCTGGATGCAATGTTACCATATATGACCACGCATTTTGGAAACCCCTCTTCGATTTATTCGTATGGGCGGGAGACTAGGCTGGCGATAGAAACTGCCCGTAAATCAGTAGCTAAACTGCTGAATGCCCATCCGGGTGAGATCTTTTTCACCAGTGGTGGTACCGAAAGCAACAATACCGCGATCCTCTCCGCTGTACGCGATCTTGGCTGCAAGCATCTGATCACTTCGCCGATCGAGCACCACGCTGTACTACATACCGTGGAGCATTATGGCTGCGGTGATGAGGTTTCCCACAGTTTTGTAAAGCTGCTGCCCAATGGCCATGTTGATCTCGAAGATCTGGAGGCTCAGCTGGAGGAACATAAGGACGTCCGTTGTCTTGTATCCCTGATGCATGCAAATAATGAAGTGGGTAATCTCCTCGACATTGATGCGGTGGGCGAGATCTGCAAAAAATACAACGCAATATTCCATTCGGATTGTGTTCAAACGGTTGGTCACTATCCGCTGGATCTCCGTAAAACACCGGTTCATTTTATTTCCGGAGCCGGTCACAAATTTCACGGTCCAAAGGGCGTAGGTCTTTTGTATGTAAATGATAATGTAAAGATCAAACCTTTCATTTTTGGTGGTGCACAGGAAAGGAACATGCGCGCGGGAACAGAGAACCTTTATGGGATCGTTGGTTTTGCGAAAGCGCTTGAACTTGCCATGAGCGGTTTTGAAAAAGACAGTGCTTATATCCAATCGCTCAGAAGTTATATGATGGAACAACTGCAGCAGCATGTTCCAGGTGTTCAGTTCAACGGTGATCCGAACGGCCGCAGCCTGTACACTGTATTAAGCGTAGCATTCCCTAAAACAGAGAAATCAGAAATGATCCTCTTTAATCTTGATATCAACAATGTTTGTGTATCAGGAGGAAGTGCCTGTACCAGCGGTGCTGATGTGGGAAGCCATGTGATCCGTGCGATCAACAACAATCCCAATCTTGTTACCGTACGCTTCTCCTTCTGTAAACACAATACAAAGGAGGAAGTGGACAAGGTGATCAGTAAGGTAAAAGAGTTGATCTGATCCGTTTAACGTAAATATCTTTGAAAGACCGGCATTGCCGGTCTTTCTACTTAATTCTAATCTATCCGTACAATGCTGAAAAGGCTTGCTTTCTTTCTGATCTGCTCATGGAGTCTCTATGTTGCTGCGCAGGGCCGGGCTGATCAATACACAACCGATTTTATCAAAGTGTGGGGCTTTCTGAAATATTACCACCCTTCCGTTGCTACAGGGAAAGTTAATCCCGATGATCTGTTTCTTTCATGGATAAACAAAGTGAGCGATGCAAAGACCGACGATGCATACAAGACGTTGCTGGAAAAAATACACGGGGAACTTGGTGCAGTACAGGAAATAAAATCTGTGAAGAACGACGTAAAGCTGTTTATCAGGAATGATAAAACAGAATGGATCAATAAAGACAAGCTGCTTCCTGCTTCGTTAAAGAAAACATTGCAGCTGCTGAGAAAGCAAGGGTATACAGACTCCGTTAATCAGTACATGCCAGCACTTTTTCATTCAACAGATATACCGGCAGAGCGCCGGTATGACAGTATCCGTTATCCCAATGTTGCATTTCAATTGCTCGCTTTGGCGAGATACTGGAATGCAGTAGAATATCTTTTTGCGTATAAGTATATGGCTCCTGACTGGAACGCAGTGCTTAGAAAGCAAGTGCCGTTTTTCAGTCAGCCCATGTCTGCCGTTGATTTCGAATTACACCTGCTGCAATTGAATGCAGCCATTGAAGATACGCATGGAGGTGTCGTGCAGATCAAAAATGGACCGAGGGTATACGGAGAGTTTTATCCTCCGTTCACATTCAAATTTGTTGATGAGAAGAATATTGTAATAACAGATTATGTTGACAGTGCAAGCTGCTCAAAACAGGATATCCGTAAAGGTGATATTATTATTGCGATAAACGGCCGAAGACTTGATCAGGTTATAAAGGATCATCAGCATTTTGTTTCTGCGTCAAATGCGCCGCAGTTGCGGCATCTGCTCTCGTCGATACCATTGATGCTGCCGTTAAGAAGTAAGGACAGTCTGATTCAGATCACTACGGTAAGAAGAGGGAAATCCCAGCTTGCATTGCACAAGCTCAATGAAAAGACTTTTGCGTCCAGCCTGCAGAAGCTTTATGAGAAGCAAAGAGGCAATGGCACTACTACGCAAAACCGGTTTGTACTGCGTTCCATCAACAAAGATATAGCCCAGGTTGATGGAGCGAATTTCTCCATTCTCTACAACAACTCAGCTGATGATATTGATGTTGACTCTGTGCTTGCTTTGATGCGGACACATCAGAAAGGGATCCTGCTGGATTTTCGTTGCTACGCAACGCAGGCTGCATATTATAACAAATTCATAGCCGCCATGGGCGGGAAGTTGCAAAAATTTGCAACCCTGCTGGCACATTCCAAACGGTATCCCGGGAGATATTATGAAGAAGATGTCTTTTCTCCTGTAAAACCCGGAACTCCGCAGTTGGAGAAATATACCGGTAAGTTTATCATACTGGTAAACGAGCGAACCCAAAGCCAATCGGAACTGCTCACCATGGTTATGCAGAAGATAGGGTTGGAAACTATTGTTGTCGGAACCCAGACCGCAGGATGTGATGGAGATCTGATCTATTATCCTGTACCGGGAGGTTATACGCTCACATTCTCCGGCAGACATGTTTCTTATCCGGATGGGAGGGCAACGCAAAAAGCAGGTGTAAAAATAGATAAGAAGGTGACGATCACGGCAGCAGGACTGGCAGAGGGCAGAGACGAAATACTTGAGGCAGCGGTAAAGCTGATCAATTAAAGGCCGGTAAATAGAAAAATCGCAAGTCACCCCGGAGTTTTGCCAGTTCATTACTGATGACGATGACGGATAGAATCTGATTGTTGAAATTTGTTGTACAAACCACTTGTATGAGAATTCGACACCTGATCCTTATCTTTATTTTGACCTGTATGAAATCCACTGCCAAGGCCCAGCTGGCAGATTCAACGGTCTTGTATGGTCAGTTAGCCGATTCTACGAAAGCGTATGTCTGGGACTGTGTTAACATCATGCAGAAGCAATCCCTGTATTCCGGTAGGGTGAACTGGGAGCTTACACGAGATTCGGTCGCCCGCATGCTGAATGCGTCTTCAACACTTCGTCAGGCAGAAGATATTGTGATCTGGGTATTTAAGAAGCTGGAAGATCATCACGGAATGTACGGTGGTATTGACACTTCTTACAGGTATCCTTCTCCCGGTCCTGCGCGCAAAATGAGCGAGTCCATTCTGTCTGAATACAAAAAGCCCCGCGCGGTAAAGATCCAGATGCTCAGTAATGATATAGCATATTATAAAATGCCGGCGGTACTTATTGGGAGTAATACCGAAAAAATGAAAGAGTGGGCGAATCTGATGATGGACTCCCTGTGTAGTATTGCATCCAATCATCCCCGGGCATTTATCATTGATCTGCGGATGAACAACGGCGGTAATGCTGAACCAATGTGGCAAACGTTCCGCCACCTGATCGGAGAGAAGAATCGCGTTCGGTTGGCTGATGCAGATGGGAAAATAATGAAAGAAGAGACCGGACCGGAAATAACAAAGTACAGGCAAGCCGGAATGCCTGACCGTCTTTGCACATTGGATGACAAATTACCAATAGCCGTACTCATCGGTCCGGGAACGGCCAGCTCCGGCGAGATCATGGCACTTTCCTTTTCTACCAGAAAAAATACCCGCCTTTTCGGCGAACCTACCTACGGCGTAGCAAATGCCACCAACGGATTTGTCATCCGGGAAAAAGGATACCTGCTGCTCACAGTATCTTATTTATCAAACGGAAAGAAAAAACTGCTCAGACAAATGGCTATTCAGCCTGACGTGCTGGTCAACAACAATGGCGACAATTTCGCCGATCCGTTACAAGATGCGGCAGTAATGGAAGCGATGGGGTGGTTGAGGAGGAAGATGTGAGGGATGTTTTTTGTTCGTTGACCGTTGTCCGTTGACCGTTGTCCGGAGAAAAAGATGTGAAAAGGGAATAATTTATCAGGGCCAGGCTTCGCTACGCTCCGCGGTCAACGGTCAACGGGCAACGAATTACACTTTTCCATTCAAAAAAAGTAGATTTACGTGCCCAACTGCGTTCAACCCCGCGATCTCTCGTATCCGATGCATTTTCTGCGCAATATTCTGGCGGTTGGATGTGTTTAAGGAGCCAAGCGCTAACTATTTATGAGCACCAGAACACCAAAACTGATTAATCAGCTCTTTCCGTTTTTAGGGATGTTGCTGACAGCATTGCTGCTGAACCTCTCATTGCTGGCTCAATCGGGTCCGGCCGATATGCGGGGCTTCGTAAATAATGTGGTGGAAGTAGGCGTGAGTGAATTCGGATTTGTTACCGCCGAAGATTCTGCCAGCATCTATTTTGTGATCATCCGTCATACAGGCAATGAGCGTAATTATCCTCCGGAAATCACTCCGCAGACATTCCGCAATGCCAAATTCTACAATGGTGGGTACCGGGCAAAAGCTACCAAAGTGCGGGAAGCAAAAATGGATATGTTCTCCGTTGTCTTGTATGCTGCTCCAAAGCCATCCGAAACAAAATGGAAAGCGAACTATTATAACACACTTGATGATAAAAAAGGAAAGCTCTCCACGTTTCGCGATAAATGGGTAAGCGACGAGATCTGGTATATGCATAATGCGAAGATCGAAGTGCAGAAAAGGTCAAAAAGTGGCATCTATACGCTGAAGGTGACAAAAGATGCGGGGCTTGCCCGTGGAATGCCATTGATCAATGATCAGGGTTTTGTTGCGGGAATTGTTGCTGAATCAAGTCTTGGTGCATCCTCTGTCCGCGCTATCGGGATGGAAGATATCACAGAGATGCTCTACCTTCTGGGCAATAATGACTGCCGTTATATGCACCTGGTGCAGATGGGGCAGAATGCTACACGTTGTGTGCTGGAAGAGATAGCCAGAAAAGAAGCGGAAGAAAAAGCGGCTGCCGAAGCGGCGGAAAAGGAGAGACTTGCGAAGCTGAAAGATGAAAAGAATCAGCCAAAAATACCGGAACAGCCGGCTAAAGACACCGCAGTAACAATAGTAAAAGCAAAAGATTCTTTAAAACAACATCTGATTGATTTTGGCATCAGTGCCAGCCTGCTTGGCGGACCAAAACAGGTTGATCTGCCGGGCGAGATCAGTTATTTTAAAACAAAAACCTTTCATGCCGGGATCGATCTCTACCTGAATATCGATCGTAAAAAAGGCAGATACCGGATCACGTTAAAACCCGGTTACGGAAGTTTCTCCGAAGAGAATACTCCAGAACTGTGGGCTTCTCCCGGTCATGATGTAAAGATCTTCAAGAACGGTTATAAGTTTATTGAAATGCCGGTGATGCTGGAGCGCCAACTGTTTGGCAACAGCAAATTCTCTACAGCACTGGGTGTTGGGTATTCAGCAGGATATGTTTTCGGTCAGCAATACACCTGGACGGATAAGGACGGTGCTGAAGGCTTTCAGACAAAGATTTCTAACTCCGCGATACAGCAACGATTGCTTGCGGAACTGTACATCTATCAGTGTAAGATCGGCAGGTTGGGATTGTTGTATGCAAAGGATCTGACACCGTATCCTTTCAAAGATTATAATCTTGAAGTAAACGGTGTGAATTATCAACCTTTTGCGGACAGGAAAAAAGGTTGGTATCTCGGTCTTGAACTTGCAATCAGGTTGAGAGGCAATTGGGGTAAGTAACTTAAGCTACATACAAATTGGATATTCCGAGGCGCGGTTTCTACCGTGCCTTTTTCGTTTCTCCGGGAGGTGAGGCGTTTAAGGGTTTAAAAGGTTAAGAGTTTAAAAGTTTTAAAGTTGGAATGATGACATCTAAAGATGTTGTATGATCATCTGATCATAACGCAACTTTTAAACTTTTAAACCTTTAAACTCTCCAACGCCTTTCCTCCTCCAAATCGCGTATCTTACCTGCATCCAAACCGGTTTCATGAATTGGCTTCTTATTGGCGAGATCATTTATGTTATTATCCTTGCGGGAACCTGCATCAGGATCATCTATGATACACGCAGCACGACTAAAACAATGGCATACCTCCTGTTTGCTATTTTCTTTCCTGTCATTGGTATCATTTTCTACTTCTTTTTCGGCATCAATTACCGTAAACGGAAAATCTATGGACGCAAAGAAGTTCTGGATGGAATTGTACTGGAAGAACTAAAACGGGCTACCACAGCTTATACAGAAGACGCACTAAAACATGCCGGATCGATCGTGCAGGAATACAAGGAGCTGGCACGGCTGCTGGTGAAGGATCAGCAAAGCCCTTTCACGCGTCATAATAAAGTGAAGCTTTTGCTGAATGGTGAAGAGAAGTTCCCGGAAGTGATCGAAGCGATCCGGAACGCAAAGAACCATATTCATATCGAATATTATATTGTTGAAGAAGGCGATATTACAAAGCAACTTGAAGAGGTAATACTGGAAAAAGTGAAGGAAGGCGTAGAAGTGAGATTTATATATGATGATTTTGGCAGCAGCTCTATCCGGAGAAAGACGATCCGCAGACTACGCGATGCCGGTATTAAAACGGCTCCTTTTTATAAAGTACGGTTTTTGTTACTGGCTAACAGACTGAACTACCGGAATCACCGCAAGATCATTGTGATCGATGGACACACGGCCTTTACCGGCGGTATCAATATCAGTGATAAATATATCAATAACAGAAAAGGACAAATGTACTGGCGCGATACGCATTTGCGTATTGATGGCCCCGGTGTTTATTACCTGCAGTATCTCTTTTTGAATGACTGGAATTTTTGTTCTGGAGAATCGCTTCAGCCAGCATCGTTTCTTTTTCCTTCACCTGAGGTGCATAAGAAAGAAGATGTATTGGTGCAGATCGCGGCGAGTGGCCCCGATTCAACTCAACCGACCATCCTGTTTTCTTTGTTACAGGCTGTGTACCTGGCGCAGGAGGAGATACTGATCACGACGCCTTATTTTATTCCGGGTGAAAGCCTGCTGGAAGCACTGTCTATCGCGGCACTCAGCGGTTTATCGGTGAAGCTGCTGGTTCCCGGCGTTTCCGATATAGGGTTAGTTAATGCGGCAGCGCGTTCTTATTATGATGAATTGCTCAGCGCGGGTGTGGAGATCTATCAGTATCAGAAAGGATTTATTCATGCAAAAACGCTTGTAGCAGATGGAAAGCTTTCTGTGGTTGGTACGGCCAATATGGATTACCGTTCATTTGACCTCAATTTTGAAGTGAATGCGCTGGTGTATGACGGCGATTTTTCCCGGCAGCTTCGCGATGTTTTTTATAATGATCTGAAAAGTGCAGAACGCATAGATCCGATTGAATGGGCCGACAGGCCGATCTACAAACAAATGGTGGAAAAGGTCGCGAGACTACTTTCTCCGTTATTGTAACGTCACGAAAGTGCCGCTCACCTTTTCTTTTTAAAAGAATAATGCCCTTTGATCCTGGTATTAAGAAATGTTCCTTTCGACTTTGCAGCAATAATGGACTGATACAGATCGAACGGAACCTTCAGGTAGTCGTATATACTTCCGGATAAAAATACAATACGTAAGATCTCCGCTTGTTGATTGTATTGTATGGAAGCTATTACGCTTGAGGGCATCATTCAAAATTTATGATCATTCCATTCCATGCTGATGCAATGGCGCCGGATCCCGCTGATCTTTTTTCTGATTCTTTTTTGCTGCAAATGATAAGATGATTGCGCTGAAAGATCCTACACTGAAATTGATGAATGTTGCTGCAAGAAACACCTGGAAGCTGAGCCCGTTTGTCCTGTCTTCAATTGTATTCGTCGGTTCTCCCGAAAGAACATGATCAGGGTTTGCACTTGTGAGATAACCGGGGATCATGATGCTCAGGAGAATAAAGCTTCCGATACATGCTACAACAATTCCAAGCAAGGTAGCCATATGTGAGGCAAAGATCAGCGCGACAGTACTTTCATTATGTGAACGCTTCCGGCTGTCGCGCAATGTATGTATCCATATCGTCATAAAGAATAGAAAACTACCCAGGTAGATCAGCCACGAATCGCGATACTCTGCATCGGATATAAAGAAGAGCACGGGAGTACAAAACAGTAAACCTGCGATAACACCAGTGATCAATGTAGCCTTTTTGTTCACTTTTCTTAAAAGATTTGCCATGAGGAAAAAAGTGTTAAAACAATGCCAGAAATCGAGGGACGTTGACCGCTATCCGTTGACCGGTTTTGACATGCCTACCGTTAATAGTCTTCTAATTATATTCTAACTATGAGATTCGGACAACGGACAACGGATGACGGTCAACGATCGTCTCAATGGTATGCTTTTTGTCTACATTTCAACGGTTTAAAACAAGCGACATGAAAAAAACGAACAAATTCTTACTGGGAGTAGCTGCTGCGGCCGCGATTGGGTTAATATTCTACACATTGAGGAATCGTCGTCAATCTGAGCTTCGTCATGCGAGGGTAGCAGATGAGGGATATGAAACGGCACATGATGTATTATTCCCTGATAAAAAAGGACGTAGCCGCAAACTGCATTTCGGGCCGGTATTGCCAGAATAAATAAGGCCGGTATTTTTGCGGCCTGATGACAATCAAAGAAGAAATATACCAGCGTTTCCGGGACCTGTTGCAGAGCAAAGTTGATCTGTTACAACAAAACCTTGATAGTCTTTTCCAAAGTGCGCAAAATGAAACAAAGCGTACTGCGGGAGACAAGCATGAAACGGCCCTTGCGATGCTGCAAATTGAGCAGGAAAATCTGCGCAGGCAATTGCATGAGGCAAAAATTCAACAAACAGTATTGCAGAAGATAAACCCTGCAATAACTTTTAATAAGATTGCTCCTGGAGCTTTGGTGAAAACCAGCCAGGGGCATTTTTTTATTTCACTGGCACTCGGAAAACTTAGGATGGGTGATACTGAAGTGATCTCTTTATCACCGCAATCCCCGCTCGGCAGCAAACTAAACGGACTCATCCCCGGAGATGAGCTCGTGCTGAATGGAAGGAAATATCTTGTAGAGGAAATCTCCTGACCGCTCTTACACGATTGATTGTTCTTTAAACTATTGTTTGTGATCAACACAACAAAAATATACCTGGCTTTAGCGAGGCTTTTTTACCGGTTTTTATTTTTCACCGGTAGGCGGTAAGGGTTAATAAGAATTTGAATCTTTCGTCGCGTAAGCGAAGGTGTTTTCTCAGTTTGACGGGATGAGTTTTTCGAAATTGTGTCAGTTTAACTTATCCCGGTTCGCGTACCACCCGGAATTTGGTAATTTTAGGGAATGAAAAGAATGATTCTGGCGGTGTTAATCTGTACAGCAGTTGTTGTAAAAGCACAGCAGGCGGAAAAGCCTGTGATACGTTTGGTTGATCCCTTGCGTGAAAACAACAGCACACGTTCCTCCAAGGCATTTATATCAGGAAGCACATGTAAAACCTGCGCTTTAACGATCAATGGATCGGAGGTGAAAGTGTATTCAACCGGAGGGTTCGCACATGAACTGAAGCTTGTACCGGGTTATAATCAGGTTGATATTGTGGCAACGCAGGGAAAACAACAGGTCGTGAAGAAATTGAGCTTTCAATATGTTCTGCCTTCACCGCCGGATACGGTAAAGACGCTTGACATTACGCAGATCCAAACATTTCCGGAAGGAAACCTCATACTGCAGCCCGGCGACAAGATCAGGTTCAGCGTAAAAGCTCTGACGGGTTGTGTGGTAATGGTGAATAACAAATTGCAATTGTTTGAAATGCCGGCTAATCCATTGCCCGGTATCTATCAGGGAGAATATACAGTGAGTGCCGCTGATAGTTTTATCACAACAAAAATTCCTGTTACGATAAAGGACTCCACCGGTAAGGCCATCACCCGACTTACGGGAAGTCATGTTACAGTTGCCAGTGAATCTTCGCCGGATATGCTGATAACAAAAGGGCGGCTGGCTCATTTGCTTTTCGGCCTTGGTGACGATCGCCTTGGCGGTGCGAAGATCGGTTACATCGATTCGCTTATTCCATTACAGATGACAGGCAAGATAGGCTCACTTTATCGCATAAAACTTTCCAAATACAGGACAGCGTATATTCCTGACGATGTGGTTGACTTTTTGCCAAAAGGCACATTTGCTCCTTCATCGCTTACGGGCAACTGGCGGGTGTATGGCGACTCTGTTTATGATTATGTGCAGGTGGCATTGACGGCGAGATTGCCTTACCAGTCATTTCAGGAGGTGGATCCGTCAAGGATAGTTGTCGATGTATACGGAGCAACAAGCAATACCAACTGGATCACGCAGCTTGAGAATACCAGGGCAATAAAGAATGTGTGGTATGAGCAACGCGAAGATGAGGTATTGCGCATTACTATAGAATTGAATCGTTCGCAACATTGGGGACACTCGATCTACTATAACGGCAGTATGCTGGTGATCCGCGTGAAGCAGCAGCCACAGCAATTGTCATTGAACAGATTGAAGATAGCCGTGGATGCAGGGCATGGCGGAGGTAATACAGGTGCAGGGGGACCAACCGGCTCTTCGGAAAAAATGCTTGCACTTGCTGTATCTCTTAAACTTCAGCGCACATTGCAACAACAGGGAGCATTTGTGACGATGACAAGAACTACCGAGAAGTTCGTTGACAACAAAGAACGCATACTGTTTTACAGGGATAGTCTTCCTGACCTGCTGATCAGTATCCATTTGAATTCATCGGGTGATCCGGTAAACGTTGGAGGTACCGGTGTTTTCTACCGCTATGTTGGTTTCCGCCCACTCAGCCGTTTTATTTATCGACATATGCTGGAACTCGGCTTGAAGGAATATGGGAATACCGGCAGTTTCAACTTCATGCTTAACAGTCCCACAGAATATCCCAATGCGCTTGTTGAAATGCTTTTTATCAGTAATCCAGCCGAAGAGGAACTGATCCTTGATGAAAAATTTCAGCAGCAGATCGCGGACAAGATCGTTGCCGGGATCAAGGATTTTTTGGAGAATTGTAAGGAGGGGTGAGGGATCGTTGATCGTTGTCCGTTGACCGTTGACCGGAGGCGATTTATGAAAGAATTGAATTTTCGAATAGCAATAAAAAGCGAGGGGCTTTGCCTAAGGCAAAAGCCCCTCGCTTTTTATTGCTTCACGGTCAACGGTCAACGGTCAACGGTCAACGGTCAACCATCGAACATCCGGCGCGCCATTTGTCTTTCTTTCCATAAAAAAAGATATGGCATACCGGCTGTTGGTTTTTCCGGGAATATTGTTGATGATGCTTTTTGTATCCTGTAGTACTCCGCAGGGCGGGTTTGCGGGGAGGCGTTTGCATGAGAGGTATGCGGATGGTATTGAGAAGGCTGGATTGCAGCAAACGGCGATGGGGGCGCAGTGGCTTGCGGCGGCATCGAAGAGTTTGGAGCAGCCGGTGGCTATTTCGATTCCTTACAGGGAGACAGGGTATTTTGCCGCGGAAAAGCCTGCGGCAGTAGCTTATCGTTTTGCCTTGCAACGCGGGGAGAAAGTAATGGTAAAATTGACGACGGTTCCCGCGAGCGGTTTTCTTTTGTTTGCGGAATTATGGGAGCCGAGGGCTGACCGGGAGCCGGAATGGCTGGCAGCCGTGGATACGATCAGCAGGGCCATGGAATTCGAAGTAAAAAAAGATGGTGATTATATTTTGCGGGTGCAGCCGGAATTGCTGCGGGGAATTGAATACACACTGACCGTTACCACAGCACCCTCACTTGCGTTTCCTGTTAGACCTGCGGATAACCCGAAAGTGAACAGCTTCTGGGGCGCAGCACGGGATGCGGGCGCAAGAAGTCATGAAGGGATTGATATTTTTGCCAAATTCAGAACACCGGTGGTGGCCTGCGCTGATGGAACGGTTACCCGGGTGAATGAAAATAATCTGGGTGGAAAAGTGGTGTTCATGCGGCCCGAAGGGAAAGATTTCAGTTTGTATTATGCCCATCTTGATACACAGCTTGTTCGTTCAGGACAGTCCGTAAAAGCGGGAGAGACTTTAGGGTTGATGGGTAATACTGGCAATGCAAGGACAACTCCCCCACATCTTCATTTTGGTATATATGCGAGTGGCGGTGCAATAGACCCCTATCCATTTGTGAATGTAAATCGGTTGGCTCCGAAACCAGTGCAGGCAAGTACGGCATTGCTGAACAGCTTTGTCCGTAGTAAAGCGGGCATAAATGTGTATGCTTCCCCTTCTGTATCGGGAGCTGTTGTTTCCAAATCATCTTCGGGAACGATCATGCAGGTTACGGGTGCAGCGGATGCCTGGTATCGTGTATTATTGCCGGATGGAATGGAGGGCTACGTCAACAGCTTGCACGTCACAAAAAATATTCTCCGCACACAAAGCCTGAAAAGACCCCAGCGTATACTGGATGCTCCGGACAGCACGGCGGCATCGCGTCTCACGGCGGAAACCGGTAAAGCGATAGAGGTACTGGGACAATTCAGGGACTACTACCTGGTTGATTATAACAATGTGCGCGGCTGGGTGCCGGTCAGGCAGCTTTAACCTTTTCTGTAATATCATCCATATTGATCGCCATGTGGCTGTCATCATAAATAGACTGTCCTTTCCAGATCACCAATACCTGTGGCGATTCGTGGGTAACGCCGAATTTTTCAGCAATAGCGTTGGATACAGACCGGTAACTGATCAGATCAAGATAGTGGAAATCAGCAGTATCGGGTGCCTGCTCCTTGTCCAGCCTGCTTTTAACCACAGAGCTGATAGAACAGCGTATAGAGTGCTTGAATATGACCTGAGGCTTTTCTGCGGAACGGTTGATAAGTTCCTGCAGTTGTTCTATTGAGGTAAGCGGATGCCAGTTCATGAGATCGGGTTTTGTTATCGTTATAACAAAAATAAAGCCTCCTGGTTGAAATGCCTTCAATGCCGTTTATCTTGTCTATTTTCGCGATTAATCATAACCACGTTGATCGGAGGCTTACCGTGTTGACGTCAAATCATTTGTGATGGCCGTATCAGTTGTGAAAGCAATTCTTCTTTCAGTTTTTATTTTTGCAACCGGAGCACTGGCGCCCGCCGGGATCTTTGAGAGCACTCCTTCTTCATACCCTGTAATACCGGGCAAGATTGATGAGGCATCGGGGATTGCAGACAGCCGATCGCATCCAGGGTATTTATGGGTAGAGCAGGACAGCGGGAATCCGGCTGAGATCTATTTGCTTTCGCATAAAGGAGAATATAACAGAAAGATCAAGATCAAGGGTGTAACCAACCGCGACTGGGAAGATCTTGTTCTTTCGGCAGGCCCCGACGCCGGCAAAAGCTATCTCTATCTGGGAGATATAGGCAATAACAAAGAAAATGCATCGAAATATTTTATCTATCGTTTTCCTGAACCTGCATTGAATGCGGATACGGTTCAGCATATTGAAAAGATCACTTACGAATACCCTGATCGCGGTCATGACGCCGAAGCATTTCTGGTTGATCATCAGACAAAAGATATCTACATCATTACAAAACGGGATAAACCCTCTGCTATTTACAAGATCCCATATCCCCAAAGTACTACTGCTGTAAACAAAGCGAAGCTGGTAGGTCGTCTGGGATTCAATGGTGTGGTAAGCGCTGCGCTTTCTCCGGATGGCAGGGAACTACTCCTAAAAACATACACAGGTGTATTTTACTGGAAGCGGACAGCTGGTCAGTCAATTGAGCAGGCTCTCGCCACTAACCCTGCTCAGGTTTCTTATCAGCTGGAACCCCAGGGAGAAGCGATCTGCTTTAAGAGTGACAACTCCGGATTTTTTACGCTTAGCGAAAAGCCAAGGTTTATGAAGAGAGTGAATCTGAATTTTTATAAGCGTGTGAGTCGTTAATTTGAGACCGCAGACCGCAGACGACACCGTTGAACAGAAGAGCAAGAAAGGTGTAGGAATGGAAAGTAAAGTCTTCTAATCAGACTCGTCTATGGTCTATGGTCTATCGTCTATCGTCTATCGTCTCCGGTACGTGGCTTGCGGTCCATTCTCTCCCTCAAACGTCCTATATTAGCGAATGCATTTACAATTCAAGCCGCTTCCGCTGATCGCATTTTTTATTCTTGTATTAGTGTTGCATGAAGTACACGAGTCGGCTCATTATTTTGCTGCGTGGTTATTTTGCGGTTGTCCGGGTGACAGGGATTTTTTGGTGTGGAAGCTTTGCCGCACGTGTACGGAGCAGCGTCCATACCTGATGGCGAGTTTTGCGGGACCATTGGTGACGAATTTGTTTTTGGTGGCGGGATATATTTTGATGAGGCCGTCGGCAACTGTTCCGCAAAAAACGATAGGGTTTGCGCTGGCGATCGGAACATTGCCGCTAGCCCGCTGGCTGGCATTGATAGACAGAGGAGGTGATGAAATATTTACGTTGCGGCAGATCTTTACTTCAAATCAGTATGCCGCGGTGTTGCTGGGTGCATTCCTCGTTTTATTGTTTACAGTTCCTCCTGTATGGCGCGCGATGAAGCTGATAAAAAATAAACAGGCGTTGCTGATACTCGCGGGTTTTCTTACTATCCCGTGTATACTCGATAGGTTGCTGATAGAAAAATACTTCAATGGAAAGCTGGCCGCTTCCGGTCTTTGGATGGAGCCAGTGTATGCGGGCGTGCCGGTGATTGTAGTCGCCTGGCAGATCATAATAACCGGCGCATTTTTACTGAGCTTTCAGTATTTAAAAGGGTTGTCCAGAAAAACTGTTGCGTTCAGCTGATAAAAGAATTTTCACCTTTTAAAACAAGTATCGATACCGGGATTGTTTCGTGGTTTCTTTCAACGATCACTTCCTCCTGCATACGGCACCAGGGAAGAAGTCTTTCGATAAATGGTTTTGCCATTAACCGTTGTGGTGTGCTGAGGATAATAGTTGTTCCGTTGTTAATAAATCGTTCAATCACGCCAAAAACGGTTTCGAAGATTGCAGGTTCGTAGTTGATGTCACTCATCAACAGAATGTCTGTTTTGATGGATTCGGGGATATTGTTCCAGTTTAAAATACGAGCCGTTGCGTTGGAGAGATGATTGTGAAGGATAGAGGCAGTCATTAGTTCAACCGGTTCGGCCAGGTAATCAGTCATGACGATAGAAGTACAATATTGCGCGGCAAGAAGTGAGGGCAAGCCGAGTCCGGCGGCGAGTTCGAGTACCGTTTTATCTTTCAGCAGGTTTTTATTGTTTTCAAGAAAATCGCATAAGCCGATTGCCGCAGGCCAGATCTGTGACCAGTAGGGGAATGCTCCGGCATTTTCCTGATAGTATTTCTTTACTTCGTCCGCATCCGGAATGTAGAGGCTGATCGTTTGTTTTCCGGTATCAATGTTTTGTATTGAGGAACTGATCTTTTCCATGTAGCGCAAAGATCAGCTATCTGAATAACTATTCCTTTTTGTGAACGGACAAACCCCGGAAAATTCCGGGGTTTGTCCGTTGGATCAGGGTTCAGGTTATTTGTAAGTGTACTTCACTAATACTTCTGTTTGCTCACCGCCTGGCAGACCTTGTTTTACGATAGCTTTTTCAGGATTTCCTTTCCCGTTGTAGGTGTAGGTAAACTGAAATTTATCTTCAGGCTGCTGATCGCTGTCAAAATGATCTTCAACAGTGGTATTCTGCTTTGATACGTTGTAACCAAGAATTGCAAGAATCTGTTTGTGCTCATACAGCGGGTTTGTTTTGCCGTCGTATTGATAGCTGACGTATCCTGCGGATTCAAATTGTCCGTTTCCCAAAGAGAGCGATGTAGTTGTTTTGGTGAGATGACCTTGCGCATTGTAAGTAAGATCATATTTAAGTATGGGAGTCAAATCATTGCCTTCTCCAGCGAAAGAAAGAACACTGCTCTGAATATTGCCATTTACATATTGATATGCTGTTTGAGCGAATACGGTTCCCTGTTGTTTGATCGTTGACTTCGACATTACATTGTTTGCGTATTCCACGTCGATTGTCTGCCATTGGTTTTCGAGTGCGGTAATCCTTTTTTGCGCATCATACTTAACGGTGTAGTCGAGCTCCACGCCACCTGTATTCAGATCTGTTTTTACATACAGCTTTTTTACAGTACCATCTGCATTATAGTCGAACTTTACATATTCATCGCCCTGACTGAACGATGCGATCTTTGTTCCGTTTGGATTGTCGGGTGATCCCGGATTGTCGTTTTTATCTTTCTTACACGATACAATTGATGCCACTAGTCCGAGGCCTAAGATGGTACGGGAAAGAATACTCTTGATAGCTCTTGCTTTCATAATGAATTTTTGTTTCAGGAATAAGTTTGTTGCACAAAGCAAGTGATTCTACCAGGGAACAACGAGTATGCTGTGAATGAATTGAAGTTTCTATTGTTGGAAATGGGGGAAAGATTGAACGGGACAGGAATCTATGGTCAGATAGGATCAGGGCAAATGTTTTTGGTAAGGGAGATGGTGAAAGATGTTATTGTTGTAATGGAGCTTGTTTTTTCAACATAGGGTTGCGTTTTTTTTCTGATGAGATTTTGTTTTTTTCACCGGGTCGGAATTGTTGTGTGAATGATATTTGTGCTGGATATATTCTGATGTGCACGGAGGAGTAATGGTTAAAATGTTACCATGCTGGGGGATTTTTATGGTCAGTGTTTGGATAGGATACTGACTAAGGGGCCTGCCATGAGCTAGCCTCAAAAAAAGTCCGGTCCAACCCTGGAGGTGGTGGCGGGGGAGGGCCCAGGGCGGATGGTGGGAGTGAGAGAGAATGCAACAAAAGTCAGAAGGCCCACCTGGGAAGTCGAATATGAAGTCTTCTCGAATTACGATCGATTTCGCTCTCTCATAATTTTTTTCCTCCAACACAATACGGTTTTTAGTTTCGTGATTCATATCCCTGTGACAGTCGCAAATGATCATCCCGACAATATTTTATCCTGATCTGTACAGGCGTCTTTGGTGGGTTCTGCCTTTTTATCCGTGAAATAAAAAAATGATTGCTTAATTGTTTAATGGTGTAATTATCCGGTAAAAATCTGCGGATAAAAAAACAGCATCCAATTCCGGATGCTGCTGCATTTTTGTTCTGCTACCAATGCTATACGTTGATTTCTCCTTCCACACTTCCGTCCATGTATTTACCGGAAACCGCAGCAACGGCTATCTTCAGCATCGATATAAGTTTACCATTTTTCGTATCCCAGTAATGGCCTTCTGCTGGTGTTACGCGGATCAGACTGATTTCAGGATCATCTTTCCCTTTTTCAAACCATGCTTTTGCGATAGGATTCCATAATTGTTCGACCTTTTCTTTGTCAATAACAATCTGAGCATGGCCGGATATTGACAGGTACTGATTCTTGCCTGGGTCACTATACATCAGGTGGACGGTACTGTTTTCGTCAATTTGTTCATTCTTTGAACTGTCTTTTCTACTGATGAACCATAAAGTTCCATCTTCTTCCACCTGTTGTGTACCCATTGGCCTCGATACGATCTGCCCATTTTCATACGTGCAAAACAAACAGATATTTCCATCGGCCATTTCTTTGATCTTTTCTATTGCGGCTTCATCCCGCAGGTCTTTATGTTGTGCCATAGCGTTTTTCTTAAGATAAACACAAAACATACCAGAACAGCATCGGACATTTTCCCAACATGTATACTTAAGAATGTCTAATAATTCCATAGTATAAGATCATGAAGGTTAAACAGGAGCCGGTGGCACAATATTTATTCTTTTATAAGAAAAAATATATGGCTACGAAAAAGAAGACCGCGAAAAAGACATCGGTAAAAAAATCAGCAAAAAAGAAAGCCTCGCCTAAAAAGACCGCAAAGAAAGCTACACGGAAAAAAACTGTGACAAAAAGTAAAAAGAACAAACTGGGTGTAAAAAACTCTCTTGTAAATAATATCAATGCCAGGAAAAAAAAGGGTACATCAAGGCCAAAGAAAAAATCTACAATAGATAAAGACCAATACGAACGGATGCAGGATAACTGGGGCGATAAAAGTTGACATGTGTTTGAGGTTGAGAATTTCATCAAGAAAATAGCTTCCTTCTTTCAACGATCCTTCCCGGTTTGTTTTTACCGGGAAGATGGGAGGAAGTCGTTTTTTACTTTTTCTTGTTCTCTGTGGTAATGTGATGCAGCACCTATCTTTTTGCTGTTGATGTTTTCTGGCCTTTGAACCGCAATATCACCAGCAATTCCTCTTTCGGCATTTCCCCGGAAGTGTAGTATACATTCACTGTGTCAGTCTTTTTACTGTTTCTGATTACCTCTGCCGGATGAAAACTCATTCCCTCGTCTTTCGAAGTTATATTCGCATACTGCCAGTTCTTTAATTCCAAATTGTTTTCTCCGCGAATTATGATATGTCTGTTCTTCCCTGTTTTGCCGCAATGATAATATTTGATCGTCAGTTTGTCAGAAGGCCGGATGTTATCCAGTGAAAGCATTCTTATCTTCTTCATGTTCTTACCAAACTGTTGCAGCAGCAGCGTATTGTTCTTATACACTTCAAAACCTTCACCACCTGGTGTTGAGGAAAATGAACTGAAGATGATTGTAAATGCGATGGCCGGAAGGATCATCAGCAAAGACGATTTAGCTAAGCGTTTCATGATTGTTTGTTTAAGATGATCATTTTGATATGCAGCTCAAAGAAACGCCGGAGCAAGGATCATTAACAACTGCTCTTGATCAAAAGCTGCGCCCGCTTGACGAAACGCCGGAATCGATGCCGGTAATAATCCTGAAGATAATCGCTGATTATTCTATCTTCAGGAGAAGAATGTATGCATATGAAAAAGGTATTGTTTCTTACCGTCTCCCTTATTTCGATCAGTGCTTTATTTGCATCCGCGCAAACCGATAGCCTGAAGCTGATCGGCCTTAATCAGGAAATTGATGATCTTGTTGTTAAGCAGGATGCAAAAACGCTCGAAGGATTGTATGCCGATGATTTTGTTTTCAGTCATGGAAGCGGTAAAGTGGAAGGCAAAGCGACCTGGTTGAAAACGGTAGGCAGAACCGTATATCCTTCACGCCAGCATGATTCTGTTAAAGTGGAAATGCATCCCGGTGTTGCGATTGTAAAGGGGAAGATGGCAATTAAAAGAAATGATAAAGACAAGGTAGCTATTTATCATCTTCGTTACATACGAGTATATGCGCTGCGCGGGAAACAATGGCAGATGATCTCGCACAGTACAACCGAGGAAAAGCACGACAACTGATCTCAGGTCTTTGGTTCCTGGCGGAAGATCAGTGCCAGCAATTCATACAGTTTCGGATGTTTTTCACGCAGCAGTTCAGGACGTTCAAAGAAATATTCTGATACCACAGCGAAGAACTCTCCCTGGTTGGTAGCACCATACGGGTTGATGTCAGATTTATCAGCCATGATCCTCCTGATCTCTTTATGCATCAGCTCAAGCCAGGGTATGACATATTTTTTGTTCAGCAAAAATTCAGGAACACCGTCAACGCTTCCGTCTGTTTTATCAACGAGGTGCACAAATTCGTGAATAGCTGTATTGCCTTTGCCTGTTTTATTCAGGAAATCCTGCCGGAGTTGATGTTGTGAAAGGATCATTACGTTTTGATAAGGGCCTGAACCAACCATTCCAAGCGTATCACGGCCATGTCCTTCCTGCGCAAACTCCTGACTGAAGGAATCAGGGTAAAGGAGTACCTCATTCAGTTGTATATATTCCCAGTCGGGAAAACCAAAGATCGGAATGATCGCACTTGCGGCTACGAGCACCCGGTCGATCTCTTCCACTGTTGTATTAACACCTGTTATCCGTACGCGAGTCAGAAAATGCTGCATTCTTTGCTCAAATTCCTTTCTTTTGTCTTCAGCGAGTTCTTCATAAAACGGAACGTTTTCCAGCAGGATCTGCCGTGAAGAATCGGTAAGCGGCATTGCGGGAATGATGGGAGACTGCTTTTTCCGTAAAAAGAAAAGCGCTGCGCAAATCATGCTCAGGGCCAGGATCAGCAAAATGGCGAGAAGAATATCCATCCTGCAAATGTATGGAGTGTACTTTTTTATCCATCTATATTGAAAAATTAACCAGCTGTTTTTATTTTGGGTAAATAGACGAGATTTAAACAAATAATCCATATGAAAAGGTTCTTACTACTTACCTGTATTGTTCAATTGTCTCTTCTTTCCTTTGGCCAGACGGTAAGCAAACACGGAAAGCTGAAAGTGTCCGGTACACAATTGGTGGATGAGCAGGATCAACCACTTGTTTTGCGTGGTATGAGTTACGGATGGCATTGTCTCTGGCCCAGGTTTTACAACGCAGGCTCGGTGAAGTGGTTAAAAAAAGACTGGAACATTAACGTGGTCAGGGCTGCGCTTGGCGTTGAACTGGGGAATGACAGCTATTTAAAACGTCCTGAATGGTCGAAGCAGAAGATCAAAGCTGTTGTGGATGCTGCTATTAAAGAAGATCTCTATGTTATTATCGACTGGCACAGTCATAATATCAATCTGAAGGAAGCAAAGGATTTCTTTGCTGAAATGGCGGAAACGTATGGAAAGAATCCTCATGTGATCTATGAGATCTTTAATGAGCCGGATGAAGAAACCTGGGACGAGGTTAAAAAGTATTCTACAGAGATCATCAACGTGATCCGGGAAAAGGACCCGGATAATATTATATTGGTAGGATCGCCACACTGGGATCAGGATATTCATATTGTGGCAGATGATCCTCTGCAGGGTTTTTCGAATATCATGTACACACTGCATTTTTATGCGGCAACGCACAAACAGGCACTACGGGATCGCGGTGATTATGCGTTGAAGAAAGGCATTCCGCTCTTTATTTCAGAATCTGCGGGAATGACAGCTTCAGGTGATGGTCCGCTTGACCAGGCCGAGTGGCAAAAATGGATCGATTGGGCGGAAGAAAATAAGATCAGCTGGATCACGTGGTCTGTGTCAGATAAAGACGAAACCTGCTCGGTATTGCTTCCTTCTGCCTCTTCAGACGGAAAATGGAAAGATAAGGATCTGAAAGAATCCGGACTTCGGACCAGGGAGCTTTTGAAAAAATACAATAAGCAATAGCAAATTATTTCTTTGAACCTCTCTTACCGCCCTTTTGCCTTGCCGGTACAAAAACAGTAAGGCAGGAAGGAGGGCAAGAGAGCTTTTAAATGGCAGGTTCTTTATTGTCTGTCATCCCGGTTATTGTGGATGTGCTTATATCGCATATACGTAAGATTACTATTAAAAAAGTGAATGCCGTTTTCTGTCATTTGCATTGTTTTCCATTACATTCATATATCTCCATACACTCTTTCAGTAAATCGATCTTTATGCAACGGATATTAATGTGTACAGCGTTCATTATGATAATTTGGGTGACGAGCGCGCAATCACCTGCCGGTTCAAAAAATAATCAGCTGCAGGTCATCGCGTATTATTCAGGTAATGCGCAGCAGCTTGCAAAGTATCCGATAGAGAAGCTGACACATATTATTTATAGTTTTTGTCATTTGAAAGGTAACCGTCTGAACGTCGATAATGCCAATGATTCAATGACAATCAAAACGCTTGTGGCCGCAAGACAGCGTAATCCCTCTCTCAAAGTAATGTTGTCTTTAGGAGGTTGGGGAGGTTGCGAACAATGTTCGCCTGTATTTGCAACGGAACCAAACAGAAAGGCGTTTGCATCATCCGTAAAAGAGCTTTGTGATTATTTTGGAACAGATGGTATTGATCTTGATTGGGAATATCCTGCAATTAAAGGATATCCCGGGCATGCATACAGTGAAAAAGACAGACCCAACTTTACATCATTGATACAGATACTCCGGGATACGCTTGGGAAAGAACGCGAGATCAGCTTTGCTGCTGGCGGACTGGATAATTTTCTACAGGAATCTGTTGAGTGGCTGAAGATCACTCCGCTTGTTGACCGGATCAACCTGATGAGTTATGACCTTGTTGGAGGCTTTGATACGGTGACAGGCCATCACACACCGTTATATTCAAATAAGTCACAAGTTTCTTCTGCCGACCATGCGATCAGGTATCTTGAAAGTATTGGAGTGCCTGCCGGGAAGATCGTGATCGGAGCTGCATTTTATGCGCGCACCTGGGTTAATGTTCCGTCTGCTGACAATGGTTTGTATCAGCCAGGGAAGTTTAAAAGTTTTATACCATACCATTCATTTGAAGAGCAGTTATCAAAGAAAAATGGTTTTTCTTTTTACTATGACAAAGAATCGCAGGCATCTTATGCATATAATGCAAAAAGGAAAGAGTTTGCAACGTTTGATGATGAACGCTCGATCCGTTTGAAAACATTATATGCTATCAAGAAGCAATTGAATGGTATTATGTTCTGGGAGCTTACATTAGATAAGTCGTCAAAAGGATATGTTGATTTAATAGATTCTGTCAAATCAACAACTTCTTACTGATCACCACCCCAGCGATAGGTAGAGATATCAAACCCGGCGAGATCAAGCACACGGTCAACTACAGTGGCGGCAACTTCTTCGAGTGTTCTTGGTTTGCTGTAGAAGGATGGTGTGGCAGGACAGATGATGCCGCCGGCAAGCGTAAGCGTTTCCATATTCCTGATATGAACGAGGTTATAAGGCGTATCACGCACAACGCAGATGAGTTTTCTTCTTTCTTTTAATACAACATCAGCTGCGCGGGTGATCAGATCGTTTGAAATTCCTGATGCAATCCGGCCAAGTACTCCCATCGAACAAGGCACAATGATCATGTTCTCGTACTTTCCCGAACCAGATGCAAATGGCGCAGTGAAATCAGTAGTACTGAAAAACTTTGCAGGAAGTTGCTCATATGAAGCATCCTCTAATTCTGTTTGCCAGACCTGCTTAGCGTTTTCAGTCATTACTACAGCAAGATTCGAACATTGTTCGGGGATCGATGCAAGTTTTTGCAATAATTGACGCGCATATATTGATCCGCTTGCTCCTGTTATGGCTACAACTGTCTTTTTCATATTTTATGTCATGCAAATGTCCGCATTCGCATGTACATAACAACATTTTTGCGCAAACGTTTGCATTTTTTCAAAAGTTAATATACGGTCAAAATTCAACGTTTCGACATTGAGATGAATCAAGAAAAGGAATGTTTCATAGCTCTAGTCAAAAAAAAATGGCGAAAAAGTTTTGTGTTAATTTATTAATAACGATATTGCTCATGAATTTTCATAGGATAAGGTTTAATGGTTAATGGTTTTTGATTAGGGCCCTCCCGGATTTATTCGGGAGGTCTTTTTTTTTGAGGTACGTTACCGGATTTTAACAAATAATAGGCAGTTTTTAACCTTCCTGTTCTTTTGCCAATCAATTTTTAACCGGCTCGCCAATCATTTTTTTAAGCTTTACATACACTCCGTTAGTCCATCCGAAACCGTCCTGGTTTTTATATTCTCCGCCTTTAGCCAGCACACCTGTATCTATAACGTTATATTTTTCCATAAGCTTTCCTGTACGTTTGAACACAGCTTCGACGTTGTGTATCCAATTTTTTGCAATATGATCTCCGAGTGTAGCATGATCGTACTTTATTGCAGCTTTGTATCCGATCCACTGCAAAGGAGCCCAGCCATTCGGCGCGTCCCATTGCTGACCGGTCTGTTCAAGCGTAGTGATAAGCCCTCCTTCTTTCAGAAATTCTTTCTCCAGCCTGTTCAACACCTTTGCCGCGTGATCGCCGGAAGCTAATCCGCAGAAAAGAGGATAAGCCATTGCCATTGTAAGCTTATCGGACACTTTTTGTTCAATGAAGTTATAATCGCAATATGTTTCCAATTCTTTATTCCAGCAATAATACTCTATTGCTGCTTTCCGTTTGTTTGCCTTTTCTTCGTATTCAGCAGCTGTTTGTGGTTTTCCGTCGAGTATATATGCTTCTGCCATCATCTTTTCAAGATGCCAGAGCAAACAGTTCAGATCAACCGGTATGAATTCACAGGTATTGATGGTGGTAATATTTTTTCCGTCACGGAACCATCTACCTGAAAAATCCCATCCCGACTCGCAGGCGCCACGGACATGCCTGTAATGATCGGAGGGATCTGCGTCAGCATGTTCATGCGTTTTCAGATCAGCTGCATAACCTTCGAGTCTAGGTGTATTCATTTCATCCCAGTAACGGTTCAGCACTGTTCCGTCCGGCATCAGCACAGTACGTGAAGCAGCATTATGTTCCGCTGTAAGCAGATGTGCATCGTGCATCCAGAAATTATATTCAGCGGTAAGTTGTGGCAGATATTTCAGCGCAACAAGATCACCGCGTTCTTCCTGCAGCAGATCTATCATGTGTGAAAAGAAAGGCGGTTGTGACCGGGTAAGGAAGTAAGTGCGGTTACCGTTCGGGATCAAACCAAATGTGTTGATAAGATAAGCAAAGTTGTCGATCATGTCTTCGATCTTTTGTGTGAGACCGGCAACCTGCAAACCCAGCATGGTGAAATATGTGTCCCAGTAAAATATTTCGCGGAACCTTCCCCCCGGGACTATCGATGACTTTGGGAGAGGAATAAGTGTGCCGCCGCCTTCCTGCGGATGACGGGAAAGAATTTCCCATAAGCGGCTGATATGTTCATCGATGGGGAAATTCCAGGGTTCCTTTGGTTGGGGGACCGGCTTGGGCAGCCGGAAATGTGTGGTGATGAATGACAACAATTCGCCCTCTCCGGACTGTTTAAATGCTTTATACCGCTCTATAATTTCTGCCACGGGAAATAGTGGGGTACAATCGGCGAACGTTTTCTGGTCAGGAAAAACGCGTTGTAATTGCACATCTGTGAATAGCTCCTGGAGATCGTCGAGATAGAAGAGTTCAGGATGTTTGAGCATTGCTGGTTTTTGGGAAGGTGTGCAACAAATGCGCCTAAACTGCGGCTCAAAGTTATAAAGAGTTACATAGGTCATTGTGCTTTAAGAAACCTCCATAATATATACAGGCGTAAGGTTCCCGGGAACCTTACGCCTGTATAGTTATATAGCGTCTTTTAACGATATTTTTCCAGGATCAGAAACCTTTCGACGCTGGAGCCGGAGCTGTTTTCACCGTATTTGCATTTCCCAGATTTGCAATGATCCAGTTTGTCATCTTGCTCCACAAATGGAACGATGTATTATCCATCGCTCCGGAAATTCCATGGTTCTTATTCGGGTAATAAGCACTTTCAAAATCGATATTACTTTTCACCAGTGCTGTGATCATCTGAGTGGCATTCTGAAAATGCACGTTGTCATCTGCTGTGCCATGAATGATCAGGTATTTTCCTTTGATCTTATCTGTATGATTGATCGGAGAGTTGTCATCATAGCCTTTTGCATTCTCTTGAGGCGTACGCATATAACGCTCTGTGTAGATGTTGTCATAGAAGCGCCAGTTGGTAACCGGCGCCACTGCGATCGCAGCAGAGAAAACGTCTGCGCCTTTGGTGATCGCCAGCGAACTCATAAAGCCACCATAGCTCCATCCCCAGTGGCCGATATTTGATGCATCAACAAAAGGAAGTTTACCAAGATATTTCGCCGCATCGATCTGGTCTTCTATTTCAAACTTGCCTAGTTGCAGGTAGGTTTTCTTTTTGAACTCCTGTCCACGGAAACCGGTCCCCGTATTATCAACACTTACCACAATAAATCCTCTTTCTGCCAGCAATTGATGCCAGAAGCTTACCGCACCAAAACGATTGGATACCTGTTGTGACCCTGGTCCGCCATAGTTGCAAAACAGTACAGGATATTTTTTGGAAGCATCAAAATTTGTCGGTTTGATCATCCAGCCATTCAGCGTATCGCCTTTGCTGTTTGGTATACGGAGGAATTCAGCTTTGCTGATCGCATACTCGTTCATCTTTGCTTTCAGTTTCTCGCTTTCATTTACCACTTTTACCAGTTTGGCCGCAGTTGCTTTTTTATTGGATACGATATCATAGAGGGAAACTGTTTGCGGCGTATTGATATCTGAATGATAGTCATAAAACTGCGTCATCGCATCATTCAACACCACGCGATGCCAGCCTTCTCCCTGTGTCAGCTGATATGTTTTTTTGCCGGTTAAATCAGTAACAAAAAGATTTCTATCCATTGGCCTTGGATAAGCCATTGTGTAGAATACTCTTTTGTTTGCTTCATCAACTGCGTCGATACCTGTTACTTCATAATTCCCTTTGCTGAGCTGGATCTTGCTTTTACCATCCATACTATAGCAATAGATATGATTAAAACCATCCATTTCGCTGGTGAACACGAAGCTTTTTCCGTCTTTCAGGAATTGCAGATCGTCGTTGATATCGATGTAGTATTTGTTCTTTTCTTCATACAAAGACTTACTGTTCCCTGTAACGGGGTCAGTAAGTAACAGTTTTAGATTATCCTGGTGACGGTTCATCCAGAATACGATCAGTTCGTTATCTGCTTGCGTCCATTTGATACGAGGGATATAAATATCGCCCTGCTCGTACTGTGCTTTTACATCTTTTCCATTTGCAACCGTATAGATATGGATCTCCACTTTTGAATTGGCGTCGCCAGCTTTGGGATATTTGTAAGTGTATTGCTTATTGTAAGAATTGTCAAACTCCGTGAATTCGTATTGCTTCACTTCGCTTTCATCAAAGCGATAATAAGCGAGATAGTTTCCCTTAGGACTCCACTGATAGGCTTGTGTAAAAGAAAACTCTTCTTCATACACCCAATCACAGTTGCCATTGATCACGTAGTTCCATTTACCATCTGTAGTTACAGCTTTTGTTGCTCCGCTGGCAACATCATAGATATACAGGTTATTATCTTTTACATAAGCTAGTTTAGAACCATCAGGGGAGAAGCTTGGGTGAAGAACCTTTGCTGTATCCAGCTTTATTGTCTTTTTAGTGGCGTTATTAAAAAGATAAACGATCGATTTGGCCGAGTGGCGATAGATCGGTTCTGTTTGTGTCAGGATCAATGCCATTCCATTGGAAGACGTAGTTACATCATCTATCTGCAAAGCTTTTCCTTTTTCATCTGTTGCTTTTGAAAGGTCCAGCTCAGGAGCTTTTACAGATGAAGCAAATTCGGGTCTGACTGATTCTCCGCGGAATGTTCCTTTTTTATAAATGTCTTCAAGAGTGATCTGCTTTTTCTGGGCCAGGGTAAATAATGGAGCCAGCAGCAACACGGATAATATACGGTACATGATTTATCTTTTAAAGTCAAAAGTAAAAAGTCAAAATTAAAAAGTAAGCCTCGCGGTTTTTTACTTTTTACTTTTGACTTTTTACTTTTTTAATTTATCCCGGGTTATTTATTTTTCGGACGTTGCGTCATATAGTCAAAACGCTTTCCCGTTACTTCAGCCATATCAGGGATCGCTTCCGCTTTATAGGCTCCTGCATCAAGCTTGATTTTTGTTTCGGAGAATGCTTTGAGTGTAGCTTCGATATCCTCATCAGTGTGAACGGCAGTAGGGATGAGGCGATAGATGATATGTCCTTTGGGAATTACCGGGTAAACTACGATAGAGCAAAAGATGTGGTAGTTCTCCCTGATATCCATCACCATGGCTGTTGCTTCTTCTACACCACCTTTCATATAGACGGGTGTAACAACAGAATCTGTTTTGCCGATATCGAACCCTCTTTCTTTCAGACCTTTCTGGAGTTTCAGTGCATTTTCCCAGAGTTTGTCTTTCAGTTCAGGCTGAGTGCGCAGCAATTCAAGACGCTTCAGGTTGCCGATCACCAGTGGCATGGGGAGGCTTTTTGCGAAGATCTGGCTGCGGATATTATAGCGGATGTAATCGATGATCTTCCGGTCGCCGGCAATGAATGCACCGATAGATGCCATTGATTTAGCGAATGTAGAGAAGTAAAGATCGATCTGATCCTGTACGCCCTGTTCTTCACCAGCGCCTGCGCCGGTTTTGCCGAGTGTACCAAATCCATGAGCGTCATCCACCAGGAGCCGGAATTCGTATTTTTCTTTCAGAGCGGCAATTTCTTTCAGTTTACCCTGATCGCCGGCCATCCCGAACACGCCTTCTGTGATCACGAGGATCCCGCCGGCTTTTTGTTTTTCGATCAGTGCGGTACCGCGCTGCAGTTGTTTTTCAAAATCTTCAATGTCGTTATGTTTAAATACATAACGGTGGCCAGGATGGAGGCGGAGGCCATCGATGATACAAGCGTGGCTTTCTGCGTCATAAATGATGATATCGTGACGGCTGCAGAGTGCATCGATCAGGCTCACCATTCCCTGGTAGCCAAAGTTTACCAGGATAGCATCTTCCTTGCTTTCAAAAGCGGCGAGTTCAGCTTCGAGCTGTTCGTGGTAGTCGCTGTTTCCACTCATCATCCTTGCGCCCATTGGAAGGGCGAGACCAAAATCACGGCCTGCATCACCATCCGCTTTTCTGACCTCGGGATGGTTGGCCAGACCGAGATAGTTATTCAAACTCCATACGATCATTTCTTTGCCGCGAAATTTCATCCGGCTGCTGATTTCCCCCTCAAGCTTTGGGAATGCGAAGTATCCATGCGCCCTCTCACGATGCTGGCCGATCGGCCCGTAATTCTTTAATAAACGCTCGAAAATATCTGCCATATTAAGAAATTGTTACAGGTTTTTTAACTGCGCAAAGGTAAGGGATTCGGACTTTCGTTTCGTTGACCGTTGTCCGTTGACCGTTGTCCGAGGACATGAGCATAAGGGAATTGGATTCTCGTATTGAAATAAAAAGGGAAGGCCTTCGTCAGAGACGAAGGCCTTCCCTTTTTATTTCTTCGCAGTCAACGGTCA
>VFQP010001354.1_pt1 | contig 33460 bp, 29 predicted proteins | sample 3512351 | NCBI WGS metagenome assembly VFQP01 (sample SAMN10412372, study PRJNA504923) | tailings metagenome | isolation source: Relicate 1 Philex TSF1 revegetated site | place: Philippines: Tuba, Benguet | collected 2017-08-29
GCTGCACGGCGAGAGCGACCATTTCCTTGTCCGGCTTCGTCCCCGGTACCTCATCGAAGAAATCGGCAGGCTTTCGGAGTTCCTCTTCGTAACGGAGCATCTCCATGACGAGCCCGTCTTCGAGCGGTGCGATGGCAACCAGCCATTCGCGGCCCGAGATCGTGATCTGCGCCAGCCCGACCTTGCCGGTTTTGCGCAGCGCGTCGCGGATCACCACGTAGCCTTCGCCGGAAAGCTCATCGGCTGGGGTGACGAAGTAGGGGCGCTCGAAATAGCGATAGTCGATATCCTTGGCGTCGACGAACTGGACCAGATCGATGGTCTTCTTGCTCTCGAGCTTCACGGCGTCGATCTCTTCGGGATCGAGCGTGACGTAGGTGTCTTTGTCGACTTCGTAGCCTTTGACGATGTCGCTGTTCTGGATCTTGCCGATACCCTGAACGACCTTCTCGTAGTTGACGCGCTTGCCGGAAGGTTTGTGGATTTGGCGGAAGCTGATCTCCGCCTTGGATTCGACGGCGTTATAGATTTCGACGCCAATCGTCACGAGAGACAGTCTGAGAAAACCCTTCCAGTAGGCACGGGCCGCTTTGGGCATGACGCATCACTCATCGATAAAAGGGCTGAGACCAAGATGTTGTGGTCTTGATCTTATGAGAACGCAAGATGAAGCAATAGAGTTTCCTCCTGCCGGCCGGACGAATTGGCCTCGGTTAATGGTTAGGCAAGCGCAAATCTGCCTTGATACGTTGCGTCCCGCAGTTGACCCTTACGCGGGCAGTTGCGAGGCTCGTTAACCGGTTGAGGAGAGGGGGACCTCCATGAGCGATGTAGCTGACGGCCGCAGCGATGGGCCGGCCGGCGAGCCGAGCCTGCATAGGGTGATGGGACCCTGGCTCCTCCTTCTCTTCATTGTGGGCGACATTCTCGGCACCGGCATCTACGCGCTGACGGGTAAGGTCGCGAACCTCGTCGGAGGCGCGGTCTGGCTTCCCTTCCTCCTGGCATTCGGTGTCGCGCTGCTGACCGCTTTCAGCTACCTGGAGCTCGTCACCAAGTATCCGCGCGCCGCCGGTGCCGCGCTTTACACCCACCGGGCTTTCGGCATCCACTTCATCACGTTCCTCGTCGCCTTCGCCGTAATGTCGTCTGGCATTACGTCAGCTTCGACGGCCTCGCGCGCGTTCGCCGCCAATCTCTCCGACGCCTTCGGCCTCGATTTCGCTGGTGGCGTCGGGATCACCGTCGTCGGCCTCCTCTTCATGTCGGCGATTGCGATCGTGAACTTCCGCGGCGTCGGCGAAAGCGTGAAGCTCAATGTTCTTCTGACCTGCGTCGAGCTGACAGGTCTCCTGATCATCATCGTCATCGGTTTTTGGGCCATCGCCGGTGGGCAGGGAGACGTCTCGCGCATCTTCGAGTTCAAAGCCGCCGAAGGAACCGGAATGGTTTGGGCCGCCATCGCGGCGACCACGCTCGCGTTCTTTGCAATGGTGGGATTCGAGGACAGTGTGAACATGGCCGAGGAGACGGAAGATCCGGTTCGCACCTTCCCGAAGATCCTGCTGCTCGGGCTTTTCATCACCGGCGCGATCTATCTGTTGGTCTCGATCTCGGCCATCACGCTCGTCGCTCCGGAAGAACTCGGCGAAGGCGAGACACCGTTGCTGAAAGTCGTGGCCGCAGGGGCTCCGAATTTTCCGCTCGGCCTGTTCGGGTTCATCACCATGTTCGCCGTCGCGAATAGCGCCCTGATCAACATGTTGATGGCGAGCCGCCTCGTTTACGGAATGAGTAGAGAGCACGTGCTGCCTCCTTTTCTCGGCAAGGTCCACGCAAAACGGCGAACGCCGTTTATCGCCATCGCCTTCACGACGCTTCTGGCGTTCGCGTTGATCGCTTTCGTGGGCGAGGTGCCGGCTTTAGGTGGAACAACCGCGTTGCTCCTGATCTGCGTTTTCACGATCGTGAACGTAGCCGTGCTCGTCTTGCGTCGCGATCCGGTCGAACACGCTCATTTTCGCACGCCCACGGCGCTGCCGGTCATTGGCGCGGTGAGCTGTGCGTTTCTCGCCGGGCCCTGGACCGGCCGGGAATTGGTGCAATACCAGATCGGCGGGGCGCTACTCGCGCTCGGCGTGCTTCTTTGGATTGCAACTGTTCTGATCAACCGATCGACCGGAGTTGCGATGAAAGATCCGGTTTCCGAGGATATGGGCGGTAAAGGGTCAAGAAACTAAAGACGCGCGATATGCGTGGCCGATTTGTAGGGGAACCGCTGCCGTCGGGCGGACGTTTTAGCATTTGCACTTTCCCCAAATAGGAGACGTCCCAAAATGGCAAGCGAACATAAGAACCCGGGCCAGCAGGGTGGCCAGAGCCAGCGTGATCAACAGCAGGCTCAACACGATCAACGTAAGGATCAGCAGCAAAAGCAGCCTAACAAGCAGAACCCCGATCAGCAGCGGCAGCCACAGCACGGCGAGGACGACAAACGCCCCGACCAGCGTCACGCTCAGGATCAGAAGCGCGATCAGCAGCGTTAGTTTTACAAATTATTAAGTTAGGAAAGATCGGGATCGCGGAAACGCGGTCCCGATTTTTATGCACGTTTGAGACGGGAATGAAGAAACGCCAGAATGGCTGCTTCTTCCGGCGGCAGCTCCGCAAGGCCGCGCTTTAATTCGAGCTTGATGCGTCTCTGCAGAACGCGCACGAGTTGGCCGTCGACGTAAGCGCCGAGCACTTCAGGATGAACGTAGCATTTGCGGCAGATCGTGGCGGTGTTGCCGAGCCGGGTCGCGACGGCCTCGATGGCGCGCCGGATATTTCGCTTGGCTAGCGCCTCGCTGTCGACCGCTCCGAACTCGGTCAGCGCCATGCCGGCGAGAACGGTCCCTGCCCAGGTCCGGAACATCTTCGCGGAGACGCCCGGACCCGCAAGTTCGCGCAGATATTCGTTGACGTCCGCGCTCGTGACGGGCCGCACCAGGCCATCGTCGTCCTCGTACTGGAAGAGGTGTTGGCCCGGCAGATCCTGACACGACTTGACGATGCGGGCGATGCGACGGTCGGTGACCTTGAGCCGCCACTCCTTGCCCGTCTTGCCGCGAAAACTGAAGCGCACGTTGCTTCCCTCGAACGACACGTGGCGGTCTTGCAGCGTCGTCAGTCCGAAGCTCTTGTTGGTCCGCGCGTACTCCTGGTTTCCGACGCGGATGAGCGTCGTGTCGAGCAGGTGGACGACAGTGCCGAGGATGCGATTGCGTCCCAGCCCACGCTCGGCCATGTGCTTACGGATCGTCGCGCGCAAGCCCGGCAGATTGCGGCCGAACTCGATCAGGTTCTCATATTTCGCCTCGTCGCGAACCCGATGCCAATCAGCGTGATAGCGGTATTGCTTCCGCCCTCGCGCGTCCCGCCCTGTTGCCTGGATGTGGCCGTTTGCACTTTTGCAAATCCAGACATCCGTCCAGGCGGGCGGGATGGCCAGGCGGCGGATCCGTCCGAGGATCGGCTTTTCCTTCACCGTCGTGCCGTTCGCCCATCGATAGCGAAATCCCTCGCCGTGCCGCTCCCGTGTAATGCCGGCTTCCGTATCGCCAACGAAGCGCAGTCCTGCATCCTCAGCGGTGGCAATGGATTTTGCCGCAGTTTCACGGGGAGAGGTGTCGATGGCGTCTAGCATGGTGACCTGAGAAATCGCACGGCGCGTCAGGTAACGCAGCCGGACCGGCTTGAGTTCAATCGGCAGAAACGTGCTGGGATCCGCTGTCAACCACGGGATACTGCGGATGTTGCAGCGCGAGGATTGGGGCTAAGAGCAAGAACAGCACGCCATGAGCGCATCGCCGCGCATCGTCCGATGCCTCGCCGATCGCGAGGCCGTGGAGAAGGGGAGGTCCACGCGATATCGCCGAATGCCGAATACCTGCTGCGTGCGTGGTCGCGCCGGCCTGTGCTTGGATCTTCGACCCGGCAGTCCGCGACGCTTGCCGCCCGTTACGGCATCATCACAGCCACGATTGCGTTGCTTGCGATCACGCTGTTGGGCCCCCTTGTCACTGCGCTCGTCGAAGACTGGTCGCGCCGCGATGTCGAGTTGCGCGCGAGTCTCGTATTCAATTCCATCGGCGGCGCTCTCGCAGGCATGCTGGCCGGCGGTCAGACCGATTCCATCAACGAGCTATTCGAGCGTCTGGCCACGGATTCGCGCGTCGTAGCCGTCGGCGTGTGCCGCGGTGACGGACAGCCCGCCTTTGCCACGAAGTTGATGCCGCCCTCGATTGTCTGCGAGAAGATCGCGCGGGGCGACGATGAAAGCTTTTCGTCCATCACCGTCAATGGTCGGCGTATGTTGGTGGGTGCTTTCCCGGTGGCGGCACCAGATCGACGAGGTCATTTCATTCTCGTCCACGATCTGTCCTTCGTCGAGCACCGCAGCGACGAGGCGCGCAGTTACCTCACATTGATGCTCGGAGGCATATTCCTCGCGAGCGGTGCGATCGCGATCGGGCTTGTGCTCTACTTGATCCGCAGCTGGACACGTAATTTCAAGCTCGCCGTGACGACGGCCGCGCTCCGAGGCGGACAAAGCGATCCAAGACCCAACGTCGGGCCGCTCGATCGCGAGGTGCGGCAGGTCTTGCGCCAACTGCAGATGAGGCAGTCGTCGGTCGATCACGAGCAACTCACCTGGAATAAGGAGTCACTGCGCGACATCATGACGGCCGAATTGCCCGGCGTTGAGGTGCTCGTTGTAGCCAACCGCGAGCCCTACATTCACAATCGATCTGATGACGGCATCGAGCTTCAGACCCCGGCGAGTGGTCTCGTGTCGGCGGTTGAGCCGGTCATGCGCGCATGCGGTGGCACCTGGGTTGCGCACGGCAGCGGTAGTGCTGACCGCGAAACGGTCGATGCAGACGACCGGATCGCCGTCCCTCCTGCCAACCCCGAATATTCGCTCCGTCGCATTTGGATCTCTGAGGAGGAGCAGGACGGCTATTATTACGGTCTCGCAAACGAGGGGCTTTGGCCTCTCTGCCATATCGCGTTCACGCGGCCCGTCTTTCGCGAGCAGGATTGGCGAACATATCGCGCCGTGAACGAACGCTTCGCCGATGCCGTGGCCGCCGAAGCCAAAACGCCGTCTCCTATCGTGCTCGTCCAGGACTACCACTTCGGATTGCTGCCGCGCATGGTCCGCGAGCGACTTCCCAACGCGACGATCATCACGTTCTGGCATATCCCGTGGCCAAACGCGGAAACCTTCGGCATCTTTCCCTGGAAAGAAGAGATCATCCACGGCCTGCTGGGCAGCTCGATCATCGGTTTCCATACGCAGTTCCACTGCAACAATTTTATCGAGACCGTCGATCGCTTCGTTGAGAGCCGCATCGACCGGGAGCAGGAATCCGTCACGCTCGGCGGTCACGAAACCTTTGTCCGCCCGTACCCGATTTCCATCGCTTGGCCGCCGGCCGGGCTCGAACGCCAGGAGAGCATTGCCGAATGCCGCGACGCCGTCCGAAACCGGCTCGGCCTGCCGCCCGACGTCAAAATCGCTGTCGGCATCGAACGCTTTGACTATACGAAAGGCGTTCTCGATCGCATCCGCGCCGTGGACACGCTGCTCGAAACGCATCCGGAATGGCGTGGCCGCTTCGTCCTCGTGCAGGCCGCCGCGCCGACGCGCAGCAAGCTATCGACTTACAAGGGGCTGCAGGACGAGGCGATGCAACTCGCCGATGAGGTCAACGCGAAGTACGCCGATGTTCAACCGGCGCCCGTCCGCCTGATCATCCGCCATCACGAGCCGGCCGAGGTCTTCGAACTCTTTCGCGCAGCCGATGTCTGCATCGTGTCGAGCCTGCACGACGGCATGAACCTGGTCGCCAAGGAATTCATAGCCGCCCGCGATGACGAGCGCGGTGTGCTTGTGCTGTCGCATTTTGCTGGTGCCTCACGCGAGCTTGCCGAGGCGCTGATCATCAATCCCTATGACGCGCACGCGACGGGACAGGCTCTGCATAGCGCGCTTGTCATGCCGGAAGCGGAGCAACACGAGCGCATGCGATTGATGCGCGCCTACGTCAGCTCTCGCAACGTCTATCGCTGGGCCGGCCGGATGCTGCTCGATGCAAGCCGCCTTCGCACGAAGCAGCGCATTGTCGAGATCGCGTCTGCCGAACCCCACTCGGCCGTCTAGATCGGTGGCCGCGCGGCGAGGATGCGCGCGATCTTCTCCTTTGCGACGTCCAAGTCGGCGCCCTGGAGATGTAGCCCAATCTTTGTGCGCCGCCACAACACATCGTCTGGCATACGCGCCCATTCGTAATCGCGCAGATAGGCAACTTCGCGCTCTGTGAGTCCGCCGCCAAGGGCCTCTCCTAAGTCGGACTCCGTCTTGGCATTTGCGAGTATGCGTTCGGCGCGCGTGCCGTAGAGCCGAGCCAACCGGAGAAGGGTCCCCTGGTCGATGCCCGCAAACCGGCGTCCAAGATCCGCGCAATAGGAGGAAAGGCCATTTGCCCCGAAGTCGCCGCCCGGAAGCGGGGCGTCTTCGGTCCATGTGCGGCGAATGCCGGGCAGGAACGGCGCGAGCCGTGTAAGGGCGGCTTCCGCGAGCCGCCGGAAGGTGGTGATCTTGCCGCCGATGATATTGAGCAGCGGCGCGCGCGCCTCTTCCGCGACGAGATCCAGCCGATAGTCGCGCGAGACGGCGGCGGCCTTCCGCGCGCCGTCTTCGACCAGAGGGCGAACGCCCGCAAACCTCCAGACGATCGCACTCCGCTCAATCGGCCGCGAGAAGAAGCGCGCTGCCGTTTCCAGCAGGTAAAGTTCCTCGGCCTCGCTCGGCGTGAAGCCTTCATCCGGCGTTGCAACGGGGAAGTCCGTCGTGCCGATCAGGGTGAATTGGCCTTCGAACGGAAGTGCAAAGACCACGCGCCCGTCGCGACTTTGTAGGAGATACGCATCCTCTGCGCCCCGGATGCGCGGCACGACGATGTGTGAACCCCTCACGAGCCGCAGTTTCGGCACGTCTTTGGCAGGGTCGATGAGGCCCGCAACTTCCGCGCACCAAGGACCGGCCGCGTTGATGACCGCGCGCGCTTCGACCGTGCTAGCGCTCGCACCCGCACCCGCCGCGACGCGCCAAACGCCTCCTTCTTGGGACAACTTCGTAACCGGCGTTCGCGTGTGGATTACAGCGCCGCGTTGGGCTGCATCGATGGCGAGTGTCGTCACAAGCCGTGCGTCGTCGACCCAGCAGTCGAAGTATGAAAACCCGTGCCTGAACTCCGGGCGCAGCGGACGCCCTGCGGGATCGCGCGCCAGATCGAGAGCCTCCGAGGACGGTAGCCGCTTCCGCTTTGCAAGATGATCGTAGAGGAATAGACCCGCCCGAAGCATGACTCGAGGGCGCATACCCCGCCCGTGAGGAATGACAAAGCGAAGCGGCCGAATGAGATGTGGCGCGCGGGCCAGCAGCACCTCGCGTTCCGCTAGCGCTTCGCGCACGAGGCGAAACTCGAAATGTTCGAGGTAGCGCAGCCCGCCGTGAATGAGCTTGGAACTCGCCGACGATGTGCCGCCCGCCAGGTCGCCCTTTTCGAACAGAACGACTTTGAGGCCCCGCCCGGCGGCGTCCGCCGCGAGTCCCGCGCCGTTGATTCCGCCGCCGACAATCGCAAGATCGAAGATCTCGCCAGGCATTCCCGGATCCCTCTGGCCGGCATCCGGCCGCAGACTCAATCACGCGCACATCTTAGGCGGGTTGTGGAGGGTTTGGAGTCCTTTCCTCCCGGCCGCGGCGCCGTGCTAAGAGGTGAGTCGCCACCGCCATCATGCCGCCGTTTCCGCTGGACATTGATCCTCCGATGATGAAATCCGCCTCCTCCTTGCGCCTCAGCCTGATCTTCGCTGCCTTTGCGCTGGGATATCCCGCCGCCGCCGAGGGCGAGAAAAAGCTTCCGCCTCTCAAGACAGGTGACATCGTCTTCCAGCGCACGGCCACCAGTGCAAGCGACGCGATCATGCTCGCATCCGGCACGCAGTACACGCACGTCGGCATTGTGGAACTCGATGACCAGGGCGCGCCAAGCGTGATCGAGGCCGTCGGTCCGGTTCGCGTGACGCCGCTGGAAACGTGGGTTCGCAACGGCACGGGCCGAAAAATCACCGTCAAACGGATCAAGGGCCTGCACGAAGCGAACGCCAAAGCCGCGCTTGCGAGCGCTCACAAATACCTCGGTCGCCCCTACGACCATTTTTTCTATGAAAGCCGTGAGCAGATCTATTGCAGCGAGCTTGTGCACCTGGCTTTCCAGGAAGGCGCAAACATCACCGTCGGCAAAGAAGAGAAGGTCAGGGACCTGAACATCGACACCGGCGCGGCGCAGAAACTCATCGCGCAGCGCTGGAAAGCGCATCCGCTGTGCAAGTCGAAAGGCGCCACGAACTTCAAGGCTTGCTACGCGCTGATCCTCGATCAGACGTTGGTCACGCCTGCGAGCATCGCGCGTGATCCTCAGTTGGAGATGATCTACACGAATTTCGGCAGCGAAGCGGAATAGACCTAGGTGCGCTCACCGAGCAGGCTCCGCCTGCAGGAATCGCAGATCCCGTAGATGACGGAATTGACGACTTTGCTCTTGAGAAGCTGATGGGAAAACGCTTCGTCGGGCTCCTGCCAGGCGCCATTGCCTTTGACACGGTTGCACATCGTGCAACGGATCAGGGCGCTGCTCCTGGGCTGTTTCGTATCTGCCGCGAACCGCAGCGGCGCGGGGAAAGGCTCGACGCGCACGATGCGATGTAGAATCTTCAGGCGTTGGTCGCCGAGCGGGCTGACGCTCATTTCCATGAAACGTTTGAAGCCGGGTGAATCGCACCGATAGGCGACGGAGCGGGGCGCATTGAGAATACGGGCGGAATTCAACACCGCCTCCACGAACCCGCGGCTGATGTCACCTGAGACATGCTTCAGGAGTGGCGTCCCTACGATTCGGTCCGAGAGCGCGCCGTGTCCGTCGTTTTGCCGTGCGAACTCGTCCCACGGGCCACCTACGCCGACGATAATGTTCTCGGGATCAACGACATAGTGCAGCGAGACTCGCTTCTCTGTGGGCATGTCTCTACAGGCATGACGGGCGGGACAGGCCTAGCGATGAACGCTCGGGATGGGCGGCGGGTAGGAACCCAGCTTATGATGTTTTACAGGAATAACGAACCCGCGCCCTAGCACTGCGCAAAGCAGTTTGTCGGGATCGCGTTCGCCCGAGCGCGCAAAGCTAAAAAGTCGTCGCGCCATGAGGTCCACCGGCACGTCGAAGGAGGCTTCGCTGACGGCGCGGTCCAGAACTTTTCTGAAGAGTTCGAGGTCCTCGGCCGAATATCCCGAAACGTTCATGGCAAGGCCCTCCACGCGGATGATCGGACCCTAAACGCCGGCTTTCCGGTTCAGTTCCTTGAGGCGGCAGGCATTTTCGCGTTTTTAAGAATTCCCCCTGACGCGGTAGCCCAGGCCGCGCACGGTCTCGATGCGGTCGCGCCCGATCTTGCTGCGCAGATGGTGGATGTGGACTTCGACGGCGTTGCTCTCGATTTCCTCCTGCCAGCCATAGAGCAGGGCCTCGAGGTCGGCCTTCGACTGGATCACCCCTGGCCTTTCCACCAGCGCCAGGAGAAGCGTGAACTCGCGCCGGGAAAGCCCCAGTTCCTCGCCATTCTCCGACGCGGTGCGCCGCACCGGATCGAGGGTGATGTTCTGCCAGACGATGGTGGGCGTGGCCCGGCCCACGGCCCGCCGTCTCAGCGCCCGTAAGCGGGCCGCCACTTCGTCGAGATCGAAAGGTTTGCCGAGAGAGTCATCCGCGCCGTCGTCGAGCCCTCGGATCCGATCACGAACCGTATCGAGCGCCGTAAGGAGAAGCACGGGCACGTCGTTTTGCTTGGCGCGGATTTCACGCAGGACATCGAAGCCGGATCCGTCCGGCAACATGACGTCGAGCACGACCGCGTCGAATTCGGTGGTTTCGAGCGCCGCCGTGGCATCGGCGCAGGTGCCGACGCCTTCGGCGGTAACGCCGTGCAGGCTAAGGCCGACCACGAGGCCGTTCTGGAGAACCGCGTCATCTTCCACCACCAGAACGCGCATGAATTCCTCTCGAATGCCGGCTACTCGTGCGGATTAATCACTGTATTTGTTCAAAAATCCAGAGCCGCTTCCCTTAAGCTTGGCTTAAGCTCGGCCCTGTCTGGTCCAAAAGTTCTGCCGCCGGGACAGCAGCCATGAATTCGATCAAAGCGCGCCTCTTCGCTCTTCTTCTGCTCGGCACGAGCGTCGTGTGGCTCTCCGGCATCGTATGGATCTACTCTGGAAGCCGCCAGGAGCTCGAGCGCGTCCTCGACGCTCGTCTGGAAGAGGCGACCCGGATGGTAGGGTCGTTGATGCAGAATGCAGACGTCAAGGTGACGGCTGACCTGTCCGGAGTGCGCATTCCTCAGCAGTCGACGCCCGTGCCGCGAGATGCCTTGCAGCACATCGAAACGAACTTCAAGCTCGCGTGCCAAGTCTGGTCCATTGACGGCCGGCTTGTCGGCAAGTCGAGCGAGGCCCCCGCGACGCAACTGACCCACGTCTCGAGCGGCTATTCCAACCAAGAGATCAACGGCACGAAATGGCGCGTCTATGCACGCGAAGATCGGGAGCGCGGGATTCGCGTGCTCGTCGGAGACAGCATCAATCACCGTGAACGTCTGGTGCGGGATCTCATTCAAGGTCTCGTCGTGCCCGGCATTCTGGTTTTGCTGGCGCTTGCCTTCCTGATCTGGGCCGCCATCCGCGAGGGCCTGGCGCCTCTGCGTCGCCTTACGCACGCTTTGACCCGCCGCAGTGCCGATGAGCTGGGGCACATCGAAATCGGCCGCACGCCTGGAGAGATCCGGCCGGTGGTCGGCGCCTTGAACGAGCTCTTCGACAAGGTGGTGGCAGCGCGCGAGCACGAACGCAGCGTCACGGCGTTTGCCGCTCACGAGCTCCGCACGCCTTTGGCGGGATTGCGGACGCAGGTCCAGATTGCGCTCGCATCGACCGATCCCTCCGTGCGCGACAACGCCCTTCGGAATGCGCTTTTGTCCGCTGACCGAACCACACGCATGGCGCGCCAACTATTGGCCCTCGCGCAGGTCGATGCCGCCGATGCCCGCGCGCCGCAGGAATGGATCGACGTAGGATCGCGCCTCCGCGCGATCGTGGATGAGCTCAGGACGGGAGCGAACCAAAACGCGGCGACGATCCAGCGGGAGCTGTTCGGCACGCGCATCAAGGTCAATCCTGACGCATTCCACATCGCCGCGCGAAACCTAACGGAGAATGCCATCCAGCACGCGCGCGGAGACGATCCGGTGCGCTGGTCCCTGATCCGATCCGGCTCCGATGTCTTGCTCACACTCGATGACAATGGTCCGGGCATTCCGAGCGACGAACTGGCCCTCGTTACCCGGCGTTTCTTCCGCGGCCGCCATAAAAGCCCGATCGGGAGCGGCCTTGGGCTGTCGATCGTTGAAACAGCTCTTGAGAAGGACGGGCTTTCGATGCGCCTCGAAACGCGCGCTCCGCCCGGCGGGCTCCGCGCCCAGATTGTGATCGCGTCGTCGCGGGTGACCATTCCTGAAGCAGAGCGCCGCTCGAACGAGCAGTTCGGTGTCGGGGAGCCGGCACCGAGCTGACAAAACGTCTCACGTCTGGCAGCAGGCTTGTCCCTTAAGCCCACCTTAATGTGGGAGGCCTCTTCGAGGGCGGGCCGTCACACACGAATGTTTTATTTATTGAGAGTGGGCGAGAGCGGGGAAATCGGGGATGTGGATCGTTAGATACGCGCTCGGCCACCGCCATAGCATTGGCGTGTTGGCCATCCTGCTCCTGCTCGTGGGCGGCCTGTCGGCCAAGCGCATGTCGACCGACATTCTTCCCGCCGTCAACATTCCTGCCATCAACGTCATCTGGACCTACCAGGGCCTAAACCCTCAGGAAATGGCGACCAAGCTGACTTCGTTCAGCGAGCTCGCAATTATGAATAACGTCGACGATCTGCGTGAGGTGCGATCGGAGACGATCAACGGCGTCGGTATCGTCCGCATCACGTTCCAGCCCGGCACCGATGTGACGACGGCGTTCTCGCAGGTCACGTCGGTCAGCCAGACTATCTTGCGCCGCATGCCCACCGGCACGAACCCGCCGCTCATCGTGCCATATGTGCCTTCGAGCGTTCCCATCATCCAGCTCGTGCTGGCCTCAGATACGCTGACGGACGGCGCCCTCTACGACTACGCCCGACTTCAGCTCCGCTCGCAGATCCAGTCAATTCGCGGTCTCCGCCTCACGCTGCCTTACGGCGGCGCCTCCCGTCAGGTCATGATCGACCTCAAGCCCGAAGCGCTTCAGGCTTACGGAATCTCGCCGAGCGACATTGCCCGTGCCACCGCGACGCAGAACCTCACGCTTCCCTCCGGTACGTTGCGCATCGACTCGCGTGAAATCGCCATCACGACCAACGCCAGCCCGGAGACCGTCGCGACTTTCGCCGACCTGCCATTGCGCTCTGTCGATGGCCGCGTCATCCGCGTGTCCGACGTGGCGAGCGTCCGCGATGGCCAAGCGGTTCAAAGCAACATCGCACGTCTGGACGGACAGAATGCGGTGATCGTGTCGATCCTCAAGCTCGGCGACGCGTCGACGCTTGATATCGTGCAGCAGATCAAGGACCGCTTGCCGGAATTGCAGGCCGCGGCGCCCGAAGGCATCACCATCGCGCCAGTGTTCGACCAGTCGGTGTTCGTGACGCGCGCCATCGACAACGTTCTTGTCGAGGCCGTCATCGTCGGCCTGCTCGTAGCGTTCGTCGTGCTGGTTTTCCTCGGCAGCTGGCGATCGTCGCTGATTGTTCTGACCTCGATCCCATTGGCACTGCTGGCGTCCATCGGCGGCTTGGCGCTCACCGGCAACACGTTCAATCTCATGACGCTCGGCGGCCTCATGCTGGCCATCGGCGTGCTGGTCGACAACGCGCTCGTCGAGATCGAGAACATCAACCGCAATCTCGAAGCCGGGATCAAACTTCGCGACGCCATCATGAAAAGCGCAAGCGAGGTCGCGTTCCCCGAGTTCGTTTCGACGCTATCAATCTGCATCGTTTTCTCGCCCATGTTCCTGCTGACCGGCGTCGCGGCGTTCGTCTTCATTCCGCTCGCCCTCTCGGTCGTGTTTGCGATGATCGCGTCCTACGTCCTGTCGCGAACGCTGGTCCCGACGCTCGCCAGCTTGATGTTGTCCGAAACGTCCGGGCATCCCGGGCAGGGAACCGGGCCACTGGCGCGCTTCTCGCGCGCGGTCGACCGAACGCTCGGGTTCTTGGAAGGCGTTGTGGCGAGCATTGCAGCGCTCCAGCTGCGCTGGAAACTTATCCCGCTCGCGGGCCTTGTGTTCGCGCTGGGCCTGGGCGTTACGGCCGGCACAAATCTCGGACGCGAGTTCTTCCCGCAGACCGACGCGGGCATGATCCGCATATATCTGCGCACGCTTCCCGGCACACGCCTCGAGGAAACGGCCCGCGTATTCGCCGACGTTCAGCGTGAGATTCGCAACGTCATTCCGCCGGAGGAAGTGGGCTTCATCGCAGAGAACATCGGCAGCCCCGAGCCGATCAATCTGGCGTGGGTCGAGAGCGGCGTCATCGGTTCGTTCGACGGGGAGCTTCTGGTGCAGCTTACGGGCGAGCATGGCCCCACCGCCGGCTATGTCTCCGCCATCCGCAAGATGTTCAAGGACCGCTTCCCCCAGCTCGTCACCTACTTCCGTCCCGCCGACGCGACGTCCCAAACGCTGGCCGGCGCGGCGCAGACTGCCATCGAGGTCCGGATCATCGGGCGCGATGGCGCAGGCAACGGCGAAATCGCGCGCGATCTGATGGCCCGCATTCGTGACATACCTGGTGCCGTCGACGTGACCATGCGTCAGGTTCGCGATCTCCCGTCCTACTACTTGGAAATCGATCGCGTCCGCGCGCTCCAGATCGGCGTTACGCCCCAAGACGCCGCCACGGCGCTCCTTGCAGCTCTCGGAGCGTCCGGCACGGTGTCCCCCAGCTTCTGGAGCGATCCGGCCCAGGGCGTGTCTTACACGGTCCAAGTCGTGGCGCCGCCTGTCAACCTGACGTCTCTCGAGCAGTTGCTGAACACGCCGGTTCGGCCGTCGGCGGGAGGCGCGCCCGTCTCGCTGAGATCCTTTGCGTCGCTGCAATTGCGCAACATTCCGGCCAATATCGATCGCACCACGCTCGCGCCGACCACGACGGTGCTCGCCAACATTGAGGGTCGCGATCTCGGCGGCGTCTATAGCGACGTCAATGCCGCGATCAACGAGCTGCGTCCCCGGCTCAAGCCGGCTAACCGCATCGAGACAGCGGGACAGGCGCAATCGATGGAGCAGGCCTACGGCGAAATGCTGGGCGGGCTGCTGCTCGCCGCCGTGCTCGTCTATCTCGTCATGGTCGTGAACTTCCAATCCTGGATCATGCCGTTCATCGCCATGGGCGGCCTGCCGGTGGCGATTTCGGGCGCGATGTTTGCCCTTTACATTACTGGCACGCCGCTATCCGTCCCCGCGCTGACCGGCCTCATCATGGTGATCGGTGTTTCTACGGCGAACAGCGTTCTCGTGACGAGTTTTGCCCGCGACCGGCTGCACGAAGGCGAGACCACGCGTGATGCCGCCGTCGACGCCGCACGCACGCGCCTTCGCCCCGTGTTGATGACGGCGACAGCGATGATCGTCGGCATTCTTCCGATGGCGTTGGGTCTCGGCGAGGGCGGCGAGCAGAACGCGCCGCTCGGTCGCGCCGTCGTGGGTGGCTTGGCCTTCGGCACCTGCGCCACGCTGACGTTCGTGCCCTTCCTCTTTGCGACGCTGGCCGGTCTCGGCCGCCGCCACGACACGAAACCCGACGATGACATGGCGCATTCGCGCGCACCTGTCCTGATAGATTGACGGAGCCCGGAAGATGGCAGTGAAGAAAGCAATTGCGGCTCTGGCGGTCACGGGTGTGGCCGGAGCGGGCGCATGGCTGGCGATGCACGAGAACAGAGCTGCCGTGATCGATACGGCGCTTGCGTCGATGGGCCTGAAACCCGCCGAGGCGGCGCACACGGCCCCTCCGCCCGCAAAGAAGTCGGCCGCCGCGCTGCGGCCGGTGCGGATTATCCGCCCGGACCCCGCGCCCGGCTCCTCCATCCTCACGCTTTCCGGACGCACGGCGCCGGCCGAGCAGGCCTACGTGTCGTCGCGCGCCAGCGGCGTGATCCACGAGCGGCGGGTCGACATCGGCGACCGCGTCGCCGCCGGTGACATCCTGCTTTTGATAGAGGCGCCCGAGATCGTGCAGGAGCTGAACCGGGCCCGCGCGACCGTGGACCAGATCAAGGCGCGGCTCGAGCTTGCGCGTGTCAACATGGATCGCGCGTCGAGCCTTGTCGGCAAGGGGCATGTGTCCGAGCAGACGGTCGACGAACGTCGCGCGACGAAGCTCACGGCGGAGGCCGACTTGGCCGCCGCCTTCGCGGAAGTGAAGCGGCTCGAGGAAGTTGTCAGCTTCCAGACGGTGCGCGCGCCGTTCGGCGGCACGATCGTCGCCCGGCAGGTCGAGCGCGGTGACAAGGTATCGGCGGAGCAGAACCAAGCCGGAAGCTATCTCCTTCGGATCGCCCGCCTCGATGAACTGCGCATCGAGATCGACGTTCCGCAGTCGTCCGCGCTGACGGTCAAGCCCGGCGCCACGGCCAAGGTCGTATTCGCCGAGCTACCGGCGGAAAAATTTGAAGCCCGCGTCGTGCGCACGTCGGGTCTCATCGATCCCACTTCCAGCACCATGCGCGCCGAGCTTCTGATGCCGAACCAGGACGGCCGCATCCCAGCGGGCCTGAACGGCCAGGTCATGCTTGAGATCGGGCAGGGTGACGGAGCGGTGACCGTGCCAACGAACACGTTGATCACGCGCGAGGGGCGCCAGACGGTGGCCACCGTCGGCGCGGAAGATCGCGTCGAGCTGAAAACGGTGACGGTCGCCCGGGATCTCGGCGAGCGCGTCGTCGTCACCGCCGGACTGACCCTACACGACCGCGTCATCGTGAGCCCGAATGCGCTTCTGCGGCCGGGCGACCAGGTGGAAGTCGTGGTCCCCACGGCCCGCGCTACGGCAAGCAAATAGCCTGGCCGCGGGCCGCTTTCCGTCCGTGGAAAGCGCTACACCTGCCAACTCTAGCGGGAAAAAGCGAAGCGAAGGCTTGCTCGAATTCCATCGGGATCGCTACAACCCACGGGCTAACGCGGGCCACAGCAGGGCGCGCCCAAGAGCTGTGTTGGGAAGTAGGCGCCAATGGGCACGGACGACAAGGCAAATCGGCGCGGAGCTCCGGAGCGGGTTCCGTTTAATAGGCCGCCGGTCTTGGGCAATGAAATTGCGTACCTCCGCCAAGCTCTTGAAAGCGGCAAGCTGTCCGGCGACGGCCCGTTCACGAAGGATTGCCATGCCGCGTTGGCGGCCCGCTTGGCGCCAGCGAACGCACTCTTGACGCATTCGTGCACGGCCGCGCTCGAGATGGCCTGCATTCTCGCCGGAATTGAGCCCGGCGATGAGGTGATCCTGCCGTCTTACACCTTCGTGTCGACAGCCAACGCTGTGGTGCTGCGCGGCGGCGTGCCGGTGTTCGTCGACATTCGCCCCGACACGCTGAATATCGACGAAGCGCTGATCGAGCCTGCCATCACACCGCGCACCAAGGCGATAATCGCCGTTCACTACGCGGGCGTGGTCGCCGAGATGGACGCGATCGAGAAGATTGCCAAACGGCGCGGCTTGATCGTCATCGAAGATGCGGCGCAGGCTTATCTTTCGACCTACAAGGGCCGCCAGGCTGGAACCCTGTCGGACATGGCCTGCTTCAGTTTCCACGAGACGAAGAACATCGTATCGGGAGAGGGAGGAGCGTTCGTCACGCGCGACAAGGCGCTTTTCGATCGCGCGGAGATCGTGCGCGAGAAGGGCACCAATCGCCGCCAGTTCCTCGACGGCATCGTCGACAAATATAGCTGGGTGGATGTCGGGTCGTCCTATCTCCCGAGCGAACTGATCGCGGCGTTCTTGAAGGCACAGCTCGACGAGGCCGATGCGGTCACCGCGCGGCGCGTGGCGGTCTGGAACGCCTACTGGGAAGGCTTTGCAGCTCTGGAAAACGAAGGCGCAGCGACGCGCCCCACGGTGCCGGCCCACTGTACGCACAACGGACACATGTTCTATCTGCTTTTGGACAAGCCCTTCGAGAGAGCGGCGGTGCTCAAGGCACTGGATAGCCGCGGTGTTCAGGCGGTCTCGCACTACGTGCCGCTGCATTCCTCCGCGGCCGGCAGGAAATTTACTCGCACCGGCAGCGAGATGACCGTCACCGAGGACATTCACGCACGCCTGCTGCGCCTGCCCATGCACCAAGGCCTAGCGCCCGCGGAAGTCGACGCCGTAATTGAGGCCGTCACCGAGGTTATCCGGTGAGGCAAATTCGCAATAGCTGTTTGGGCGATGCGTTTTCTGTCAACAGGAAGCCCGTGCTGCATTGAGACGGCCCCAAAGGGCGGCTAAGCTGCCTCCGCAGGCTGAGCATTGAAAGTACTCGGATTACTTTTTCTGCGCGGGGGCGCACGCGAGGGAACATCATGTCAGTGACAATTCCGGAACGCTTTCGCGTGCGCGAAGATGCTCGCGCGTCGGTACTAGTCGTTCTCAATCTCGCTGTTGTGCTTTTGTCGGGAACGATCGCTTGGCACATCGGAACCTGGTGGGCCTATGTGCTGGCGTTCGTGCTGATCGGAGCGCGGGGACAAGCGCTCTATATCCTCCAGCACGAAGCGATGCACAACATCCTGTACACCAGCAACAAGACGAACGAGCGGGTTGGCATCTTGCTGTCGGCGGTCCTCGGCACCCAGTTTTATGCCGGCCGGAAGATTCATTGGGACCACCACCGCCACGTGGGCCACGACCAGGATCCCAATGAAATTTTTCACAATGTCGAGGATCGGCCACCTGGAATTGCTGTCGTCAAATTTTTTCTGTTTCATCTCCTGGGCGGCCGGCTGCTCTACCTCGTCCGCAACCTGTCGATGACCCTTCTGGAAATGACGGGCCTCCGCAAGAAATCAGAGGAGAGCAGGGCCTCAATTCCGGCGGCTAAGGCCCGGGTTGATCTTGTTGCTTTGGCGGCCGTGCAGCTTGTCCTACTGGCGACGATGACGGCGACATCCTCGATTTGGGTCTATATGGCGTTGTACGTGCTTCCGCTCTCGACGCTCACCGCGTTCTTCGAAGCTGTGAGATCATTCTCGGAGCATGTCCTGCCTGGCGAAGCGACCTGCGCCGCAGAGGAAGACCGCCGGTTTTTCATGGATTGCGGTCCCGTCGAGCGTTTTTTCATCAGCCAGTTTGATTTCCACTACCACCATGTGCACCACATCCATCCCAATGTTCCGACATTCAAGGTGCGAGCGCTTCACCACTGGCTGCTTGAAAACGATGCGTCCTATCGAGACGAGTTCAAGGTGCGTCCGGGATACATCGGAACCGCTCTCCGTTACTTGTTCAACCGGCCGTTCGAAGGAGCGGGTACCGAGTACCCGAGACGCCCGGATCTCAGCATGCAGCCCGCGGAATAGGAGTGAAGCGATATGAAATTTGTGAAAATCGATCCTCCGGGCCAGTTCTGTACGTACGAAGCTTTGCGCGACGCGGTGAAGGTGCGCGGCGGTTCCACATTCCTTGATGTCGGATGCGGCGGCGGTACGATTTCAAAGCTGTTGTGCGACGAGGGCTGCACTGGCGTCGGCGTGGATTTCTCTGGCGACGCAATCGAGATTGCGAGGAAAACTCTTGCGAACGAAATCGCTGAGGGACGCTACAACCTTCACCACGGCGATGTGCACGACCTGCCCGCAGATTTCACCAAGGTCGATTTCGCAATCAGCTACATGGTGATGGAGCACGTGGCGGACGACATTGGGTTCATCCGCACGATCGCCCAGTTTGTAAAACCGGGTGGCAACATCATCCTGGGCGTTCCCGGACGCCGGGATCGATGGTCCATCGAGGATGAGACTGTGGGCCACCTGCGCCGCTACGATCGGACAGATTTGGATGCCGTGCTCAGGAAGGCCGGGCTGAACGATGTCGACGTTTGGTCAGTGGCGGTGCCGACGGCAAATCTATTGTTCAATATCGGCGCGTGGCTCGTAAAGAACAGCGACGAGGTCAAGAAGATTGGTCAGAGCCAGCGTGAGCAAACGGAATCGAGCGGCATCCGCGATATCCCTTGGAAAACGACCTTCCCTTCGTGGGTCAAACTCATCTTGAATCGCTGGTCGCTTTGGCCGCTGTTTGTGGTTCAACGGCGATTTTACAATACCGGCCTCGGTGTAACCATGATGGGGATGGGGCGCGTCTGACTTGGGATAAGAACGTCCCGCTAGCGCGTCGCGGCCTGGCGCCGGATCAGGTCGCCGTTCGCTGGTCTGGGGCTCGGCTGTGAAAAACCCAGAAATTGAGCGCGAGGTAGATGCCTCCCGCGGTCACGACGATCGAGAATAGCGCTGCGAGCCAGGACGGGACGCCAAGGGACTCCTGCACCCAACTAAAGCCTACGGTGAACAGGTAAGCACACGCGTATACGGCGACATATCGCTGGAATTGCCCGGCTTGACGGTTTCGTTGGGAAAAGGTCCACGATCTGTTTGCAAGGAAAGTGGCGGCGATAGCGAACGGAGTGAACGCCGCAGACGCCTGCCACGCGTACCACCCGTGCCAGATCAGGAACAGGAAAAACACATAGCAAGCAGCGTTTTGAGCGAGGCCGACGACCGCGTAGCGCCACAGGGATCGCGTATTGAGCCGTTGCAAAAGAGAAACGACTGCGCCGCTCAATCCATTGGCGGAATTTTCTTTTGCAGATCTCAACACGGCCGCCTGATGGTGATTGACCCGTTGCGTTGACTAGCCGAAATAGCCAGGGAGAGGAAGCTGCTCGTCGTCGAGCGGCGTGGGAGCAACGGCAAGGCTCCCACAGATCCGTAACGAGCCGTGACCCTTATGCGAAAAGTCGCGATCGTCCAATCCTGTTACATCCCCTGGAAGGGCTATTTCGACATCATCAAGGCGGTCGACCATTTTGTGCTTTACGACGACGTCCAGTTTGCCAAACGGCACTGGCACAATCGCAATCGCATCATGACCCGCCAAGGCCCCATCTGGTTGACAATCCCCGTCAATTCCAAGGGGCAATACCTTCAGAACATCGACGAAGTGGTCGTATCCGAGCCGTGGGCGGAAAAGCATTGGCGCTCCATCGAGCACAACTATGCCCGCGCGCCGCACTTTGCGGAGAGCAAGGAATGGCTGCGGGATCTTTATGGCAAGGCTGATGCGCTCGAGCGCCTGACGGAGATCAACGAGCTGTTCACGCGCGAGATCTGCGCGAAGCTCGGACTGAAAACCGAGATCTCGCGGTCAAGTGACTATAAGGCCGGCGGCCGCAAGACCGATCGCCTGCTCGCCCTGTGCCAGGAGCTGGGCGCCAGCGAGTATCTGAGCGGGCCGGCGGCCCAGGCCTATTTCGAGGGCGAGAAGTTCGATCAGGCCGGGATCGCCTACAGTTGGATGGATTACTCGGGTTACCCCCAATATCCCCAGGGCGGCCCGGAATTCGAGCACGGCGTTACAATCCTCGATCTTCTCCTCAACACGGGCGGGGAGGCCGGTACCTATATGAAGCCCGCCCCCGAAGGACAAACCGCATGACGGCAGTTTGCGCCGCGTGCGGCTCTTCGGATGTCTCGGAAATCCCCGCTCCCCATCCGGCGCGGTCCATGGTGAGCGACGGCCGGGTCGTTCACGCGCCTCTCCTGAGGGTGTCCTGCCGGAATTGTGGCTATGGGGCTCGACGCGATGCGCTGACTGAAGGGGATCGCGACGTCCTCTACGACGGCGACTATGGCCTCGGTCTTCAGGATACCGACGCCGACGAGCAACGAGCCGCCGCCTATGGCGCGCATGTCCTTGCTTGCGTCTCACGCCATCGCCCACACGCGCCGCTCGAATCCGTTGTCGAATTCGGATGCGGGACGGGCGCTCTGCTGAACGTGATAGCCTCGAACGCTTCCCGGGCGCTCGGCATCGAACCGGCCGCGCAACTGGCGGCAGCCGCTAAGGCTCGCCTCGCCGGCCGGGCATCGGTTCTTGAGGGCTACGCGGAATGCGTGTTGCCCGAAGGCAGTAACGCCGACGTCTGTTATTCGGTTAATGTTGTTGAGCACGCACTCGACCCCGCTGAATTCTTCGCAGCGAGCCGCAGGGCAATATCGGCCGACGGTTTGGTCATCACTCTTTGCCCGGATGGGGAATCCCCAGGTTCGGAACTGCTGTTTTATGACCACATTTCCAGTTTTTCCCTCGCTTCGCTCTGCACGTTCGCCGAACGGGCCGGGCTTCATCTCCTCGAAAGCAAGGCGCTGGATGGGGCGCAGACCGGCTTTCGGCTATCGGCGTTCTCGCCCGGCGCTTCTGATGAGACACGTCAGCCACTCCGGGATTTAACGGAGGCCCGCGCAGTTTATCTTCAGGGTTGGCGCGATTTGGCTGTCCACGCCTCTGCGGTGCAACAGAAGGGCGGTCTCGCAATTTTCGGCGTAGGCGAATTCTGCGATCTTCTGCATGCGTATGCGCCGGAATTCCTTGAATCTGCAGTCGCATACGTGGTCGATCGGCCTTTGGGCGGAATCAAGTTCGGCCGCACGATCATGTCGACAGACGATTTTCTGCGTGATTATAGAGAAACTCCACTTCTGGCAGCCGTGCACGCCCGAAGCTGGCGGCAGCTTCGGTCTCGCTTTGCCGGAACGTCCGTCCAACTTCAGCATCCGTTCGAATTCTGTAGCCTGAGGACCGAGCTTCAATGACAACGATTGAACGATACGGCGTCCGCGAAAGCACAGAGGCTCGCGATGAATTCGATGTCCTCGCCGAAGAGCTGCGCCTGCTGGGATACACGACGCTCAGCGCCGGCCTCACCGATGCCGAGCTCGATGCCCTGACCGAAGAATTCGAAGCCGCACACGGAACGTATGCGAAGAAGGCTGCGGACGACGGATACGATCTCGCGGCCCTGGGCGAGCAGGACACCATCCGCGCTTTGCCGGTGATCGCACCGGGGTTTTGGGCGCTTGTCTTCAACGAGCGGCTCCATACGCTTTTGAGCCGGGCGCTTGGCGATTACTACATTCTCAATCAGGCAAACGGCCTCAACAATCGGGCCAATGGCGCAAAGTACACGCAGGGCGCCTATCACCGCGACCTGCCCTACCAGCATTTCGTCTCGTCCCGGCCGATTGCGATCAACGCGCTGTTTGCTCTTGATGATTTTACGCTCGAGAACGGAGCGACGCGGGTCATCCCTGCGAGCCAGCATCAAGGCGCCTATCCGTCGGAAGAGACGATCCGGCGCCTTGAGAAACAGATTGCCGTCCCGCGTGGCACCTACATCGTGCTAGATTGCATGCTCTACCATGCGGGGTCCGTAAATCGGTCAGCCCGGGATCGGCGGGCGGTGAACCACGTCTTCACGATTCCGATGCTGCGTCAGCAGCTTCATATGCCGTCGCTGATCGCGTCTGCAGACAAGTTCGATGACAGGCAGAAGCGGATACTTGGCTATGGTCTCGACGAATACCGTTCCACAAATGCGTGGTTCCAGGCGCGTGCAGAGAAACGCTGAGCCGCTAGGGCGAATTCCGCTGCTGAGCATAGTGACCACGGTCTACCGCTCCGAGGCGACGATCGAGGAATTTGCGGAGCGCGCCCTCGCTGCCGCCGAAGGCGTGGCGGATGACGTCGAGCTGATCGTCGTGGACGACGGCAGCCCGGACCGCTCTGCGGAGATCGTTCGCGATCTCGCGGATGCCGACCGTCGCGTCGCGCTCGTCCAGCTAAGCAAGAATTTCGGGCACCACCGCGCGCTTCTGACCGGCATTGAGCACGCCAAGGGAGACATGGTCTTCCTGATCGATAGCGATCTGGAGGAAGCGCCCGAAACACTCGCCCCGCTGATCGGCGAGCTGCATAAAGCGAACGCCGATTGCGCCTATGGCGTGCAAAGCGAACGCAAGGGCGGCTGGTTCGAGCGCACGACCGGTGAGCTGTTTTACAAATTGTTCGGCATCCTGAGCGATGTCGAGCTGCCGCGAAACGTCTCGACGATCCGCGTCATGACCCGGCGCTACGTCAGGTCGCTGCTGCTGTTCCGCGATCAGAACCCGGTGCTCGTGCCGCTCACGCTCATCACGGGATACCGCCAGGTCCCTTTCACCTTCGAAAAGCAATCGCTGGCGCCGACGACGTATTCGATCCCAAAACGCCTCTCGATGCTTGTGCTGTATGTTACGAGCTTCAGCGGCCGCCCGCTTAACATGATGTTCTATTTCAGCGTCGTGCTGGCATGCGTCGGCCTCCTCTACGGCGCCTACGTCATTGTGAAAGCGATGACTGGTCCCGTGCAGTCCGGCTGGTCTTCGCTGATGGCCACAATCATCTTCTTTTTCAGCCTCAATGCGCTGTTCACAGGCACGATCGGCCTCTACTTGAAGCGCATCCTCGAGGAGGTGAAGGACCGGCCGCGCACGATTGTGCAAGAGGTATATCGACAATCGCCCGCGCAGCGCGAGGCGGAAAATGGCTGATCTTCTGAACGACGTCGCCCGCTACTATACGGACAAGCTGCGCACCCATGGCGAGACGCCGAACGGCGTCGACTGGAATAGCGAGCAAGGCCAGGTGCAGCGCTTCGACCAGTTGGCGAAAGTCATCGACGGTGCACCCGGCTTCTCCGTATGCGATCTCGGCTGCGGATACGGCGCCTTCTTCGGTTACCTGACGGAGCGGTTTACCGAGTTCACGTACCTCGGCTGCGATGTCTCGACCGCGATGGTGGAGGCGGCAGAGCGCCGGTACCCGGATCGTCGCGCGGCATTCGCGGCCGTGGCGGCGCCCTCGCAAGCCTGCGACTTCGCCGTCGCCAGCGGCATTTTCAATGTGAAGCTCGGTTCGGAGGAAAAGGCCTGGATCGAGCATGTCGAAAACACCCTCGATGTCCTGGATCGGGCGGGGAAGCACGGGTTTGCCTTCAATTGCCTGACCAGCTATTCGGACAAAAACCGCATGCGCGAGGACCTCTTCTACGCCGATCCATGCCGCCTTTTCGATCTCTGCAAGCGCCGCTACTCCAAGCAGGTGGCCTTGCTGCATGACTACGGTCTCTACGAGTTCACGATGCTGGTGAGGAAGCCCGCCGCATGAAGAAGCCTCTGATCATCTTCGGCGCCGGCGATATCGCGGAACTCGCCCACTACTATTTCACGAACGATTCCGACTACGAGGTGAAGGCCTTTACCGTCGACCGGGAGTTCGCCTCGGCCGAGGACTTCAAGGGGCTCCCCGTCGTACCGTTCGATGAGATCGACAAACGATTTCCACCGGCTGACCACTGGATGTTCGCCGCCCTGAGCTACGCCAAACTGAACGATCTGCGCCGCCAGAAGTACGAAGCCGGAAAAGCCCTCGGATATCGCTTCGCGAGCTACGTCAGCTCCCATGCTACCCTATTAAACGACGGTCGCATCGGTGAGAACTGCTTCGTGCTGGAGGACAACACGGTCCAACCGTTCTCTACCATCGGCAATAACGTGACGCTCTGGAGCGGGAATCACATCGGCCACCATTCGACGATTGGCGATCACACCTTTATCGCATCCCACGTCGTCGTGTCGGGGGGCGTCGTCATCGGCCAGGCCTGCTTCATCGGTGTCAACGTCACGCTGCGCGACCATATTAAGGTCGGCGACAAGTGCGTGTTGGGAGCCGGAACGCTTCTGCTCGCGGATGCGGAAGCCGAGGGCGTGTATATGACGCCCGCTACCGAAAGGTCGCGCGTGCCAAGCTCGAAGCTCAGGAAGATCTGAGCATGCCGCGCTGGCGAAAACTCGGGCGCATTTATGAGCCGCGCGCGCTCCATCCTAAGCTTCAGAGCCACGCCGCCAATCCGCTCGCTGTTCCTGCCGGTGGCGATATTTTTCGGATTTATTTCAGCAGCCGTGACGCGGAGAAGCGCTCGTCTGTGGGTTTTGTCGAATTCGACTTGGCGAAGCGCGAGATCGTTGGCGAGAGCGCCGCGCCGGCTATCGAGCACGGCCCGCCGGGCAGCTACTTCGAGCACGGTATCAGCGTCGGCTGTTGGTACGAGGCCGAGGGTCAGCGCTACGTGCTTTTCATGGGCTGGCAAAACCCGCCGGGCGGCCACTGGCGCGGCGACATTGGCCGTTTGCGCATCGAGCCCGATGGACGTTTGACGGCAGACGGTGCTGCGCCGCTTCTGGGGTCCGACGCGATCGATCCGATTAGCTTGTCCTATCCGTGGGTGGCGCGGCAGGCCGATGGCGGCTACCGCATGTGGTACGGCTCGACGCTGTCTTGGGACGCCGGCAATGGCGAAATGCTGCACGTCCTCAATCAAGCCGGCTCAACGGACGGCCACGCCTGGACGAAGGGAGGGCTGGCAATTCCGTTTGTGGTCGGCTCCGTGCAGGCATTTTCCAGGCCGACGGTCGTTGGAAATGAGACCGATGGGTACCGGATGTGGTTTTCCTATCGTGGCGCGCCCGGGCGGACATACAGGATCGGTCATGCAGTGAGCCGCGATGGCGAGGCCTGGTCGCTTCGGATGGCCGGGAGCGGCATCGATGTTTCGCCACAAGGCTGGGATTCGGAGATGATCGAGTATCCGTTCGTCTTTTTGCACGGCGGCGAGACTTGGATGCTCTACAACGGCAACGGGTTCGGCCAGAGTGGGTTTGGTCTTGCAGTTTTGGAAGGCTAGCGGCGTAGCCGGCGAGTGGGGGATGAATGACCGCGAATGAGACCAGCGGACGCGTCATCGCGGTTACAGGCGGAGCTGGCTTCATCGGCTCGGCCGTCTGCCGCCGCCTCGCCAGCCGTCCGCAGGACCGCGTCGTCAACATCGACAAGCTGACCTATGCCGGCAATCTCGCCAACCTTGCCGGGATCGAGAAGCAGCCGAACTATGTTTTTTATCGTCAGGACATCTGCGACACCCCGGCCATCCTCGATATCCTTCGCCGGGAGCGCGTCGATGCCATCATGCATTTGGCCGCCGAGAGCCACGTGGACCGCTCCATCGAAGGCGCGGGTGTTTTTCTCGAAACGAACGTGGTGGGCACCTTCTCGATGTTGGAGGCGGCGCGCTCCTATTGGAGTGAACTGCAAGAGGAGAAGCGTCACCAATTTCGCTTCCTCCATATCTCGACGGACGAAGTCTTTGGTGCCCTGAAACCGGACGATCCTGCTTTCCATGAGGATACGCCGTACGATCCCCATTCACCCTATTCGGCGAGCAAAGCGGCTGCCGACCATCTCGCGAGCGCATGGCATACGACCTACGGCCTGCCCGTCGTCATGACCAACTGTTCGAACAACTATGGGCCGTATCACTTCCCGGAAAAGCTCATCCCGCTCGTGATCCTCAATGCGCTCCACGAGAAGCCGCTTCCTGTTTACGGCAAAGGCGAGAACGTTCGCGACTGGCTGTTCGTCGATGATCACGCAGAGGCGCTCGACATCGTATTGCGGGCCGGAGCGGTAGGCCGAAGCTACAACGTCGGCGGTGGCGCTGAGCGCAGGAACATCGATGTTGTGCGCGCGATTTGCGCCGCTCTGGACGAATTGCAGCCGCGCGCGGCCGGGAGCTATGGCGAATTGATCGCGTTCGTCGAAGACCGGCCGGGTCATGATTTCCGTTACGCCATCGATGCTCAGCGTATCGCGGCCGAATTGGGATGGCGCCCGCGCGAGACGTTCGAAACGGGCATCCGCAAGACGGTCCAGTGGTACATCGACAGCAAGTGGTGGTGGGAGCCGATCCGGGCAAAAGCGTATGGCGGCGAGCGTCTCGGTCTGCTCCGCGCAGATCCGGTCAAGCTGTAAACGCGAGGGCTATAGGCGATGAAAGGAATCATTCTGGCCGGGGGCAAGGGCACGCGCCTGTATCCGCTGACGCTTGCGGTCAGCAAGCAGCTCATGCCGGTCTACGACAAGCCGATGATCTATTATCCGCTGACCGTGTTGATGCTGGCCGGCATCCGCGAGATCCTCGTCATTTCCATGCCGGATGACCTGCCGCTCTACCGGCGGCTGCTCGGCGACGGATCGCAGTGGGGCATCTCGATTTCCTATGCCGGACAACCGAAGCCCGATGGCCTCGCCCAGGCCTTCCTGATCGGCGAGGCGTTCATCGCGGGCGATCCGTGCGCGCTCGTTCTCGGTGACAACATATTCTTCGGGCAGGGCCTGAAAGAACTGGCTCAAACGGCAAGTGCGCGCACCGTCGGGGCGACGATCTTCAGCTATCGCGTCAACGATCCCGAACGCTACGGCGTCGTCGAGTTCGATGCGTCGGGCAAAGCCATCGCGATCGAGGAGAAGCCGAAGCGGCCGCGCAGCCATTGGGCCGTCACTGGCCTCTACTTCTACGACAGTGATGTGGTTGACGTGGCGAGGTCCGTTCGTCCTTCCGCCCGCGGCGAGCTGGAGATAACCAGCGTCAATCAGGCGTATTTGGAACGTGGGAACCTTCATGTCGAGCGCATGGGGCGTGGGTTCGCCTGGTTCGACACGGGCACGCACGAGAGCCTCCTGGACGCATCGTCCTATGTGCGCACTATCGAGCAGCGGCAAGGGCTTAAGATCGCGAGCCCAGAGGAAGTCGCCTACACCATGGGCTACATTGACCGTAGTGCGCTGGCCGCGCTGGCGGCTCACTACGTGTCGTCCCAATATGGCGCCTATCTGCAGGGCATCGTGGACGAAAGCGAAGACATCCGGCCCTAGCCCGGGAATCCGGAACACCGGCGCTGCCTAGATCGTTTCCTCCCAAACGATTGGAGGACGCCATGGCCTACCCGTACAGCGATCAGCGAGACAGGATCGATGAACGGCGCGAAACGCGGAAAAAATCCTCCTGGAACGGCGCGCTCCAGGCAGCAGCTCTGATCGGCTTCATGATTGCGCTGTTTCTCACGCTCGCTCTGATACGGCCGATGCCGGACGATGGCGCAGGCGCGATCTCGAACGCCCCCGTGCCTTCGACCACGACGCCCGCTCAATAGCCGCAGAGCCGGCTACTGTCGCGTGCCGCTGGGCTGCAGCCGAAGCAGGACATACCAGCAGAGCAACGCCCAAGTAGCGCCAACCGCCCAGCCGGCAAGCACGTCGGTTGGCCAGTGAACGCCGAGGTACACGCGGCTCATGCCGATCATCAAGGTGAGCAACACGCATACTGAAAAGATGAATACCTTCGCCGGATAACTCGCTTCGACGCGGGCGAGCATCATCCCGAGCGTCAGGTAGATAATTGCCGAGTTGGCCGAGTGGCCGGAGGGAAAGCTTTCCGTAGAGACATAAGTGCCGTGCGCGACGATGTCGGGCCGCGGCCGTGCGAACCCAAACTTCAGCAGCCGGTTGAGAAGGGCGCCTGCCGAGACCGCCAGGATTAGGAAGGCTGCCTTTTGAGGCGCGTCGGTGATCCAGAGATAACCGGACACAATGATGACAGCCATGGTGAGCACAACCGTGCTGCCGAGCGCGCTGATATCGCGAACCATCTCTTCGAACCATTGCGGGCCGATAGGGTTGGCGGTGTCGCCCCCTTCGCGAAGAGCCAACAGCAGACCCTCATCGAACGCGCGCGTATCGCCCTCCATCACCGCATGCGCCAGAAACACGAACGCAATCCCGCTGGCGACCAGAGCGACGGCCAGCAGCGGTTTGAGCTCGAAGCGGCGGGCGGTGGAGGATATCCCGGTTAATCCCCATCCCCGGCGGCCCTCGTCATCTTTGCCTGTGGTCACGCTGTCTTTCCCTCCCTAAGTAGCCGGCGCAACCGGCGGCAATCTTGTCGCGCAGTCCCGCGCAACCATTTTCCTCATTGAGCATTCCGTACGGGGACAACATATGCAAATTCGGGGAAATGCAAATTGGTTCACGCGGCAATCGTTCCTATGACTTCGGATATCCATGAAGAAGAGCGGCGCACAGCCCGGAGCGTGCGGGCCATTGTAAACTTGCGTGCGGGCACCGCTCTGGGCCTGCCGGCCGATCGCATCCAGTCGGTCATTGAGGCCGCGTTCACTGCCAACGGGGATCGCATCGCGGTCGATTGCGTGCCGCCCGAGGAGATCGAACGCGCCATTCAGAACGCGATCGCGAGTTCTATAGACGTCCTCCTGATCGGCGGCGGAGATGGCACGATCCGTACGGCAGCCCGTCACCTCATTGGCAAGGACATCGCGCTAGGCATCATCCCGCTGGGAACCATGAACCGCCTCGCCAAGGATCTTGAGATACCGCTCCGGCTGGAGGACGCCGTGGCTTATCTGGCCTCGGCCACGCCGAGCCAGATCGACGTCGCTAAAGTCAATGACAGCATCTTCCTCTGCAATTCCATGATGGGAACCACGCTCAAGTATTCCGTGGCGCGCGCGCGTCTCCGCGGCAGGCCTATTACGGAACGCCTCCCGAAATATCTCGCGACGATCCGAAATATCCTGTCGAGCCGCCGCACGATCTCGATCGTCGTCGACAATGGCGAAGAACGGCTGGGCATTCGCGCCCTGTCGGTGGTCGTCACCAACAACGGGTACGACGAGACCACCACTTGGCTGCGCCGCCCCAAGCTCGATGGCGGCAAGTTGACGATGTACATCTCGAAGCATCGGAGCGGCTGGGGGATGGCGAGAGCGGTGGCACGCGCGGTGATCGGCCGCTGGGATGGAGACCCAGAAATGGCGAAACTCACCGGGTCGAGCTTCGTCATCCACGCCAAGAGCCGCCGCAAGCGCCTCGCCAACGATGGCGAGATCAGCAAGTTTGATACGCCGCTGAGGTATGAAATATTGCCGCGCGCACTGACCGTCCTGACCCAAGACCGTCCCGGCAGTGCTTAAAATTCGAAAATGTGAGTACAGAATCCGGCGCGCCGCGACATTTCGTACGGCGGCCATGGCCGGTCTGCGGCATTCGTTAAGCGGTCTTAAGCCGCTCTGCTCTTTCCGCATGTCAGCCATAACTGCCGCATGCGTTGCGAAAAATTGCGATTTCGCACATGCACAACGAGAGTTTTGTAACGATCGTTGGGTGGCGAAACGCGATGGGTAAGCCGGAATTCATTGGCAAGAAGTCGAAGGCTGCGGGCGGCTGGGGCGCTCTCAAGAGCTGCGGCAAGAAGCTGTTGGCCAGTGGTGCTCCGTTGTCCGGCGCGGCGGCCATGCTGAAGGCCAACCAGCCGGATGGCTTCGATTGCCCCGGCTGCGCCTGGGGTGACCCAGAGCACGGCTCGTCCTTCGAATTTTGCGAGAACGGCGTCAAGGCCGTCGCCTGGGAGGCGACCGACAAACGCGTCCGCCCGGATTTCTTCGCTCGCCACACCGTGACCGAATTGCGTGGCTGGACCGATTACGAGTTGGAGCGCCAGGGCCGTCTCACCCATCCCATGCGTTATGACCGTGCAACCGACACGTACGTCCAGGTCGGCTGGGATGACGCCTTCGCTGAGATCGGCAGCGTCCTCAAAAGTCTGGATAGCCCGGACCGCGCAGAGTTCTACACGTCCGGTCGCGCTTCGAACGAAGCCGCCTACGTCTATCAGCTATTCGTCCGCCTTTACGGCACGAACAATTTCCCCGACTGCTCGAACATGTGCCACGAGGCGAGCGGCATAGCGCTCGAGCAGGCGATCGGCATCGGCAAGGGCACCGTTGTGCTCGAGGATTTCGAAAAAGCCGACGCGATTTTCGTGATCGGCCAGAACCCCGGCACCAACCATCCGCGCATGCTGGGCGATCTGCGCCGCGCGGCACTCCGCGGCGCGAAGGTCGCCGTGTTCAATCCCGTACGCGAAAAGGGTCTCGAACGGTTCGCCGATCCGCAAGACAAGCTCGAAATGCTGACGGGCGGCTCGAAGCCGATCGCCAGCGAGTATTATCAGGTCCGCGTCGGCGGCGACATGGCCGCCGTGCGAGGTATGGCGAAGGCCGTTTTCGCAGCCGATGCCGCAGCCATCGCGGCAGGCAATCCCTCGGTTCTCGACCATGGTTTCCTCAGCCAGCACACGTCTGGCTTCGAGCTGTATCGTGCGAGCGTTGAAGCTACGAGCTGGGAAGAGATCGAAGACCAATCGGGCCTGACCCGTGCTCAACTCGAGCACCTTGGCGGAATCTACATTGCGTCCGAGCGCACGATTTGCACATGGGCCATGGGCGTCACGCAGCATCGCCATTCGGTGGCGACGATCCGCGAGATCTCGAACTTCATGTTCCTGCGCGGCAACGTAGGCCGTCCAGGCACCGGGCTGTGCCCCGTCCGTGGCCATTCGAACGTGCAGGGTGATCGCACGGTCGGTATCAACGAGAAACCGAGCGCAGCGTTCCTGGACTCTCTCGAGAAGGAATTCGGCGTCGCGATGCCGCGCCGGCATGGCCATAACGTGCTGGCCTCCATCGGCGCGATGCTGGACGGCTCGTCCCGCGCCTTCATCGGTCTCGGCGGCAACTTCGCTCGCGCAACGCCCGACAGCCAGCTGATCGCCAAAGCCCTCACGAGCCAGAAGCTGACGGTGAACATCGCCACGAAGCTCAATCACTCGCACCTGCTGCCGGGTGAGGTGAGCTACGTCCTGCCATGCCTCGGGCGCACCGAGATCGACCGCAACGCAAAGGGCGTCGCGCAGATCGTCACCGTCGAAGACTCGATGAGCATGGTGCATGGTTCGGGCGGCATCAACAAACCGGCTTCGCCCGAGCTGCGTTCGGAGGTCGGCGTCATCGCCGGAATCGCAGCCGCCACGGTCGGGTCCGATGTCGTGGATTGGACGGCGCTGGGCCAGAACTACGATCTGATCCGCGATTTGATAGCGCGCACCATCCCGGGTTTCCATGGCTACAACGAGCGCGTCCGCAAACCGCGCGGATTCCGGCTTTACAACGCCGTCGAGCATCGCGTCTGGAACACGCGTTCCCGCAAGGCGACATTCTCGACAGACCGTCTTCCTGCGCAAACCGAGCATCAGCGCGCCGCCGGAGAGCAAGGACTTTTCGTCCTGCAGACCTTCCGCTCGCATGATCAATACAACACCACCGTCTACGGCCTCGATGATCGCTACCGCGGCATTTATGGCGAGCGCCAGATCGTCTTCGTCAATCCGGACGACCTCGCGGAGATCGGCGCCGCGGCCGGCGATCGCGTCGACGTGATCGGCCGTCACGAAGACGGCATCGAGCGCATCGCAGAGAGCTTCCGCGTCGTTCCCTACGACCTGCCGCGCGGGTCTGCTGCGGGCTACTATCCGGAGCTGAACGTTCTCGTGCCGCTGTCGAGTGCGGGTGAGCAGAGCGACACGCCGACTTCAAAATCGGTCCTTGTCTCCTTCCGTCTGTCGCAGCAGCTGAAAGCGGCATGAGCGCCCTGGCCGAAGCTGAGCCCTCTGAAGAGCAGTTCATGCAGATGGTCTCGGCCGTCTGCGCCGCTGATGCGTCGCTGACGCCGCTGGGCGCTGCGATCGTTGTCGCAATCCGAGCCGGCATCGCGCGGGACACACGCACCTTCGCGCGCAAGCTCGGTATCGAGCACGCGCTCGTGATCCGCGAAGTCTCGAGCCTTTCCGAAGCCGGGCTCATCGACGTGACCGCCCGCAACGAACGCACCCAACGCGCGGAGCTGGCTTTAACCTCAGAAGGCGAGAATCTGTCCTCTTTCTATTGCGATTGCACCCCGACCGATAATCAGCGCGCAAATTAAGTCACCGCGCACAGAACCAAGAGTTGCGTTGTCTTGGTAACGGACCACGTATGAGCTGAAAGGCGGGGACGCCAGTATTTCACACGGCGCATTGCAACACGCGTCCCATCTGTTAAGCCGACCGCCCACATGAAATAGGCACGACGAGCAATGCGACCCATCCAGCGCTTTTTGAGGTAGTTCCAAAGCTCCTCATCAGTTCGGTCTTTCCAGACGTCAAATTGACGAGCGAGTGAACCATCCCGATAGTCGTGAGCATCTGAAGAAATAGTACCTCGGAAGACGAGATCCGCCGCAACGAGCGCGAGCCCATGGCGCCTGTCACGCTTCTTATTATACTGTATCCAAGTCCGCGTGAGCGTGAGCCACTGTTCTTGAATGCTGTCGAGCTTGCGGTCGCGCCAGCCTCGGCCGGTTTGGCGAACTTTGAGGGCCCTGTGCGCCCCAAA
>VFQP010001355.1_pt1 | contig 33399 bp, 29 predicted proteins | sample 3512351 | NCBI WGS metagenome assembly VFQP01 (sample SAMN10412372, study PRJNA504923) | tailings metagenome | isolation source: Relicate 1 Philex TSF1 revegetated site | place: Philippines: Tuba, Benguet | collected 2017-08-29
TGGTCACCTTAGGTATTTATGGGTTTTGGGGAAGAACGGAAATCCGGAAGTTCTTCTGGAGAAATACCTCTTTTGCGGGGCATCGCTTCGATTACCACGGTACGGGAATGGAAATGTTGATCGGCGCGGCAAAGTTCTTCGGCCTATTTCTGGCCTGGGTGGCGATCATCGTGGTCGTATTGATGCAGTTTGGGGAGAAGGAAAATTCCTGGCTCGCGATCCTCTTGTATTTGCCGCTCCTAATCCTGGTGCCCCTTGGCATGCACGGCGCATTTCGCTATCGCGCCAGTCGCACCACTTGGCAAGGGCGGCGGCTCTCTTATCGGGGGGACTTGATGGAGTTCGCCAAGGTGTTTTGGGTGGGAGCGCTGCTGAGCATGGTGACCCTGGGCGTTTACGTTCCCTTCTTCCTGGTGAGCGTGCGGAAGTATTTCTTTACTCACCTTTATTACGGTGGCCACGGGTTCACTTTCACGGGCGAGGGCAAGGACCTCCTCTGGCCGTGGGTGAAGATGTTGCTCTTGTTCTTGCCGACCTTGGGTCTCTGTCGTTTCTGGTTCCAGGCGCGGCAGGATAACTATTGCTGGGAAAAGACGACCTTCGCGGGCGCGCCCTTCCGCAGTACGTTACGTGGTGCGGATCTCTTGATGTATGCGATCTTTACCTTCATCGGCGGCGCTCTGACCTTGGGCATCGCGATCCCCTTTATCCGTTGCGCGCAGGTGAAGTATGTCTTTTCAAATCTGGTGATGCCGCAACTCCCGAATGTGAACTTACTCGCTCAAGGGCCGGATGAATCCGGGGCCTTCGGAGATAGCGTGGGTGAGTTCCTAGGTGCCGACGCCAGTATCGGTGACGGGTTTGGGCTGTAGCGCGGATGAAAACAAAGCTTGCGTCCTTGGTAGTGGCAGCGCTCTTGGGGCTGGGGCTTTTCGCGGTCCTGATCTGGAAGGGTGTGCCGCTGCTATTCAGCGGCGTGGTTCGATTGGTGCCCGTTTCTTTCGAGCAGCGTTTGGGCAGGGCCGTGGCGGACTCCTTTTCCCGCGGCGTCGGGTACTGTGACGATCCGCAATTGAAGGAAGACGTGGACGCAATTGTGCAGCGGCTCAGCAAAGCGCTGCCAGAACATCCTTACGTGTTCTCCGTGCAGATTGTGAGGAGCCCGGAAGTGAACGCCTTGGCCGCGCCGGGCGGCTACATCGTCATCTTCAGCGGTCTTCTGGAACGCTTGGATTCGCCCGAGCAACTTGCGGGGATCTTGGCGCACGAGATGCAACATGTCATCCAAAGACACTCGACTAAATCCATCGTGCGCTCTCTGGGGATTCAAATCTTCCTGGGCCTCGTTATAGGGGACCCCGGCGGCTTGACCGGCATCGCCGGCAACCTGGGTATTCTGCACTTCATGCGCGGCGACGAGCAGAGCGCGGACGAGGCGGCGATCGAAAACTTGATGGCCGCGCGATTGGACCCTGAGGAGATGGTCAACGCTTTTCGTAAACTGCAAGGCAAGACGGATGGCCAGAACAATCCGGGCGTCGAGAGCGCGTTCAAGTACTTTTCCACTCACCCGCCCATTCCGGAGCGCATCGTATATCTATCCGAAAAGGCCAAGCAATGGAAGGGTAACGAAGAACCCTTCCCGTTCAAGCTCAGCGCAGCTTGCGCAGTGGCCAAATAGCGACTTCGATTTCGCGGGCATAGTGCAACAGGGGCTGCGAATCCGGCAGCTGCAGGCCGGCCGCGGATGCCATGCTGTTCTCGAAGAATTCCGCTTCGGCAAGTTGCAGGGGCCAGCGTACATGATGGATGTCACCCCGATAGACAGCGCCGGCGCGATCCGTCGTGTAGAGGCAGTAGCGTTCCGTCAGCCAAGTTGCCAATTCGTCCGCTTGATAGCTTTGCGCCAATGGACGATAGCGGGCGCGGAATCGGGCAGGCCTCTCGCCGCGATGCGTGCGCTCGCTTTGGTAGTCGATCCATTCGTCACTCTGGTGCAAACTCATCCGGGCATGCATGTAGGGAAGGTGAAAGAAATTGCGCGCGCCCCAGACCGCAAGCGGCGAATTAGCCTCCAGGCTCCAGAAGTAAACCCCATCGGGCTCCACATAGGTGCGCACATTGAGTTCCAGGAAATCGACGCCGAATGGCACTCCGCGTGGACGAACCGCGGCCATGGCAAAAGGAACAACGGCGACGTAAGCTTGGCCCTCAAAGGTATGCACCTTCAGCCCAGTGGGTAATAGATGTTGTACGGACTCCGGCGGCAGTGCCCAATGCGCAAAGAGCAGATTCCTCCAGTACTGTGTGAGAACCCAGGGACCCGCCGGCATCGGCGAGGGCCGATGCTTCGTTTGCGCGAGCACATCACGAAGCGCCATCAATAGTAGGCTAACGTTAATGCAGCAAAGCGGAAGCGTTCGGGAAACACAGATTCGCGAAACGGAAGTGAAATTCGCCGTACACGCGGCCGGTAGCTTTCAGGAGCGTCTGCGCGCTCTGGGTTTCGAGATCTTGCACGAGCGGGTCTTCGAACGAAACACGATTCTCGACACGGCGCCTCTCTTTTTGCGGCCGCAAGGTTGTCTTTTGCGGCTCAGAGAAGCCGGTGGAAAAACGACGATCACCTTCAAGGGCAAAGCTAGTGTTTCTAAGGTAAAGAGCCGGGAGGAGATTGAGTACATCGCCTCAGATGCCACTAGTGCATTTCGTGTATTCGCTGGCATGGGCTATCACCCAACCTTCGTCTATGAGAAGTACCGGACGGAGTTTGCGAAACCCGGCCAAGCGGGAATTGTGACCCTGGACGAGACGCCGATCGGCACTTACGCGGAACTCGAAGGCGATGAAGATTGGATCGACGAGACTGCGCAATCTCTGGGCTTCGGCGAAACGGACTACATTACCGCCAGCTACGGGGCGCTTTACCTGAAATGGTGCGAGGAACAGGCGCTGTCGCCAGAGCACATGCGTTTCGATAGTACCCGTGCGGCGGCGTCTAAGTAGTTCACCTTAGTAAAATAGTTTGGTCGTAGTACTTTCAAAAATAGATACTTAAGACCTATATTTTCTTGAAGCCGTAGGCGAGGGGATGTTATTCTTGCTCTGTAACACAAATGAGTTTCAGCCTGATCCTCATCGGAGTCTCCCTAGCCTTGTTCGGCTACTGGTTCCGCTATAGTTGCGTACTGATCCTGCGGACCAGAACCGCCGAAGACTACGCTCTGGATGTGTGCCGTGCCAACGGTTTATCCTTCGCCCAGGTCCGTGGCGCGATGGAAGCAGAAGGCTCCGTAGACTTGGATCAAGTTTACCGCGCCTTGGATCGCGATTATGCGGTCGTCACGCAGTTGCTGGAGCAGCAGTCTTCGTCCGGCGATAACAATGTCTTGGAAGCCAAACTCCTTCGCGCAAACTTCCGGGTAACCCAAACTTGGTTCCGCGTGACGCGTAGCCTCGGCTTGTCGCAATCCCGGGTGGCCTTGGAAGAAATGGCCGATACGGTTGCTTACTTCGCGAATAGCTTCGGCGAATTAAACGCTTCTTCCGCCGCCTAACGCAATCAAAATCGAATCTCGGATGCGCACCGGTTTATCCCGGTGCGTTTCGCTTTTCAGGCCTGTATCCACGCCCGCCGTGCTACCAAGGTAGCTACGAGACAGCAAAGAGATGCGGAGAAGAGAAATCATCGCGGCGCTTCCTGCCGCGGCCTTATCTGGTTGTGCGAAGCGAGCGAGCGTTCTTTTACCCGGAGCGCCAACTCTTTGGCCAGGCAAGCTGGTCAAACCCTCGATCGCTGCGGAGCGGGTGACTCGCGTCACAGTCGGATTAAGACCCTTCCGTCCCCAAGGATTCCGGGTGGAGCGCGAATCCCTGGGTAATAAAACTGTGATCCACAACTACGGCCATGGTGGCGGTGGGATGACGTTGAGTTGGGGGAGCGCGGAAAAAGCAGTCGATCTTCTGGGCTCTCTTCCAGAGAGAGCGGACGTACTGGGTTGCGGCGTGATGGGTTTGAGCACGGCCAGAATTCTCCAGCAACGCGGCGTGATCGTAACGATTTACACCAAATCCACCCCGCCCGAGACCACCTCCAATTGGAGCGGAGCCCAGTGGTGGCCAACCTCAACGCATGACAACGACAAGGTAAGCGAGGCCTACAGAGATTCCTTTGTTGCCGTCGTGAAGCGCGCCTATCGGCTGATGCAAAACTATGTCGGTGATCGACATGGCGTGGAATGGCGGCCAAACTATTTCGTCAGCGACGAGCCCTTTCGGGACAGCATGACCCTATCTCCCAGTGGACCTCTCCTCGAAACGCAGCCCGAATTCCGGAATCTGGTTCCAGGGCAGCATAGCTTGCCTTGGCGGCATCTACGAAGTTTTCAGTCCATGATGATGGAGCCGAATCGCTACTTGCGAACATTGCTGGAAGAGTTCCTTGCTGCTGGCGGGAAGCTGGAACGTCGGGACCTGCGCACCTTAACGGAGACACCGGAGCGAATCGTTTTCAATTGTTTGGGACTGGGGGCCCGGGAAGTCGCCGCCGACTCGACTTTGGTGCCGATACGAGGACAACTGGTGGTCTTGCTGCCTCAATCCGGTCTTGACTACAACCTGCTCGCGGGCGGCTACTACCTGTTTCCCCGAAAAGATGGCGTGCTACTAGGCGGCACCTTCGACCGTGGCGTAGAAACTCTGACGCCGGACCCAGACGTTACGCAGCGGATTTTGTCGGCACATCGAGAGATCGCAGCAAAACTTTAATCAATCAAAGTTCTAAGAATTTTCACCCCAGCCCGATATGGATTTCGAGGTTGCCGTGATCGATTCTTCCGTAAAGTTAGCTTCTCCGAAGTCGGGATTGACTGAGGCGAATGACGTATCCAGGACGCTTGAGACATTCGTGCCCATGGTTTGGTACGCCAAGGATGGCTCGGTGCTTCGCGTGAGCTCGGCCTTCGCCGGAATCTTGGGCGCGGATGCCAAGGAATTGGCGGGAGGCGATTGGACGGCTTTGTTACAAGACGCCAGTTGCAAGGACAAGGAACTCCGTGCTGACTGGGAGCGCTTGAAGAAGGGACATCCCTTCACCCGCGACTTGGCTCGCAAAGGCGCCGAGGGCAACTGTGTTTGGACCCAGTCCACCTTTTCGATTCTCCCGGAGGCCACAGTCGAAGGGGCTGCATTTTTGGAAATAGCTACCGAGGTCAGCGCTAAAGTGGCCCAAGCTGCCGAATCGCGCAGCAAAGTCGACGCGGTGAATCGCTCCCAAGCGGTGATCGAGTTTGATTTGAGTGGCGCGGTTGTCTCCGCGAACGCGAATTTCCTGAAGGTGATGGGCTACGAACTGCATGAAATTGTGGGAAAGCACCACAAGATGTTCTGCGAAAAAGATTACGCAGCCAGCGAGGAGTATCAAGAGTTTTGGGAGACGCTTCGCGCGGGCAGGTTCCACGCCGGCGAATTCAAGCGACTGGGTAAGGGCGGCAAGGAAGTATGGATCCAGGCAACGTATAATCCTTGCTTCGACGAAACGGGCAAGCCTACGCGAATCGTGAAGTTCGCCACGGATGTTACGAAGGCGAAGCTCCAAAGCGCGGAATCGGCGGGTAAGGTAACGGCTATCACGCGCGCCCAGGCGGTGATCGAGTTCGATATGACTGGCAAGATCCTCGATGCCAATGAGAACTTCCTGCGTACTTTCGGCTACTCGCTCGATGAATTGCGTGGGAGGCACCATCGCACCCTCTGCGAAGAAACCTACGCGAAATCTCCGGAGTATCAGGCCCTGTGGGATCGCTTGCGCGCCGGGGAATTTGAGCGCGGGGAGTTTCGCCGGATTCGCAAGGACGGCAAGGATGTTTGGATATCAGCCACCTACAATCCGATTTTCGATATGAACGGGAAGCCCTTCAAGGTGGTGAAGTTCGCGCAGAACATCACGGGGAACCGGAGGAAGCTCGATTCGATTAGCCGTTCGCAGGCCGTGATTGAGTTCAATGTCGATGGTACCGTTAAGGCGGCCAACGAAAACTTCTTGAATCTCTTTGGCTATCACATCGACGACGTGAGGAACCGCCACCACCGGATGTTCTGCGAGGAAAAACTCACTTCCAGCACGGAGTACCGCGAGTTCTGGGATCGGCTCGCGCGCGGCGAGTTGTTTACCGGCCGGGCGATGCGCTTCGGCAAGGGCGGTAAGCGTATCTGGCTCCAGTCCAGTTACAACCCGGTTTTCGACGACGATGGGCGGGTGGTCGGAGTTACCAAACTGGCCGCCGACATCACCAAACAGGTAGAGCTCGAAGAGTCCGTGCGGCGTCTCGCCGTGGAGATCAATCAGAAGTCGCAAGACATAGCCTCGAAGTCCAGTACCGTGGCGCGCGGAGCCCAAAGTCTTGGCGCCACCACGGAAGAGATGACCGCTAGCATTGAGGAGCTAACGGCATCGATACAAGCGATTACGCAAAACGTCAAGAACTCGAGCCTCATGGCGCAAGGCGCCCAGCAGGAAGCCGAGCAGGGCGCAAAGTTGATCGCCCAAGCCATCGAAGCGATGGGTGCCATTAGCAAGTCCTCCGAAGACATTAGCGAAATCGTCAAGGTCATGGGCGAAATCGCCTCGCAAACCAATCTGCTTGCCTTCAACGCCGCAATTGAAGCCGCCCGCGCTGGCGAGCACGGCTGGGGCTTCTCGGTGGTGGCCGATGAGGTGCGTAAGCTTGCCGAGCGCAGTTCCCAAGCGGCTCGGGACATCACCAAGCTCATCCAGGAATCGCTCAAGCGCATCTCCATGGGCGGCGAGACTTCCAAGAGCGCCGGCCAAGCCTTCCAGAAGATCGTGGCGGGCGTGGAACAGACCACTCGCTCGATTCTCGAGATTTCTTCTTCCGCCGAAGAGCAATTGATCGCGGCACGCGAAGTGAGCTCGGCCATCCAGAACGTGGCGCGCGAAACCGAACGGGCCGCCGAGGCGAGCGAGACGATCGCGCTGGCCACCAAGGACCTGACTTCAGGCTCCGAATCCCTGGCTACGCTGGTGTCTTCCGGCGCATCCGACAGGCGTCTGTAGGACTCGCCTGCGATGCTCACTCCGCACACACAGCCGGGTCCCGAGCCGGAAGTGCGAACGGCCACCATCAGCGAGGCCGATGCCGCTTGCGTTGCCGAGCGCTTGCGCGCCTGGACGGGCATAAAGCTCGATTCCGGAAAGACCGCGCTGATGCGCCGCCGTTTGCTCGGCCGGATGCGAGAGTTGGAACTGAATCGTGTGCGGCAGTATCTTGCGCTCGTCGATAGTTCCTCCAAGGAGCGCCAAAGCTTTATCAGCCTCCTCACCACGAACGAAACGAGATTCTTTCGCACGGCTCGCGTTTGGAACTACCTGGAGAACGACTTCCTGCCCGAGTGGACGCAAAAGCGCGGCGGCGTCTTAAAGATCTGGAGCGCGGCCGCATCCAGTGGCGAAGAAGCCTATTCTCTCGCCATGCTTTGCGCCGATTGGCAGGAGAAGCATGGGCCTTTCGAATATCACATCTGGGCAAGCGACATCGACCTCGATCGAGTGGAGCAATGCCGCAGAGGACTCTATTCCGGGCGCGCCGAGTCCACCTTGCGCGAAAAACGCCCAGGTTGGGCGGAGCGCTTCACCCGCGCCACGCCAGGTGGGTTGGAGATCCTGCCTAGGCTGAGGAACAAGATCGATTTCACCGCCCACAATCTACTGAAACCCTGGCTAGGCCCCCATGAAATGAATCTGGTGCTCTTGCGGAATGTGCTGATCTACTTTGCCGGACGGGAGTTCCTGAAAACTGTCGGCAACGTCTGGGAAACCATGACCCCAGGGGGTGTTCTGATCCTCGGCGAATCCGAAAGTCTCTCACATGAAGAAGAGGCCTTACGCGCGAACGGCCTCCATTTTGACTTCCTCGCTCCACAACTCTATAGAAAGGCCTCATCCCGCAATGCCTGAGACCATCCGTGTTCATATCGGAGAAATCGAAATCGACCGCCAAGGGCTGCTTCAGGCGGTGCTTGGTTCCTGTGTAGGCATCGCTATTTGGCACAAGCATGGGCAACTCACTGGTATGGCGCACTGTCTCTTGCCGGAAGCTCCGTCGGATGGCGGCGGCCCCGGCGCGCGCTATGTGGATTCGGGCGTAGCGAATCTGTTGGAAAAGCTGGGATGGGCGCGGGAAGGCGCGGAGCCGCCGAGAGGCTGGCGTGGAGTGATCGCCGGTGGAAACCACGTGTTTGAAAAAGGTGGGTCGAAGCAGTTGGAAGTTGGCGCTATGAATCTGGACACTGCGCGGCGCGTCTTGCGCGGCTTGCGCATTCCCTTTGAAGAAGCGACACAACCGGCCAACGCGGGCTGTTTGCTGGAAGTGGACTGCGAAACGCGCGCCATTCGTGTGGAATCCTTGGCGTCGGCCGCACATGCGTCTCAATAGGAGCTAGCGCAATGCACATGAAGCAAGAGAACAGCGGCGCACGCAGTGGAGCTCGTGGCGCCGGACAAAAAGTCTACGGAACCTTCCTGCTGGGCGAGACGGAGTTTGCCGTTTCCATGGATACGCTCGAAGAAGTCATCGATGAGCCGTCCAACTATGTCCCTATGCCCATGGCGCCGCCCGCCATGCTGGGTGTTTCCGCGCTGCGGGGCGTACCGTTGCCGGTAATGGACGCGGGACGGTTATTGGAATGGTCCGGGAGCGTAAAGGATATCTTGCGTCGCGTGGCTGTTGTCAGCGTGGGCGAGGCCAGCGTCGGCGTGCGCTTCGACCAAACGCGTGAAGTCCTCTGGGTAAGCGAGAGCGAAGTGCAATGGCTCGACCCGGAAACCGCGGAACGCCGCGCCATCGCGGGAGTGATCGCGGCCGAAAGCGGCAAACGATTGATTCAGATTCTGGACATCTCCGCCTTAGTCCGAGTGGCGAAGCTGCCGCGCTGGCGCAATGCGGCGAGTGCGGCCCCGGCACAATTGCGCCTGCAAAAGGCCCGGCGCCAAGAGAAGCGCCTCGTCTCCTTTCGCGTTGGTGGAACCCTGTTGGGACTGGACAGCGCAAGTACGGTTCGCGTAATCACCCCAGGGCAGGGAGGCGGATCGCGTCTGCAGGACTCTCCGGTCAGGACAGATTTCTGCAATCAGGCGATTCTGGTCGAGCGCTCATTGCTTCCCATTCTCCGTTTGCAGCAATTCCTCGGGTGGGGCGAGAGCACCGCGGCACCGTCGCAAGTATTGGTCTGCCGCGCGCCAAACGGGCAAATGATTGGCTTCGCTATTGACGGTGTCGATCAGTTGATCCCCTACCAAGAGGAAGACATTCGCGAGGTTCCTATTTTTTCTGACTACCAGAGCGGGCTCTTTCGTGGATGCCTCCTGCGCCAGGATCGCGATCCGCTAATCCTCCTGCATGAGACGGATCTTTTTTCCGCGCCCGCAATCGCAGAAGTATTGCTGGGACACGCTCGCCTCAGCCAACAGGAAAAAGAAAGCGGCAACGGCCACCAAGCGCGTAGCGGGCGCAAGAAGGCGGACCTTCTCGTCTTCCGGATTGGCTCGCTATTCGGCATCCGTATCGCCGAAGTTCTGGAAATCCTCGACGCAAAACAAGACTTCGTTCGTTTGCCTCAGTCTCCTCCCGCTTTGCTTGGCACCTTTGGCATTCGCGGCGAGGCAGTGGCTGTCGTCGATCCGCGCAAGCTCTTCGGCTTCCCGGGCGAAAGGAGCGCCGGAGAGGAGCGCATCCTGATATTCTCCACGGAAGGCAAGCGCATCGGCATGCTGGTGGATTGCGTTGAAAGCATTCTCCACTGGTCGGAGGGCGACGAAGAGCTCCCCGATGTCTTCTTCCAGGATCTTCAGCAACGCATGGGCGGTGGCTTCGAAAAGGGCTTAGGATTGGCCGGTGATGGTGGCCGCAAGCAGCCGATGGTCCTATTGCACGCCCGGCAGATCGCCGAAAAACTGCGCGGCGTTCTGGATTCATCGCCCGCCGCCCAGGAAGCTGCCTAAAACTCGATTCGCAAAACCGCCTGCATCGTGCGTGGGCCTCCTTGTGAATAAACGCTCGTGCCGCCCAATCCGGAGTTCAGCATCCTTGACATAACCCCGAAGTTGGAACTAGCGAGCGAAGCGCCTTCATTCGGAAGCGGGTTCGCGAAGTTGGCTTGGTTCATCACGTTGAAGGCTTCCAATCGCAACTGCAAACGAAGCCCTTCTCGAGGAGCAATGTCCCGGCGAAAAGTCAGGTCAATTTGGTTCATCCCAAATCCACGAATACTATTACGCCCCAGCGAGCCCTGCCCAAAACCATCCGGCGTGGCAAATGCGTTCGCATTCAGCCGCCGTCCCCCCGGCGCATTCGGGTCGGCAATGTAGACGGGTTGCCCGTTGTAATCGGGGCGAACTTGGCCCAAAAAGCGCGGTCGGTCGTCATCGTTGGAATCCGTCGAAGCCGTTTGCGACTGAATGTCGAAAGGAATTCCCGTCCGCGCCGTCGCCACGAAATCCGTCCACCAATGATTCAGCAGGGGCTTGAGCCAATTGTTTTGCGTTCCAGGCAAGCGGTAACTGCCAGTGATGTTGAAGTTGTGGCGAATGTCGAAATTCGAGTTGGCCCGGTCGCCGCCCAGGATCAAGGCAAACCCAGCGGGGCTGAAATCCGTCGAGGCGCTATCGATGGCATGCGACCAGGTGTAGGCGGCCTGGGTTTGGAAGTTGCGGGAGAAACGGCGGCGGTACTGAACATTCAGCCCGTTGTAGTTGGAGTCTGCACCGTTAGTCGTCTGCCGGATGATGTCCGCCGCGCCGCTGGCGAAGAACGGAGTCGTTTGCTGACGCAGAAGTCTCGTCCCTTTCGAACCCGTCCAACCCACCTCCAGCGACTCATTCCGTCCAAAGAATCGCTCCACCGTCATTTGCCACTGATAGACCCGCGGCGAAAGCAAGTTGCGGTCCGCCGTGGATACTTGGCCATAAGGTTCAGTGGGCGGCATAGAAGGCGGCGCCAGATCGCTGAGCGAAAGAGGGAATGCAACCTCCGTGAGTTGCTTCAAGTTGGCATAAGGCGCTCCGCCGAAGGCGGCCGTCGAACCGCCATAACCGATGTCGTAAAACACGCCCACCCCGCCGCGAAACATCATCTCGCGATTCGGAGTATCGTCCATCTGGTACGCCACCCCAAAGCGCGGGGCGATGTTGAACCAGCGCGTCCCATACAGCGCCTCTTCCTGTGTGAATCCATCCCCGTCCGCATTCAAGGCCAGAGGCTTGGGGCCACGCCGTACCCCAGGCGCCGGATTCACGTCCCAACGCAAACCCCACGTAAGTGTCGTCCGGTCTGTGGCGCGCCAAGTGTCTTGCCAGTAAGCGGAGAAGTTCGAAAGGACCGGATATGTCTCGCCCAGCGAAGATGTGACGATTGCGTTTGAGGCCGTTCCGCTCAAAAAATGGCCAATATCGTCCGCCCCGCCCGTGAGGCCATTAAAGGTGAAAGCCGCCGCATAGGGCTGCGAGACGTATGTCGGCATCAAACGCCGGTAATCGAGGCCCATCTTGTATTGGTGCATGCCACTCGTGCGGGAGTAAGCATCGACGATGTTGATCTGCTTCTGAGAATTTTGTGCGGACTGGCCGATCGTGTAGCCGCCCAGTCCGAAGATTTGCAGCGAATACGTCCCGTCTATGGAATTCGCACCCGTTGGGTAGATTGTGGACGCGGTCAAAGGATCGGCACCCCCGAAATCGTCCATGCTGCTTTGTGACCGCGCGGAACTCTGTGTATAGTTCACCCGCAAATCGTTTGTCGATTCCTCCGTGCGGCCCCACAGCCATGCGGCCGTGAACGCGTGATTCTGGTTGTCCATGTGCGAAACGGTGTTGACGCTGGAGAGCCCGCCCCCGCGGCGGGTGCCCGTGGAAGGCGTGAGCGTATAACGCAAAAAGCCGGTGTGCCGCTCGTTGAAAGTGTGGTCCAGCCGAAGGCTCGCCGACTTCATTTCCGACGGATTTGAATATGCAGCGGTGAATTGTGCCGCCCCATCGCCCAACGAAGGCCCATTGGCCCGGGGAAACGCATTGAGATATGGGCGCAGATTCGCTGCTGCGCCTAGCCGCACGAAGTCATCAGGCACAGGGACGAAGCTCGTCTGCGGCGCCAAAACGTGATTCGATTCGAAGCTGGCGAAGAAGTAAGTACGATTCGGGATGATGCGGCCGCCCAGTACAGCCCCGTAGTTGTTCTGTCGCATCGGCGCTCGATCCAAGCCCGCTTGATTGGCGAACCAATCGTTCGCATTGAACCTCTGGTTGCGGAAGTATCCGAAGAGCGATCCGTGAAATGAATTCCCCCCGGCGCGGCTCGAAATCGAAACCTGCGCCCCGGGACTGCGCCCAAACTCCGGCGCGAAGGCCGTCGTCTGTACCCGGATCTCCTGCATGGCATCCATCGAGATGAGATTGCTCGATTGTCCCGTCGTTCCTTGGCCGGTCGAGGCCCCCGTGCCGGTAGTGAGCCCCATCATCATGCCCAGCGGCCCCCCACCGCCGCCTCCTCCTCCGGCACTAACGCCAGTATTGGCGCTCACCCCGTCGACGGTGTAGTAATTCGTGTTCGAACGCAGCCCGTTGGAATTGATCTCCGGCCCGCTCGGACCATTGGTAGAGGCGATGCCAGGAGTCAGCCGCACCAGAGACTGCACGTCGCGCCCGTTCACGGGCAAATCCCGAACGGTTTTGCCTTCCAGCTCATTGCCCGTGGCGATGTCCGTGGAAAGGCCCTCAAGCTGCACCGTTACAGTCACGCTACTGGTCGCCGCTGGGTTCACCTCGAGAGGAATACGCAGGCTCCGCGAATCGCGAATCGTGATCCGAATCCGTTCCACCCGGTGTTGCTTGAAGCCTTCTTTGGCCACCGTTAGCGAGTAAGTCCCGGCCAATAGACCGTCAAATGTATAAAGCCCGGCATCGTTCGAAATGCCGTACTTGGTGATTCGCTTATCGGGCTCGAAAAGCGTCAGCCGAGCACCAGGGATGAATGCTCCGCTTGGGTCCACAATCGCTCCACTGAGCGAGGAAGAATCTTGGGCGAAGGCGAGCATTGAGAATATGGCGAATGCGTAGACACACTTCGAGTGCATGATTGGAAATGGACTCCTGTTAGCTGCCGCGCGAGACCACGGCTAAACTGCTTGCGAAATTACTTGGGGGTGGGATGCGCGGAGATAGAACTTGGTTAACGGCTCGGGGTCGAGTCTAACAATTCTTTACAGAAGGGCTATTTCTCGGCGATGAGGATGGCGGTGGAGTCGAGAATATCGATATCGGCGCCCACGCCATCTTCGTTTTCATATAGCTCAACTTGCTTCGGCTTCCGCTCGGGCCAGTAGACCGTGGCCTTCTGGAATTTGCCCAGCAAATGCACGGCAATCGTATCCACCGGATAGTCGGCGTAGTTCACCAGATACAGAACGACCTTGGAGCCATCCGTTGTCGCCGTCATGTTGGACAACATGCTGGAGACATTGAACAGCCGCGCGCCCAAATTGCGCCGTCCCGTCATGGAATTCACTTCCTTCCAGATCTGATCCAGCTTCTCGACATCCTTCGCGTCCAGTGTGATCTGATCCGCTTTGGGCTCCGGCATGCGCCAACCCGCGGGCGCGGTCAACACCGTTCCCCCTGCGCGAGTAAATCCCCGCAAGATCTGCAATTGCTCCGCTGTAAGCGACTGCGGATCTACATTTACCGCCATCTTGGCGTCGGCGAACAATTCTGGCTTAATTTGTTTCGAGCGCACGGGCCTTACCGGAGTGTGCTTCACCGTAATCATGTCCAGCACGGAACCGGACAACAATGCGCCGTTCTGCACATCCTCCACCACCGCGAGTTGTCCATACGAAGGAAGTTGGCTCAAAGCGCGGTTCTCTTCCAAGAAGGCGACCACTTGCGCCATGCGCTTAAACTCGCGCACGCTCTTGGCCTCCCCCGCAAAGAGCTTCTGGTAAAAAGGCGTTTCAAAGGTAATGACCCAACGCGCGCTCACCATGGCGGCATCGCAGATCATCTGTACATAACGCTGCACTGTAACCACCGAATTTGCCGGGGGCGTAGCGCTCAACCAAAAACTCCGATTCGTCGAAGCGCGCACGAAACGCAGAAACCCTGCGTTGGTATCGATCCACGGCGCCCCCGAAGGCGCCGCCTTCGCCGATCCTTCTTCATGCGGATTAATCCCCGCCCAGACTCCTTGAAACGTGCCGATAATCGCCGGCGCATTCTCGTCCAAAGGAATTTCACCGCGCAGGCCAAGATAAATTACCGGTTTACCAAGAGCACTGAGAGGCTTGCGCTCCGCCTCCGAAAACGCGCCCTCCAACACAATGCCGTCCATGCCCAAGTCCAAAGCTTTCTTGGCTCTTGGGCCAACTTCCGCTCCAGGAGCGAGCGTCGCGAGAACCACCAGATTCTTCGCATGAGCCGCGCGAGCGAACTCCGCCGAAAGCTTCTCCTCGGGTACCAACAGGCAGTTGAGCGCCGTGCCGTCCAGGAGTTGCAGCGTTGCGCTATCGGCGCTAGGCCAGCGCAAGGGAACCCATCGCTCTGGCGCGGGAATCGCCACGAGGCGGCAAGCCAGAAGGAGCCATGGCAGGCAGAAACGCAACATATCCACTAGCGTACGCTCCCTGGCCGAAGGCTAGCGTGGCCGCGACACGGTCAGCCAAAAGCGAAACGTCTCGTCGAGGCCGTTCTCGGCAAAGACCACCTCGCGCAGTTTCTTGTGCGGGTTGAACTCATTCTGCGTCGAATTGTCGTACGTGGCCTCCAACTCCAAAGCGGAATTCTTGGCCAGCGGCAAAGCCTGCGCGAAGACGTAGCTGCTCATCAAATGATGTTCATAAGGCTCCACCCACAACGTCCAATCGCCCCGGCCCGACGGTCGCATCCGGATGCTATGCGCCAGCAACTGGAAGACTGGAAGAACGGCATGAAGCTGCACTGCCTCGGGAATCGTGAACTTTGTCTGCTCCTTGTGCAGATTCGCTCCCGCCGGTATGCGAATGTCAGGCTTGGTAGCTTCCAACAGATAGGCCTCTCGCCGCGGAATTTGCTTGGCGAAGTAGAGCGCAAGTCTTGTCAAGTCGTAAGCGGGCCGCAGAGTCCGCTTGAAGTAATGCAGTTCCACCTCGAGCGGCATTCCTTTCGGCAACCGCCAAGCCACCCCAGCGGGCAATCGCAATCCTGCGTCCGTCATCGACCACGCAGTCAGCGCCTTTCCTCCGCTACGCAAAACCGCATGGTGCAAGAGATTGCGATTGGAAGGTCGGAACTCGATCCCTTGCACATAACGTTCCTGAGCCTCCGTGCCCAGTTCCTTGCTGGATATCGCAAAGCTGACGATATCGACTGTCTTTTCCCCGGAAACCGTATGTTCCTTGGGTTGCGACACAACTAGATCCGGCGCGCCGAGATTCCATTGCGGATGCCGCTGCCGCACTACTGGTTCGCGACCCGCCTTCGCGCCCTGATTGATCCAATCCAAAATCAGGCCAATACTGCGATCTGGAATGCGCCGCGAATTGGCCCATTCGGCCGGGCCTGGTTTGGCCCGCCACGGTGGCATCTTCTTCGCCAGCAAATAGCGCGAAATCTCCGGAGCGTAAGCGGAAGCCCCGTCATATGTGGTGAAGTCGAATGGGCCCACTTGCCCGGGGCGATGGCAGTCGTTGCACCAGCGGTCGATTACCGCCCCGGCCTCTTCCCAGGTCACGGATTGCGCGAAGAGCAGGAGCAACGGCGTGAACGTCATAAGTGTGGAATCAAGTCTTCCATGCGGTCCAGCAAAATGTCTGGCGGAACTTCCCGCAAACTCTCCGGCTGCAGACCATAAGTGAGACCCACCGAGCGCGTCGCCGCATTACGAGCCGTCATGATATCCACCGACGAATCGCCGATCATCAACGTCTCGCCGTGTTGCACCCGCGCCTCGGAAACCAGCGAATGCAGCCCCTGCGGGTCGGGCTTCTTCGTGGGAAAACTATTCCCCCCGTAAACCTGGAAAAAGTATTGCGACACTCCCAAGCCATCCAGGATATGCCGGCTAATGCGCACCGGCTTGTTCGTCAGAATCGCGCAAGCGATGTCTTTCTCTCTGGCTGCGTCCAGCACCGCCTGGCACCCCGGATAGAGCCGCGTGTTGTCGAGCGAATGGTCGTGATAGTAACGGACGAAGTAATCCAATGCTTCCGCGACGAGTTCCTCGCTGGCATCCGGTCCCATGGCCTTGCGAATCAGCACAGGCGCTCCGTTGCCGACATAACTCGCGATCAGCGAACCGGGCAACTCCGGCAGATTCATATGAGCGCGCACCGCATTTACCGAAGCGATCAAGTCCTGCTTAGAATCGATCAGCGTGCCGTCCAAATCGAATACTAAAAGTTTAGGGGTCGGGGTGGAGGGGCGAGCGCCTCCTCGATGCTGTTCTTCCACGTCTTCTTTATTTTCGCGTAGTTGCTTTGAAAACCCTCGCGAATCTCGTGCGGCGTCAGATATACCAGGATGCGCGCGCCCTCCATCACATAAGGCGCGGCATAAGAACGCGACACGGCGGTGGACGCCGGACTCAATGGAAACGCCGTCAAAACCATCACCAGGACGATTGAGATCAACAGTCCCCGCACCATGCCGAATCCCCCGCCCAGCAATCTGTCCAGCCACCCGAGCCCCACCGCTTTCGTAATGCGCACCAAAATCTGCACCAACAGGAAGCCCGCTATTTGCACAGCCACAAGGATGACAAGAAATCCCAGCAAGTTTGCAAAGGTCTGTTGCTTCACATAGGGCGAAATAAACGCCGCTGGCATGCCGTAAAACCAACTCGCCAGTAGGATCGAGACCACCGTCGCGCCCAGCCCGATGGAAAGGCTAAAAAAGCCGCGCAGAATCCCGTTCAACACGGAAAAGCTGAAGACGGCCAGCAAAAGAATGTCGAGCCAGTTCACAGCGGTGGCAATTCCCGGCCCGCCAGAATGCGATACGCTTCCTGATATTTTTCGCTCGTCGTGCGGGCCACTTCTTCCGGAAGAGACGGAGCGGGCGGTTGTTTGTTCCACCCAATTTCTTCCAGATAAAGCCGCACGTATTGCTTATCGAACGAAATCTGCGCGCCGCCCGGCTTCCACGTCGCCGCCGGCCAAAAGCGCGACGAATCGGGCGTCAACACTTCATCGCCCAACACCAGCGTTTCTCCCACAAAGCCGAATTCAAACTTCGTGTCCGCCAGCAGAATGCCCTTGGTGGCCGCGTAATCCGCCGCCGCCGAATAAATCGCTAATGTCCGTCGCCTCAGTTCCCGCGCCAACTCTTCACCCAAAAGTCCCACTACATTCTCAAACGAAATGTTCTCGTCATGCCCGGACTGCGCCTTGGTCGCCGGCGTGAAGATCGGCTCCGGCAACTTGCTTCCATCCTGCAGTCCCGCCGGTAGGGCAATGCCACAAACCGCGCCCGTGCTCTGGTAGTCCTTCCATCCCGATCCGCAAAGGTATCCGCGCGCCACACACTCCACATCAATCATCTTGGCGCGATGCACCAGCATCGACCTTCCGCGCAGTTGTTCGTCGTAGGCACGCAAACTCGCCGGATACTCGTTCACATCGGCCGTGATCAGGTGATTCGGCGTCACATCCCGCAAGAAGTCGAACCAAAAAAGCGACATCTGCGTCAGCACCCGGCCCTTCTCGGGAATACCCGAGCCAAGTATGTAATCGAAAGCCGAGATGCGATCCGTCGCAACGATAAGCAGCTTGTCCGCGTCGATGGCATAAACGTCCCGGACTTTTCCGCGCGCGAGCAATGGTACTCCGGGAAGGTTGGTTTGTAGAAGCACTTGCGACAATGTTTTGAGTACCTAAGGTACTAATTTACCTTCTCGTCCCAGAAGTTCAGAGGAGTTTCATGATTCGAACTGTATTTTTACTGGCGGGCGCCCTGTGCCTGCCGGCCTTTGGAGCCTTAACCGAGGAACAACGCGTTCAAGATTTTCAGACGCTCACAGACATCTATGCGAAACGATACGCTCCGGCGAATTGGAAGATTCAATCGCTTGGGGTGAATCCTTTCGAGGTCGCTCCTTGGGTCGCCCGTGTGCGGGCCGCAAAGAATGACTTGGAATTCATCGAAATTCTAATGCGTTACGTAGCGAGCTTTCAAGACACGCATGACTTGGTGACAATGCAAAGCAATTTTCAGGCACGAACGGGTCTAACGCTGGATCTATTCGACGGCAAGCCCGTGATCGAACTCATCGACCGGGCGTTGCTGCCAGCGAGCAGCTATCCCTTCATCGTTGGCGATGAAGTTGTAAGTGTCGACGGCCGTCCCACTTTGGATATTGCCAGGGAATTGGCTCAGCTTCGAGGATGGGGGAACCCAAGAGCCGCTCTACGCTGGGGCGTAAACCTGACGACTGTCCGCGCGCAATCAACCTATCCCTTGGCGATCAACTTGCCCGATGAGAGCACCTTTGAGATCCGGCGCCAAAGCGGTGAGATGGAGACATACAAAATCAAGTGGGTTAAAACCGGTTTCCCCGTGCGAGAAATTGGCGGCGTCCCTTCGCCGATTGGATTCCACAGCCGGATTCGCATCAACGAGCCCTATATCCCGGATGGCGCGCAAGACGAAGAGGTCCCCACGTGGAAGAAAGCCTTTTCAGAACGATTTCTCTACACCGCCGCGGCGGAGGATCTGAAGCCGAGAGGAGAAGCTTTTGAGACTGAAGATGGCATTCGGATCGAACCTCGTGCCCTTGTCAATCTCGGAAGCCGCTTTCCATGGTTCAATTTCCCTTCCACATTTCAAGTTCGCTTGGGCTTGAGCGCCTCCGATGTATTCTTTACGGGAACTTTCAACTTTGAAGGTTTACGCATGGGCTATTTGCGTCTTCCAGCCTTCCCTACCTATTCGGCCGCGCAACTGAACCAGTTGAACGCGGAAATCAATTTCTTCAACGCGAACACGGACGGCTTGATAGTGGACGTCGCCAGGAATACGGGCGGCAGTGGATGTTCCGTTTCAGAAGTCGCGCGCTTGCTGATTCCTGGAAGCTTTAGGGAATTGGGCGTTTCCTACAGGCCCTTCCTCAGCCTCATCGTCAGCTATGACACTTCGATAGCCCAGCTTGAATCGCAAGGGGCGCCATCCTGGGCGATAGACATACTTCGCTTTGAACAATCGATGCTTAAGGACGCATACTACAACGGCAGAGGGCTGACAGGCTCGATCCCAATATGCAGCTTCGATCCGCAAATCACATCGGCACCCAACGCCTATCGGAAGCCACTGATCGTTTTGACCGACGACTTTACGATTTCAGCCGGGGACCTGTTTGCCGCTACCTTTCAAGACAACAAGCGTGGACCTATCGTTGGCACACGCACGAGTGGCGCCGGCGGCGCGGTCGTGGACACTTCAGCAGGATGGTATAGCGAAACGAATACGCGGGTCACGATCAGCTTGATGTTGCGGCAGGAGGAACGCGAGTATCCAGATTCCCCCAAGTCTCCCTATGTCGAGAACGTTGGCATCCGCCCCGACATTGAGCTGGAATATCTGACAGTTGAGAACGCGGTTGGATCCGGCCGGGCCTACTCAACTGGATTCGCTCGAATACTAGCCGAAGAAATTAGAAAGGGCCAGCAGTAAGACCTATTGCTGCTAGACAACGGAGAAAGAATGAACATCTACCACTCGATGCTGGCCACTCTCTTGCTGGCCGGCAATCTCGCCGCGCAACTTTCGCCGGCCCAGCGGGAGCAAGACTTCCGCACCCTGGCCGGCGTTTTCGCCAAGCGATACGCGCCCGCCAACTGGAAGATCCAGGCCTTAAACTCGAATCTCTTTGAAATCTCGCCTTGGCTCGAAAAAGTCCGTGCGTCCAAAAGCGACATCGAGTTCCTGGAAATCTGCTCCCAATATGTCGCCAGCCTAAAGGACGGCCACACACAATACATCGGCCCCGGCAACTTCATAGCCGATATTGGCTTCTATACGGACATCTACGATGGAAAACTCCTCATCGACTTCATCGATCGCAGCTTGCTCCCCGCCGCCCAATATCCCTTTCAAGTTGGCGACGAGCTCGTTTCCATCGATGGCAAGCCCGCCATGGAAGCTCTAGCGGACATTGCCAAGCTTCACGACTTCGCCAACCCTAAACTCACCCGCCGCATTGCCGCGGACCGTTTGACCTATCGCTTGCAATCCAGCGTCCCGAGCGCTGGACTGCTGGGTGACACAGCGACGGTAAGCATCTTGCGCCAGAACGGTGAAATGCAGAATTACACCATCGAGTGGTACAAAACAGGCACCCCCATCAAGAATTTCGGCGCCCTGCCCGGCTTCTTTAGCCGCAAGACGGAATCCCGCGGCGCCTCCACTTTAGCCAGCTTGGAAACCGATTCGGAACTCCCGCTCTGGGAACAACTCCACGATCGCCTCAAGCGCTGGAAAATCTCCGACAAAGCCGACCCCTTCGAACGCGGCGAGAAGCTCGATCCCGAATCGGGCGAACGCTTTCCCCGCCGCTACATCCTTGGCTCAGGCTCCAACCGACCCGTCTGGACCCTTCCCGCCGGCTTCGCCATCCGCCAAGGCCGCTTCACGACGGACTATTTCTTCACCGGTACCTATATGTCCGAAGGCAAACGCATCGGCTACTTGCGCATCGGCGTTTTCGATTCCTTGACTGCCTCGCAAACGCAAGTCCTCGATTCGGAGATCAACTACTTCAACGCCAACACCGACGGCCTTGTCGTTGACGTCATGCGCAACCCGGGCGGCACCTGCAGCCTCGCCACCATCGCGCAGCGACTGATGCGTGGCAGCACCTTCACGCATTTCTCGGAACAATACCGGCCGAACCGCGAATTGATCGAGTTTTACGATGAAGTCATCTCGTTGCTCGAAACGCTGGGCGCGCCCGACTACCTACTCGAAAACTATCGCTTCGAGCGCGGCATGTTGATCGGCGCTTACGAAAACGGCCGCGGGCTCACGGGCCCCATCCCCGCGTGCGCCTTCGACCTGAACATCCCCACCACCGCGAATGCCTACACCAAGCCGATGATCGTTCTGGTCGACGAACTGTCCACCAGCGCCGCGGACATCTTCCCGGCCATTCTCCAGGACAACGGTCGAGCGAAAATCGTCGGCACGCGCACCGGAGGCTTGGGTGGCGCCGTCGAAAGCGTCCAGCAAGCCGGGCCCCTCTCGGAAGCCTTCACCACGAACACCATTAGCATCGTGCTTCGCGCCAAGGAATACGAAACGCCGGGCCTTCCTAAGTCACCCTACATCGAGAACGCCGGCGTCACACCCGACATCGAGCTCGACTACATGACCAAGGACAACCTGCTGCGGCGAGGCTCCCCCTTTGTGGAAGCCTTCACCCGCATCATCCTGGAGGAAATCGCGAAAGGAAACTAGAAGGGCGCTTAGCCCTTAAGCGTCTTCTCCCAAGTCACCTCCTTGCCGCTATAAATGGCGTCCTTCGCCATGATGGCGGCAAGGGTGGAATCGGCGCCCCACAGCGCGGCATTTTCCAGCTTTCCTGTGCGGGCGCCTTCCACGAATTCGTTCACGGCATCCATCGTGATGTCGTAGTTTGTCGGCCAAGTCTCTACAGCCTCGCGCTTGCCTTTGCGATACACCGTCACGCCACGGCGCGAAGTATTCACGCTTCCGTCTTCGCACATGAAGGTCTCGGAAATGTCGTTCCAGCCAATCCCAGCCATTTGGCAAGCGGAGTAGTTGAACACCAGCCCATCGCTGTATTGGAATGTCACCGACAAGCTATCTAGCACGTCGCCCACCTTGCGCGATGCGCGTGTTCCATATCCCACCGCCTTCGCAGGATTCTTCCCCGTAAACCAATGCACGACGTCGATATTGTGGCAGTCCTGTTCCGTAATAATGTCGCCCGACATGTCCTTGTAGAAATACCAATTGCGAATCTTCTCTTCGCTAGGCGACTGATTCTCCTTGTAGGCCGGGCCACCACCCAACCATGCCGCCCGCACCATCTGGATCTTGCCTAACTGCCCGGATTGCACCAGATCGTAGGCCTTGCGATAGTCCTTGCCATAGCGCTGCTGGAAGCCCATCGAGATTCGCTTAGTAGGGTCCGCCATCCGCGCCGCTCTCAGCACACGCAGGCAGCCCTTGGCGTCCACGCCCGCCGCCTTTTCCATGTAAATGTGTTTCTTTGCCTTCACGGCCAACTCGAAATGTTCCGGATGGTACACGATCGGAGTCGCAATCAGTACTGCGTCCACGTCAGATGCGAGCAACTCCTTAATGTCCCGGTACTCCTTCACGCCGGAATACCTGCCGCGGCCCGCGGCCAGGCGATCTTCGTAGATATCGCAGATCGTCGTGATCTTTGCGTATTCGTTCTTCGCGAAGAGTCCACTCACGTACATGCCTCGGTTGCCGCAGCCCACCACGCCTAGCGTAAGCGCGGAGTTCGCTTGCGAGCCACGCACGGCTTGCGGAGCCACGATCGAAAATGCGGCCGTCGATGCGGTCAAAAATTTGCGGCGGGGAGTTGAGTTTTCCATGGTTTTCGTTTGGGTTTCGTTCCGATTCTATCTGAAGCCAGGGCACGATAAGGTCGGGCCGCTAGAATTGAAAGAAGCATAACGATGACCTTTAGACACGCCACTTGTAATGAAGCATTTGAAAAATGGGACTTTGCGGAATCCTGCCGTACGATGAAGCGGCTCGGCTATGAGGGCATCGAAATCGCGCCCTTCACCTTGGCGGAAGACCCAGCCACCGTTACCCCGGAACGCCGCCGCGAAATCAAGGACATCATCGCCAGCGAAGGCCTCAGCTTCGTCGGCCTCCATTGGCTCATGGTCAGCCCAAAGGGCCTGCACGTCACCACTCCCAACACCACACTCCGCGAAACCAGTTGGTTCCACATCCGCAATCTGATCGACCTCTGCGCGGACCTCGGTCCCAACGGCGTCATGGTCTTCGGCAGCCCCAAGCAACGCTCCGCCGTCGACGGCCTCACCCCCGAGGAAGCCACTCTCAATTTCGTGGAAGGTCTCCAAGCCGTCGCCTCGCAAGCCGAAGAGCGCGGCGTCAAGCTGCTCATCGAAGCCCTTCCTCTGGAACAAACCGACGTCGTCTTGACCCTGGAGGAAGCGGTGTCCCTCGTCAAGCAAATCAACAGCCCTGCCATCCGCACCATGTTCGACACCCACAACGCCGTCGACGAAAAAGAAGACCATGCCGATCTTGTCGACCGCTATTTCGATTTCATCGAACACGTCCACGTAAACGAAACCGACGGCAGCCATTGCGGCTGGGTTAAGTCCGGCGCCACACCCTATGACTTCGTGCCGCTCCTCAAAGCCCTCAAGCGCCGCAACTACTCCAAATGGATCTCGCTCGAAGCCTTCGACTTCACCCCTGGCGCGGAGAAACTCGCCCAAGAGAGCATCGAATACCTCAACAAGAAAATCGCGGAGGAAGTCTAAATGAAAGCGGCAGTGAAAGCCGTAGTCACCGGAGGCGCCGGCTTCATCGGCTCCGCGCTCCTGCGGGAACTCCTCGCCCGCGGCGTCGAAGAAGTCGTAGCCGTGGACAACTTGAACAGCGGCAAACGCGAAAACCTAGCCGGCTGCAAAGCCACACTCGTCCAAGCCGACATTCGCGAATACGAATCCATGCGCGCCGCCTTCGAAGGCGCGCAATACGTCTTCCACCTCGCAGCCATTCCCAGCGTCCCCCGCAGCATCCAGGACCCCATCCCCTCGCACGACGTCAACATAAACGGAACCTTCACCGTCCTCCGCGCCGCCGCGGAAGCCAAGGTAAAGCGCGTCGTCTACGCCGCCTCCAGCTCCGCCTACGGCAACACTGCGGTCCTGCCCAAGGTCGAAACCATGCGCCCCGATCCCTTAAGCCCCTACGCCGCCCAGAAACTCATGGGCGAGTATTATTGCAACGTATTCTCCGGCTGCTTCGGCCTCGAATCCGTCGCCCTTCGTTTCTTCAACGTTTTCGGTCCGCGCCAGGATCCTGGCAGCCCTTACAGCGGCGTGCTGAGCCTCTTCATGAAGTCCCTGATCACCGGCCAAGCCCCCACCATCTTTGGCGACGGCGAGCAAAGCCGCGACTTCACATACGTCGAAGACGTCGCCGCCCTCGTGTGGAAGGCCTCACAAGCCGAAGGCGTCAGCGGACAAGTCTTTAACGCCGGCAATGGCAATCGCTACACCCTCAACCAAACCTGGGACCTCTTACAGAAAATCGCTAACGTATCGATGCAAGCCAACTACGGCCCCCCGCGCGCCGGCGATGTCCGCGACTCCCAAGCCGACACCACCCAAGCCATCAAGCATCTCGGTCACGCGCCCCAATTCAGCTTTGAAGACGGCCTCCGCCGCACCTTCGACTGGTACAAGAGCAGCCTGACTACTTCTTAATTGGCGAAACGTCGAGAATTGCCTCGCTCGCCGCGGCGATCGGCTCCAACACAATCACGCTCAAAGGCGGCAACGTCACGTTGAAGCGTTGCGGTCGGAAGTGCGCCTCCACCGGCTCCGTCTCGAAGAAGTCCGGATTTGCGACCCCGCTGCCACCATACTTCGGATCGTCCGAATTCAAAATCTCCCGCCACTGCCCCGCCACTGGCGCACCCAGATGATAGTGATAGCGCACCACCGGCGTAAAGTTGCAGATAAACACTAGCGGCCGCGTCCGTCCCTTGCCCCACCTTACAAACGAGATGATCGAGTTCTCGACGTCGTTAATGTCGATCCACTCAAATCCTTCCCAATGGAAGTCAACCTCGTACAACGCCGGCTGTTTCTTCACCAGCGCATTCAAATCCCGCACAAATGACTGCAAGCCAGCATGCAACCCAAATTGCAAGAGCTCCCAGCGCAAAGGCCGCTGCTCGCTCCACTCTTCGTACTGCCCAAACTCCTGCCCCATGAAGAGCAGCTTCTTGCCGGGATGCCCATACATGTACGCCAAAAACGCGCGCACATTCGCGAAGCGCCGCCACTCATCCCCCGGCATCTTCCCAATCAAGCTCGCCTTGCCATGCACCACTTCGTCATGGCTGATCGCCAGCATGAAGTTCTCAGTGAACGCGTACAACAAGCTGAAAGTAATGTTCTGGTGGTGGTGCCTGCGGAAGAAGGGATCGAACTTGAAGTACCGGAACATGTCGTGCATCCAGCCCATGTTCCACTTCATCGTGAAGCCCAATCCGCCCAGAAATACCGGCTTGGTCACTCCGGAAAACGATGTCGATTCCTCCGCTACCGTAAACGCCCCAGGCACTTGGTGGGCCAATTCATTGAAGCGCTGCAGGAACGTCAGCGCCGGCAGGTTCTCGCGCCCGCCATATTCATTGGGCAACCAATCGCCAGGCTCGCGCGAGTAGTCGAGATAAATCATCGACGCTACGGCGTCCACGCGCAGACCATCGATATGCAATTCCTTCAGCCAGTACATTGCGCTCGATAGCAGGAAGCTCCGCACTTCGTTCCGCCCGAAGTTAAAGATCAATGTGCCCCAGTCGCGATGCTCTCCCTGCCGTGGATCGTCATGCTCAAACAGCCGCGAGCCATCGAACAACGCCAGCCCATGCGCATCCTTCGGAAAGTGCGCCGGCACCCAATCCAGAATCACGCCAATCCCCGCCTGATGGCACTGATCCACGAAGTACTTGAAATCTTCCGGCGTGCCGAAGCGCGAAGTCGGTGCAAAATAGCCGGTCACCTGATAGCCCCAGGACCCGCTAAACGGATACTCGGACACCGGCATCAATTCGATGTGCGTGTACCCCAGATCCTTAACGTACGAGACCAACCGTTGCGCCAACTCCCGGTAAGAAAGCGGCTTGTTAAACGCCCCGTGCGCCCAGCTTTCCAAATGAACTTCGTACACCAGCACCGGCTCTTCGAGATACTTCCGCTTCGCCCGTGCCTCCATGTAAGCGCCATCCTGCCACTCGTACTTCGATGCATCCCAGACGATCGACGCATTCTTCGGTGCCACTTCCGCGTAGAACCCAAACGGGTCGCACTTCATCTGCTGATAGAGATTCAGCTTGGAGCGAACGAAATACTTGTAGATCTCGCCTTGCCCCACGCCGGGTACAAACAGTTCCCAGATCCCGCCTTCCCGCGGACACATCGGATGGCTATTCTTGTCCCAGTCGTTGAAATTCCCCACCACCTGCACGCTCTCGGCGTTCGGAGCCCACACCGAGAATCGAACACCCGCCACGCCCTCGATCGTCATCGGGTGCGCGCCCAAGGTCCGGAAGCTCTCGTAGTTCGTACCTTCCAAAAAGAGGTGCAGATCGTGCGCGGAACAGAGGTTCTCGAAGCGGTAGGGATCGTCGATCGTGAAGCGCGTCCCGTCCCATCCCAGCAATTCCAGGCGATAGGCCTGCGGATCGCCCTTCAACTTCACGGAGAAGAATCCCGCCGCGTCGTCCTTCGTCATGGGGAAGGACTGTACCCCCACCACTACATTGGCCTCCTGCGCCTTCGGCAGAAACGCCCGGACTTCCCATTCACCCGCGATAAATTGATGAGGACCGAGAACTTTTTTCGGGTCGCCATGGTACCCATGGACGATGGCGTGAACCTCACCGGGCAGCATTCTTAACATTATGGCAAGTTCCAATCCACCGCCCCTCGCGGAATTGCATCTCCACCTCGAAGGCGCCATCGATGCGGAGCTCCTCTGCCGCCTCGACCCCTCTCTATCCCGCGCGCAAGCGGACGCCTTCTACGCCTTCGACAACTTCCCCGCATTCCTGCAATCCTTCAAATCCGTCGTCCTGCGCCTGCGCGAACCGGATCACTACCGCCTGGCCGCCCGCGCCCTCTTCAATAAACTACACGCCCAAGGCATTGTCTACGCGGAGATCATCCATTCCGCTGGCGTCAACCTCTGGCGAGGCTACAACGCCCACGCCATCGTCGAAGCCCTCATCGAAGAAGGCCGCCGCGCGCCTCTCGAAATCCGTTGGATTCTCGATGCCGTCCGCCAGTTTGGCGCGGATCACGTTCACTCCACCGCCCAACTCGCTGCGCATTTCGCGGCGAAAGCGGGGAAAGGCAGTGGCGATGTCGTCGCCTTCGGCATCGGCGGCGACGAGACCGGCGCTCCAGCCCAAGATCTCAAGCCCGCCTACGAACTAGCCCGCCAATCCGGCCTGCGCCTCACCGCCCACGCCGGCGAAACATCCAGCGCCGAAAATGTTTGGGACACGCTAATCCTTGGCGTCCAGCGCATCGGCCACGGCATCCGCTCCATTGATGACCCGAAGCTAATCGCCCACTTGGCCAAACACGAGATCCCCTTGGAAATCTCCCTCACCTCCAACGTGAAAACCGGCGCGGTCTCCAGCCTCGCCGCCCACCCCGCCAAACGTCTCTACGACGCCGGAGTCCCCATCATCTTAAACACGGACGACCCCGCCCTCTTCCAAACGACTCTCGCCAACGAATACGCCATCGCCGCCAACATCCTAGGCTTCACTCCTGCGGATTTGGAGCGCCTCCGCCAGAACGCGTTCCGCTACGCATTCGCCTATCGAGGATCGCCCGCAACTGCGCCGCATCCCCTTTCGCCACCGGGCTCACCTTCTTGAAATCCTCGCGCGATTGCAACTGCCTCCGGTATCGCGCAAAGTACTCCTGCAAGTCCCCTCCGAACTCAAAGCTGTACATGATGTCCGCGAAGTCCCGCGTATGCTGCAACCCCAACGCATGCCCGCTCTCATGCACACATGTCAAAAACAAGATCGTCGCGGCCAGTAGCGGATCCTTCTCCTCGTTCGCCATCGTGCCGTTGATCACCAAATCGTGAACGAGTTTGCCCTTCACCATCTTGGCGATCGACGAACCGTAATGCCCCCGGTACTGCGGATTCAGCCAGCGGAACCGCAACTCCGCCTCATCTTCTTTGTCCACCGCCTTCACAATCAGCTTCCCGTCGCTGGCCGCCTCCCACTGCTTCATCGCGGCGTGCGCCAGTGGCGCCTCTGGATGCGGATCCACCCAATAGAGCAGCGTCAGGGCAAAAGCGAGTAAATTCATAGCGGCTCAATTATGCGAATGTGGATGCGAATGCGTCCGCAGTACGGATTCTAGCGCCTCAATCCGCTTGCGCAAATCCTCGATCGAATCGCCCTCGGGGTCCGGCAATTGGCCATGTTCCAAATCGTCCACCACTTGACCGCGCGTCCGCACAATCCGCCCCGGAATTCCCACTACGGTCGAATCGTCCGGCACCGGATGCACTACTACGCTCCCCGCGCCGATCTTCACATTGTTCCCGAGCGTAATGTTGCCCAACACCTTCGCCCCCGTCCCCACCACCACATGGTTCCCCAACGTCGGATGCCGCTTGCCCTTGTCTTTACCCGTGCCGCCCAAGGTCACGCCTTGATACAAAATTACGTCGTCGCCGATCACCGTCGTCTCCCCGATCACCACTCCCATACCGTGATCGATAAAGAAGCGCCGCCCGATCGTCGCTCCCGGGTGAATCTCGATGCCCGTAATTGCGCGCGCCATCTGTGATAACACACGTGCGAAAAATGTCAGCCCGGAAGTATAGAGTTTGTGCGCTACCCGATGGATCAGCACTGCATGCAGCCCCGGATAGCAGATCAGGACTTCCAGTACACCGCGCGCCGCCGGGTCCTCCCGGAAGATCACGTCGATTTGTTCTCGTATGGTACGCAGCATGGCGGCATCTCGTTGGATGCAATCCAATCATTATCCGTTGAAGTTTCCTCTTGCGGCGATGCCGCTTTCTGCTATTCTGAGGACATGCCGGAAGGCTATCTGCCGGTTTTCTTCTTACTGGCAGTTTCCATTGCGTTTCCCGCCATCGCGCTGTTGGTTGCCCGCCTCCTTCGACCCACCGTACCGAACCCCGCTAAAGCCGAGGCCTACGAGTGCGGCATCGAAGCGGAAGGCAATTCCCGCGCCCGTTTTTCCGTCCGCTTTTACATCGTCGCGATCCTCTTCGTGATCTTCGATGTAGAGACGATCTTTTTGTTCCCGTGGGCCGTCCGCTATCAAAAATTGGGCTGGTTCGGGGTTGCGGAAATCACTATATTCCTTTTCATCTTGATCGTCGGCTACATTTGGGCTCGCAAGAAGGGCGCTCTCGATTGGGCGTAATCTAACCACCGGCTTCCATCCGGGCCGGCACGAGCAGAGCATAATTCATGAACCAAAACATTCTTTCGAAATTTGTTTTCGCATGCGCACTTGCGCCGGTCTTCCTGGCGGAACCTGTTTTCGCCCAGGCCCGCCTGCGCTTAACGGAATCGGCGCTAGGCCCTATCTCCATCGCCAGCGGAGCCAACGGTCCCGCGCAAGTAATCGAAGCCTATAACCTCGGCTCGGGTAACCTGGCGCTCACCTTCGCTTCGAACGCTCCCTGGCTCACCGCCGCGGTCGGAACCTCTCGCTCCTGCACCACGGCCGCCCTGCCGGTCGCCACTTGTCTGCCCATCAATGTCACCTTGAACACCGCGACGCTCGCCGCCGGCACTCACACCGGCGCTATCACCGTTCGCGATGCCAACGCCATCGACGCTCCCCAAACCGTCACCGTCACCGTGCAAATGGGCGGCGGTGTCCCCAATACTCTTTTCCTCTACAGCCCGCCCAACAACGGCAGCGATAGCCAGCGCTTCTTTACTAACAGCGTGCTCACCACCAACGCCACGACGCAATCTGGCGGCGCTTGGCTAGACCTCGCCTACGAAGGCCAAGGCAGCTTCCGCTTCGTCCAGCCCTACCGTGTCTCCGCTCGCCACCTCGCCGGCATGCCCGAAGGTACCTATAACGGCACGCTCCAACTCGGCGGCAGCGCCTTTGCCGGCGATAACAAAACCGTCCAGGTGCGTTTTGTCGTCACCTCGCAACCCATCGCCTTCGTTGCTCCCGAAACCATCAAGCTAAAGCTCCCCCAAGGTTCAGAGCCTACTACCGTCAATGTCGGTCTCGGCAACCGAGGCCGTGGCAATCTCGCGCTCACCACTACCACCCCCACCATGCAGACCGGCACTGGTTGGCTGACCGCCGCCCCTTCCACCACCTTCCTCGGCGGTGCCGTCACCCTCACCCCGGGCACTCTCGCGCCCGGTACCTATCGCGGCAACGTCGCTTTCGCCGTCAATGCCATCAACGGCCCTGCCATCAACGTTCCCGTCGAAATGGAAATCGTCACCAACCCCGCCCCCACCATCTCATTTAACGGCGTCCTGAACAACGCTGACTTCAAAGCCGGTGACTCCATGGGCGTTGGCGCCATCGCCGCGCTCTTTGGCGAATTTCTCGCCGATGCCGTCGCCTTCAACACTCAAACTACGTTGCCCACCACCCTCGGCAACGTTCGTGTTCTCGTCAACGGCCGCGCCGCTCCGCTCTACTTCGTCTCACCCGGCCAGATCAACTTCCAGATGCCTTTAGAAACTCTCGGCGGCATCGCAGCGGTCCAGGTGGAACGCAACGGCGTTGTCGGCAATCGTGTCGGCGTTAATGTCGTTCCCAACGCCGGCCGTATTCTCATCTGGTCCCAGTTCGGCCTCAACCACGCTATTGCCGTCAATGCCGATGGCACCCTGCCCGTTCCGCCGAATGTCACAATCGGAACCTACGTGTCCAAACCCGCCAAGCCCGGCGACACGCTGGTCATCTACGCCATCGGCTTCGGGCAAACCAACCCGCCCGTGCAAACCGGAGTTGCTAGCCCCTCCAATCCACTCGCTCAACTCAGTAACGTGATCGTCCACTTCGGCCCGCGCAGTCTTTTCGGCACCAGCATCCCGCAACCCGCTAGCTTTGCCGGCCTGAGCCCGGGCTTCGTCGGCCTCTACCAGATCAATGTGCAAGTCCCTCAAGGCGTCACGCCTCTGAACGACCTCGACATGTCGATCGAATACAACGGCCAGTTCACCAACAACGTGAAAATCGCCACCGCCAATTAACGAACCCGCCTACAGACTCGCCCCCGGCGTGGCCGCTCCTTCCTGGTTGACTCGCACCCGAATCCCAGTGAGTTGCGGCCGCTTGGGGCGAATCTGACTTGTGGCAATCGCGATAGGCTGGCACGAGGATGACCCGCCGCTCGTTTCTGCTCGCTTCCCAAGCCGCCTTGCCGGATCTGCGCGAGGTCCAGCCGGATCTAGTCGTGCCTCCGCTAGTGGATGAGGCGCCGAGCGCCGGAAGGCGAGTAAAGGTTCGCGATCCGGATTCGCCGGACATCTATCATGTGCTCTATTTGCCTACGGACTGGAAGCCCGGCCGCCGATACCCCGTCATTGTGGAATACGCCGGCAATGGGAACTATCGCAATTCGTATGGCGACGTTTCGCTGGGAGTGCCAGAGGGAAGTAACCTTGGCTTTGGCCTGTCTGGTGGGCTGGGCTATCTATGGCTTTGTCTGCCTTATGTGGATCCTGTGGAGCGCCGCAATGCGACGCTTTGGTGGGGTAGTGCCCAGGCCACGAATGAGTATGGGCGCCGTGTGCTCCAGGAGACTTGCCGGCTCTATGGTGGGGATCCCAGGCGGGTGCTGCTGGCGGGATTCTCGCGTGGGGCTATCGGCTGTTCCTATCTTGGTTTGAGGGACGATTCCACTGCTGCGCAATGGCGGGCCTTTTTTGCCTACAGCCATTTTGATGGTGTGCGGCGCTGGCCTTATTCCGATAGCGATCGTGTTTCCGCGCTGGAGCGATTGCGCCGTCTTCGTGGGCGGCCGGTATTCGTTTGCCATGAAGGTAGCGTGGAGGATACACGGGACTTTCTTAGCGCCGCGAACGTGGAGGGCCGTTTTACTTATGAGGCGATCCGAATGCGGAACCATAACGATGCGTGGGTCCTTCGGGATCTTCCGGAGCGGCGTCGAGCCCGGGCCTGGCTGCGCCGTGTAATGCGTTAAAGCGCTACACTCTCCTGAATTAAAATGACGGATTGACCGAACGCCTTTACTACCACGATTCGTATCTACGCCACTTTGACGCGCAAGTCCTCTCGCTTAGCGAAGACAGCCTGCGCGTCGTTTTGGACCGCACTGCCTTCTATCCCACCTCCGGCGGCCAACCCCACGATCTCGGCACGCTCCAAGGCATCCCTGTAGTCGACGTCATCGACCGCGAAACCTCCATCGAGCACGTACTCGCCCAACCCCTCCAACACAACCGCGTAACCGGTCAAATCGACTGGCCCCGCCGCTTCGATCACATGCAGCAACACACCGCGCAGCATCTACTCAGCGCCGTTATGCACGAAGAATTCGGCCTCGAAACCGTCAGCTTCCATCTCGGAACAGAAGAATCCACCGTCGACGTCGAACCCGCGCAAGTAAGCGCGGAAACTCTTCTCGCCATCGAAGCCCGCGCCAACCAGCGCCTCAGCGAGAACCTCACCACGAAAGTCTCCTTCGAGGACGCCGCCACCGCCCAGGGTCTCCGCAAAAAGAGCGATCGCGACGGCATCCTCCGCATCGTCACCATCCCAAGTCTGGACCGTAGCGCCTGCGGTGGCACTCACGTCTCGCGCACTGGCGAAATCGGCCTCCTGCGCCTCGGCAAAACCGAAAAAATCCGCAAAGCGCTCCGCATCTATTTCTACGCCGGAGCCCGCGCCCTCGCCTGGACCTTGCGCCAAAGCGCCGAAGCCAAACTCGAAGCTGCCCAACTCCGCGAACGCCTCGCCGATACCGGCAAACAGCTCCAACGCCTCAGCGCCGACCTCGCCTCGCTGCGTGGTGCCCAACGCTTCGCCGCTACCGCCCCCAACACCCAAGGCCACCGTCTCTGGATCGAATCCCTTCCCGAAATCAATGAAGCCGCCCGCCTCGAAGCCAACGCCTTCCTCTCCGCCCCTGGTGCGGCCGCTCTCCTCTATGACCCTGCCAGCGGTGCCACCCTGCTGGGCGCTTCAGAATCCACCGGTCTCGATTGCGGAAAGGCACTCAAGCAAGCCGCTACCTCGCGAGGCGGCAAAGGCGGAGGTTCGCCCCGTCTCGCACAAGGCAATCTCGGCCCACAAGCGGACCTAAACACGCTCGCTGAAGAGTTACTAGCTAGCCTTCGTTAGGACAGCGGCCCAAATGCCACTGCCGCCAAGCCCAAGATAAATAACAACACCATCAGCGCCAGTTTCGTGCGCACCCCACTGTCGGCTCCCTCAAACTCGTTCCACGAGTAGTAACCCCAAAGGAAAGCCACGATCGCCGCGCCTTGTCCCACTGCAAAACTCATCCCCGGACCCACCATCGCAGCTCCGGTAGCCGCCGCCCCCACGAAATTCGCAATCCCACCCACC
>VFQP010001356.1_pt1 | contig 33393 bp, 30 predicted proteins | sample 3512351 | NCBI WGS metagenome assembly VFQP01 (sample SAMN10412372, study PRJNA504923) | tailings metagenome | isolation source: Relicate 1 Philex TSF1 revegetated site | place: Philippines: Tuba, Benguet | collected 2017-08-29
GCAACGGCGAGCGCACCGGCAACGTCGACCTGGTGGCGCTCGGCATCAACCTGTTCACACAGGGCATCGACCCGCAGATCGACTTCAGCGACCTCGACGAGATCCGCCGTACCGCCGAGTACTGCAACCAGCTGCGGGTGCACGAACGCAGCCCGTGGGCCGGCGACCTCGTCTACACGGCGTTCAGCGGATCGCACCAGGACGCGATCAAGAAGGGGTTCGAGTCGATGGAGGCCGAGGCGGCCCGTCGCGGCGTTCCCGTCGACGAGCTGCCGTGGGCGGTGCCCTACCTGCCCGTCGACCCGAAGGACCTCGGTCGCGGCTACGAGGCGGTCGTGCGCGTGAACTCGCAGTCCGGCAAAGGCGGGGTCGCCTACCTGCTCAAGGCCGACCACGCACTCGACCTGCCGCGCAAGCTGCAGATCGAGTTCTCTGCGGTCGTGCAAGCCAAGACGGATGCCGAAGGCGGCGAAGTCACGAGCGACGAGATCTGGGCGATCTTCCAGGACGAGTACCTGCCTGCTCCCGCCGATCGTGCGGAAGACAAGTGGGGGCGGTTCGAGCTGCTCTCCACGCGCACGGCGAGCGACCTCACCGGTGAGGTGCAGCTCGACGTTCGCATGCGTGTCGGTGACGAGGTGGAGGCGGCGACGGGCACCGGCAACGGGCCGATCGCCGCATTCCTCGGCATCATGGGCGCGCAAGGCATCGAGATCACGCTCTACGACTATGTCGAGCACGCGCTCAGCGCGGGCGGGGATGCCCTCGCGGCCTCCTACGTCGAGCTGAAGGTCAACGGCAAGCGTCTGTGGGGTGTCGGGATCGACGCGGACATCTCGACGGCATCCCTCAAGGCGGTCGTGTCGGCGGTCAACCGTGCGGTGCGCGCGGAGGCCGGCGAGCGCGAGCTCGTCACGGCGTAGCGTCTCCGCGCGGTCGCCGTCGGATGCGCGGCACCGACGTGATCGAGCGCTGTTCCGGGAGGCTCCAGTTGAACGCGACGGCGAGCACCCGGACCCCGAAGGTGATCGCGGTGCAGATCAGCGCCGCGATGAACACGGGGACGCCGACGGCCAGCAGCCCCACCAGGGAGGCCGAGCCGACGACGGCGGCGACCGCGTAGAGCGACCCGACGTGCATCAGGGCGATCGGACGATTGAGCAGCAGGTCGCGCAGGATCGAACCACCGACCGCGGACAGGGCCCCGAGGAAGATGGCGGGTACCGCGGGCAGCCCGAACGCGAGCGCCTTGGTCGTTCCGATCGCCGCGAACAGCCCGATCGTGAGGGCATCGAGCACGTTGACGAGAACGCCGAGTCGGGAGATCAGACGTTCGAGCAGCATTCCCACGAGGGCGGCGACCGTCGCGACGACGACGTACCAGTTCGACCGGAACGCCGCCGGGATCTCCGACAGCAGAATGTCGCGCAGCAGACCGCCGCCGAGGCCGGTCGCGATGCCGATGATCGCGACGCCGAGCAGGTCGAGACGCCGGTCGCGGAACTGGGCAGCGAACAGGGCGCCCTGGGTGGCTCCGATGGCGACGGCCAGCAGGTCGGCCCACAGCGGAATGACGAACGCGGCGGTCACGCTCTATTGCTACCACGCCTGCGCACGCGTCGCCCTCGGGTCAGCCGTGGTGGCGCTTGGCCCCACGCCGTGCCGCGAACTCCTCGAACGTCTCGGTGCCGAATCCGGGGAGCGCTGTCATGTGACGCCCCTCCCGGAAGGCGCGCATGGTCTTTCCGGGGATCCGCACACGCCAGACCGGCTTGCGAGTGCCGTCGTAGCGTTGCAGGGTCGCGATCGCATCGAGCAGGCGCAGGTGTTCGGGTCCGCCGATGTCGGCTACACGCCCGGCGGGCTGCGCTTGTGCGAGCTCGGCGAGCCGCACCGCAACCTCATTCACGGCGATCGGCTGATCCGGCACATCGAGCGCCAGGATGACGGGCAGTCGGCGCTGCAGGTCGAGGAACATGGCGATGAAGTCGTGGAACTGGGTTGCGCGCAGAATGGTGAACGGCACCGACGACTCTTCGATCAGGCGCTCGCTCGCGAGCTTGGCCCGGTAGTACGGGTAGGGCACCTGGTCGACGCCCACGATCGAAATGTAGACAACGTGCCCGACACCCGCGGCCTGGCTGGCCCGCACGACCCTCTCGGTCTGGGCGACGTCGCCCTTGCCGGCAGTCGTGGCCAGGTGCAGCACTGTGTCCACCCCCGTGAAGGCGCCGGCCAGGTCGCCGTCGTTCGACAGGTCGGCGACGATGCGGCCGGCTCCCGGCGTGCGGCTGAGGATTCGCACGTCGTGGCCGGCGGCGCGCAGCAGCTCGACGGTCGGGCGTCCGAGGGTTCCGGTGCCGCCGGTGACGAGGATGACGCTCATGAGGGGGTGTCCTTTCGGTCGTTACCAGTAATGACCGGGCACCTGCGTGAAACGTGACAGCTCAGGCGGACTCCGCGTACCGGCGGTAGGCGGTGAGCTTGTGCGGATTCAGCACGATGAGGAATCGCCGCACCCCTTCGGGTGCGATGTCAAACGTCCACAACGCGAGCGGTTCGTGCCCTCGTACGGCGAGCGTCGCCACCTCGCCGTTGGCGACCACCGGCACGATGCGAATGTCCGCCCCGTACTTGGCGACAAGCCCGGCCAGCAGCGCCGCGACGCGCGAGCGCCCGGTGACGATGTTGCGCGCTGCGCTGACGACGCCGCCGCCATCCGAAACGCTCACGGCATCCTCGACGAGTACCGCCTCGAGCGCTGCGACGTCCCCGGTTTGCAGCGCGGCCACGAAGGCGGCCAGCAGCCGTTCGCGTTCGTCGGCGCGCGCGATCTGTCCGCGATCGGAGTCGATGCGCCGGCGAGCGCGTGACGCGAGTTGACGCGCGTTCGCCTCGGTCGTCTCGAGCACTTCCGCGATGCGTCGGTGGGGGTAGTCGAACGCCTCGTGAAGCACGTATGCGGCCCGTTCGGCGGGGTTCAGCCGCTCGAGCAGCAGGAGCACGGCCAGTTCGAGCGCCTCCGCTCGTTCGGCGCCGAGCAGCGGATCGTTCGACGTGTCGACGGGTTCCGGCAGCCACGGACCGATGTACGTCTCTCGGCGCACACGCGCCGACTCGAGCACATTGATGCTCAGGCGCGTCACGACGGTCGTGAGGAACGCGGCCGGATCCGTGACGTCGGTCGCCGCATTCCAGCGCAGCCAGGCGTCCTGCACCACATCCTCGGCTTCGGCGACCGAGCCGAGCATGCGGTAGGCGATTCCGAACAGGCGGGGGCGCTGTTCCTCGAACTGTTCGAGCGGGGTCACGTCTCCATTGTGGGGGTCGATGTCCGCAGACGTGTCGCGAGCTCCCGAAACGCGGTGAAGGCCGCGGTGCGCTGCCGACTGAGGGTGCGGTCGGGCTCTCGCCGCACGTCAACGAGCCCCATGTGCACGAACCACTCGTCCGGTTCGGTCTGGTCGAAGCGCCACAGCCAGTCGACAAGGGTGAAGAACGGGAACCAGACGTAGGCGGCGATCGGGTGTCCTTCCGCGCGCAGGGCATCAACCTCAGCGATCGACTCGCCCAACCACTCAACGCGTGAGTTGACGCTGCCGCCGCGTGAGGTCTCGGTGATCGCGAGTGGCAGACCGTATCGGGCCGAGTACAGCTCGACGAGGTCGCGCAGGCCGGCGGTGCCGGCCTCGACCGGGCTCGATTCTCCCCGTTCGTCGTGCCGCACCGTCGTGAATGCGGGATAATAGTTGACTCCCATCACGTCCGGCGTGACGGCGTGCTCGTGGAACCAGGTGAGATCGGCATCGGTGACGCCGTGTTCGGCGAGGTAGCCGCGCAGCGGATGTGTGTCATCCACTCGGCCCATGATGAGGTCGGCCGACAGGAATCGGCGCTCCTCGAGGATGTCGCGAACCAGAGGCGTCGGGCCGTCGGCCCAGCGGAATCCTGCGTCGACGTGGACGAAGCGGGCGTGGGGGAGCACCTCGGCGATCTCCCGCTGTGTCAGCACCATGCCGCGCGCGAGCGCCATCGTCACCCGCACGAACCCGTCCTGGCCGCGAAGATAGGGCGGCCACACGCCGGTCTCACCGCAGTAGATCGCATTGATGAGGGGCTCGTTGAGCGGCGTGTAGTCGACCCAGAGATCGCCGTATCGTTCCGCGACCGCGCGCGCGTAGGCGGCGACCCGCTCCGGGTATCGCGCGTTGAGAAACTCGTTCTCCAGCCACAGCGGCGTTCCGTAGTGCATGAGGTCGACAACGCACGTCAGCCCGAGGTCCCGCAGGTGCTCGGCGACCTCGTCGATCCATCGCCAGTCGAACTGGCCCGGTTGGGGCTCGACGAGGTACCACGGGATCCCCCATCGGATCAGCTCCGCGCCGCTCTCTGCGGCAAGCGCGAGGTCCTCCCGCCAGTGCTCGTAGTGCCCCATGAGCTCGTATTCGTCGAGCTTGCGATGACCGGGGCGGGTGTGCGGCACGAATGTGTCCTCGATCCCGACGCCGAGATGAAGGCGGCCGTCGCGGTGCCAGGCGCTTGTCATGGCTGTGGATTGTCCTTTCGGGCGGATCACTTGAGTCCGGAGGTCGCGATTCCCGCGACAAAGCTTCGCTGGATGAGCAGGAAGAACACCACAACGGGCAGGAGTGCAAGCAGCGATCCGGCCATGAGCAGGCCGTACTCGACAACGTGTTGTCCCATGAAGAGGGCCAGTCCCGCGGGCAGTGTGGCGCTGGCCACGTCCGAAGACATGATGAGCGGCCAGAGCAGGTCGTTCCAGTTGTACTGGAAGTGGAAGAGGGCGAGCGTGAGCAGCGCAGGCCGCGCGAGGGGCAAGATGATGCCCCAGTAGATGCGCCATTCGGATGCCCCGTCGACGCGCGCCGCCTCTTCGAGGTCACGCGGGAGCGACAAGAAGAACTGCCGCAGAAAGAAGATGCCGAACGCGTTCGTCATGCGGGGGATGATCATGCCCGGCAGGGTGTTCGTCAGCCCCAGCCCGTTGAGCATGTCGTAGAGCGGAATGAGGGTCACCTGAAACGGGATCATGAGAAGCACGAGGATGAGCACGAACAGCACCCCCCGGCCGCGGAACGGGATGCGCGCGAGTGCGTAGGCGGCCATGGAGTCGAAGAGCAGGGAGATGATGGTCACGGCGCCCGCGAACACGATCGTGTTGAGGTAGAGGCGCGCGAAGGGGATTCGATCCCACACGTCCACGAAGTTGTCGAAGGTGAACTCACGCGGCCACAGGGTCGGCGGATACGTGACGACATCCGCCTCCGGCTTGAACGCCGTGAACGCCATCCACACGATCGGCAGGAGCATCATGGCGGCGATGAGAAGGCCGGCGACGGTGAGCACGATGCTCGTGAGTCGCTCGACGGCGACGTAGCCGCGGCCGGAGCGGTAGCGCGGAGCGAGAGCGGAGGAGGTCATCAGTAGGTCACCTGCCGGCGTCGGAAGTAGCCGTACTGCGCCATCGACAGCACGAACACGAAGAGAAGGAGCATGAGCGAGATCGCCGAGCCGTACCCGAATCGGAGATCCTGAAAGCCTTCACGGTAGATGAGCATGACGAGCGTCTCGGTCTTGAAGTACGGCCCACCGCGCGTCATCACGTAGATCTGATCGAAGGCCTGGAGGCTTGCCACGAGAGCCATCACGCTCACAAGGAGCGTCTGGTTGGACAGCAGCGGCAGGGTCACGTGACGAAACCGCTGCCATGTGCCAGCTCCGTCGAGGCGCGCAGCCTCCATGAGGTCCGGCGGAATCGACTGCAGTCCCGCCAGGTACATGACCATGTAGAAGCCGACGAACTTCCAGACCCCGACGAGCATCACGGCAGGCATGGCGAAGCGCGGATCGCTGAGCCAGCCTTGAGTGGTTACGAGGCCGAGACCTTCGAACCAGTACGAGAGCAAGCCGATGTTGGGATCGAGCAGGAACGTCCAGGCGATCGCCACGATCCCCAGCGACAGGATGAAGGGCAAAAACACGGCCGTGCGCACGAGCGTGCGTCCGACAAACGCTCGGTTCAGCAGAAGCGCGAGGGCGAGTGCGAGCACGATCGTGACCGGTGTAACCACGGCCGCGTAAAGAATCGTGTTCAGGAACGCGTTGAGTACAGCGGGGTCGCCGAATAGTTCGACGTAGTTGTCGAGGCCCACCCACTCGGCAGCGCGGATCAGGTTGTAGTCGGTGAACGACAGGTAACCGGCCTGCGCCATCGGATAGAAGGTGAACAGGGCGAGCACCACAAGCGCGGGTGAGAGGAACAACCACGCGGTGATCGTGCGGTGACGACCGATTCGGGGCCGTCGTCGGGGCGGCGTCGTTGTCGCGGTCACGGGAGTCCCTTCGGGGGTGACGGTGGGCCGGAGTTCCGGCTCCGACCCACCGCGCACCGCTACTTGTCGAGTTCGGCCTGAACCTGCTCGGAGGCCTGGGTGAACAGGTCCCGCACGGTTCCTTCCCCGTTGAGCGCACGCTGGAGCGTCGGGTAGAAGATCGTCTCGTTGATCGTGCCGCCGGCCGCGATGCCGGGCATGAGTACCCGAGCGCTGCCCGCGATGTCTTCCGCTCCGAAGATCGCCGGGTAGGGGTTGTCGGTGATCTGGTCGGCGATGTCAGCGCGAGTGGGCGGGAAACCGGAGCCGTTGGCCCACGTGAGCTGCCCCTCCTTCGAGTTCCAGTAGGCGAAGAACTCGTAGGCGGCTTGCTTCGTGGTCTCGTCGGCCGTAGTGGGAACCGCCATCGACACGACGTCGGCGAGGACCGCGTCCCCGGTGGGTCCCGCAAACGGCTTGGCAAGGCCGAAGTTGAGACCGGCCTCTTCGAAGCCGGTGGTCATCCACGGCCCTACGATCTCGATCGCCGCCTTTCCGGTCTGGAACAGCTTGTCCGCGTCGGCGCCACCGAGTCCGATGGGGGACGCCTGCTGGTTGCGAACGAGGTCCACCCAGAACTCCAGGGCCTCGATGGTCTCGTCGGAGCCCAGGATTGATGTGGTTCCCGCGTCGTCGACGATTCCGCCGCCGTTGTTCCACAGCAAGGGCTGGTACATCGGCACGGTTTCATGGTCGGCGAGCGCGATGGCGTACTGCTCGGGCTTGCCGTCGCCGTTCTCGTCGACGGTCAGCTGCGGCACCATCGCGGCGAATTCATCCCACGTGGTCGGCGGTGCTTCGGGGTCGAGCCCGGCTGCGGTGAACAGATCCTTGTTGTAATACATCATCATGGTGGCGATGTTGACGGGGACGCCGTAGTTCGACCCCTCGAACATCGAGGCCTCGACGGCTGCCTCCGTGAGGGCGTCAGAGTCGAAGTCGGGGTTCTCGTAGTAGTCGTCGAGTGGCTGGAACAGGCCCTCGGCGACGTACTGGGGAAGGCGGCCCGCTGACATGGCGACGATGTCGGGTCCGTCGTTCCCGGCGACCGATGTGAGCACCTTCTGGTACAGGGTGTCCCACGGCATGATGTTGGTCTCGACCGTGATCCGATCCTGCGACGCGTTGAAGTCATCGACCACCTGTTGGAGCGCGGGGCCGTCCGGTCCGGTGAAACCGTTCCAGAACGACAGCGTGACCTGGGCGTCGGGGTCGTTCTCCCCGCCGCCGGACTGACCCTGGCCTGCGCATCCCGTGACGACGAGCGCCGCTGCGGCCAGGCCTGCGGCGACGGAGATCACGCGCCGCGCGGTCCTCGACCCCGGACGTTGTGCATGAAGCATGTCTTCTCCCTTGAAGTTGAGGTGTTCAACGTTGAACGGAATGTGTTCGAGGACCGTTATACCCTAACCGGTAAACGTTGAACAACCCCTCACGGGTGTGCAATGGTAAGCGTTGAACAATTCCCATCAGCGAGGAGGATGCCGTGGCGCGACCGACACTGCAGGACGTCGCCGACCGTGTCGGGGTGTCGGCGAAGACCGTGTCCAATGTGGTCAACGGCACCGGTTGGGTGCGGGAGGACCTCAAGGAACGCGTGCGTCAAGCCCTCGTCGAGGTCGGCTATCGTCCCAATGCCGCGGCCCGGCAGTTGCGCAGCGGGCGCAGCGGAATGATCGCGCTCGCCGTGCCGGAGCTGAGTCAGCCCTACTTCGCCGAGCTCGCGTCCGAGCTCGTGCGCGCCGCCCAGGAACGGTCGATCACCGTGCTCGTCAGCCAGACCGATGGCACGCGCGAGGCCGAGCGCCAGATCAGTGACGGCATTGGGGTGCCGGTCATGGATGGTCTCATCATGAGCCCTCTGGCACTGGGCGCGGCAGAGCTCGCGCAGCGCCTCGATACGACTCCGCTTGTGCTCCTCGGTGAGCACGTCGGGGAGAGCGAGTTTCCCCGGGTGACGGTCGATAATGCGGCCGCCGCAGAGGCCGCGACGAGGCATCTGCTCGAGCGGGGTCGGACCCGGATCGCGGCGATCGGCGCCCAAGACGAAGGGCCCAACGAGACTGCTGTGTTTCGCCTCGCCGGGTACCGTCGTGCTCTCGACGCGGCTGGAATCGCCTTCGACGCGGCGCTCGTCGGTGTCGTCGACGAGTTTCACCGGCTTGACGGTGCTCAAGCCATCGACCGCCTGCTCGACTCGGGTGCGCAGTTCGATGCTGTGTTCGCCTTCAACGACCTACTTGCGTTTGGTGCCATTCGCGCGCTCACGAACCGGGGGATTCGCGTGCCGGAGGATGTCGCCGTCATCGGGTTCGACGATGTCGAAGAGGGGCGTTATTCGACTCCCACGCTGTCGACCGTCGCGCCCGACAAGCGCGCAATCGCGCGAGCGGCGATTGCCCTGCTCATCGACGGGCCAGACGCCCCGGTGGATCCAATCGGCTTCGACGTCGTTGCGCGGGACAGCACTGGCGGTCGCTCATGACAGGCGTTCCCGATGCCGTCCACCAGGACGGCTCCTATCCGCGGCCCCAGTTGATGCGGGCGGGATGGGCCGACCTCAGCGGCGAGTGGGACTTCGCTGTCTCGGATGCGGTCCGGCCTGAGGATGTCACGTTCGATCGAGTGATCCGCGTGCCGTTTCCCCCGGAGTCTCCCGCGTCGGGAATCGGTGAGACCGGCTTCCTGAACTCGGTCTGGTATCGACGTCGCTTTGGGGCGGCTGAGCTCGCGGCCTCGGGACGTGACGAGGCGCATCCGCGGATCGCCCTCCGCTTCGGTGCGGTGGACTGGATCGCCGAGGTGTGGCTGGACGGTCGCTACCTGGGGCGTCACGAAGGCGGCCAGACTCCGTTCTCCTTCGATCTGCCCATGGCCGCCCAGGCCGAACACGAGGTCGTCGTCCGCGCGATCGATGACCCCCACGACGTGTCTGTTCTCCGGGGCAAACAGGACTGGCGGAAAGACCCGCACTCGATCTGGTATCACCGCACGACCGGGATCTGGCAGACGGTGTGGCTCGAGGCGCTCCCGTCCGTGTCGATCGAGCGGGTCGACTTCACCAGCGACCTTTCGCGGGCGGCGGTGACAGCGCACGTGGAGATCGACGCCGCGGTGTCTGCCGATATGTGGGTCAGTGTCGTCATTCGCCACGACGGCGAAGTGCTGGCCGAAGCTCGCGTGCGCGCCCTCGACCGGTCCGTTGAGGTGCCGCTCGTGCTCGCCGTCCAACGCAACGGCCAGCGCTACGAGGAACTGCTGTGGCGTCCGGACTCGCCCGTTCTGCTCGGCGCGGAGATCGCGCTCGTCGACGGGCGCGGCAACGTGGTCGACGCGGTCGGCAGCTATCTCGGCATGCGATCGGTCCGCGCCGAAGCCAGCCGATTCCTGCTCAACGACCGGCCCGTGCCTGTGCGGGCCGTGCTCGCTCAGAACTATTGGCCCGAGTCGCATCTCGCGGCGCCGAGCACCAGCGCACTGCGCCGCGAAGTCGAGCTCATCCTCGAGCTCGGCTTCAATGCCGCACGCGTGCATCAGAAGGCTGAGGATCCGCGCTTCCTTTTCTGGGCGGACCGTTTGGGCCTGATGGTGTGGGCTGAGACCGCCAGCGCCTATGCCTTCGATCCGCGGTCGATCGCGCACCTCACCCGCGAGTGGACCGACCTGGTCGTACGAGATCGCTCGCATCCGTGCATCGTCGCGTGGGTGCCCCTCAACGAGAGCTGGGGCATCCAGCACCTCGCCCACGACGACCGGCAGCGCGCGTTCTCGGTCGCAATGGCGCAACTGACCCGGGCCCTGGACGATTCGCGTCCGGTGATCTCCAACGATGGTTGGGAGCACACGGATTCCGACATCTGGACGATTCACGACTACGACGGCGATCCGGAGTCGCTCGCGCGCCGGTACGGGGACTCTGGTGCGGTTCGCGCACAGTTCTCCGAGTTCGGACCGGCGGGCCGGCGCCTCACCGTCGGTGACACCGATCGGGGGCAGCCGATCGTGCTCTCGGAGTTCGGTGGTGTGAGCCTGCACGCCGACTCAGCGACGGGAGGCTGGGGCTATTCCGACGCGAGCGACCCGGCAGATTTCGAGGCGCGCGTCGTCGCCCTTATCGAAGCGGCCGAGCGCGCTCCGCTGGCGGGCTTCTGCTACACCCAGCTCACCGATACGGGACAGGAGACGAATGGGCTGCTCGACGCTCAGCGTCGCCCCAAGGTGAACCCGGCGAGGATTCGCGCGGCGGTGCGCGGCGAGGCGCACTAGTCGCGTCTTCGCGGCGCAGACGGTGGCACGGGGGATACTGGAACGGTGCCGACCTACCGTGATGAGGCCGTCGTGCTGCGCACCCACAAACTGGGTGAGGCCGACCGCATCGTGACGATGCTGTCGCGCCAGCACGGCAAGATCCGCGCGGTCGCCAAGGGGGTGCGCCGAACCGCCTCGCGGTTCGGTGCCCGCTTGGAGCCGATGATGGTCGCAGACGTGCAGTGCTATGTCGGGCGCAGTCTCGACATCGTGCAGCAGGCCGAGACCCTCGGCTCGTACGGTGCGGAGATCGCGGACGACTACGCTCGCTACACCGCAGGCAACGCCATGGTCGAGACGGCCGACAAGGTGACGGACGATTCGGGCTCGCTACAGCAGTACCTGCTGCTCGTCGGGGCGCTCCGTTCCCTCGCACGGCGGGAGCACCATCCTTCGCTCACCCTCGACTCGTACCTGCTTCGCTGCTTGTCGATCGCGGGATGGGCGCCGAGTTTCGACTTGTGTGCCGTCACAGGCGTTCCGGGGCCGCACACCGTATTCGTCGCCCAGCTCGGCGGCGTCGTCGCCGACGACGTCGCGCCGCCGGGGTCGCCCCGCCTCGATGCCGCCACGCTCGGTCTGCTCGGCGCGCTCCTCGAGGGGCGCTGGGCCGATGCGGAGGAGGCGGACGAGCGTTCCCGCGCTCAAGCGAGCGGCATCGTGGCCGCCTACACGCAGTTCCATCTCGAGCGCACGCTTCGTTCGCTGCCGCACGTCGAGCGGGATTCTGCGTGAGCCGCCTCGCGCGCGGCGCCGATGGACACGTGCCCAAGACCCACAAGGATGCCGTCGACTTCGTCCCCGTCGACTGGACGGGTCTCTACCCGCCCGCGATCCCGCGCAAGGCCGTGCCCGAGCATGTCGCGATCGTCATGGACGGCAACGGACGGTGGGCGAATCAGCGCGGACTCACCCGCGTCGAAGGCCACCGGGCGGGGGAGGCATCGCTCCTGGATGTCGTCGCGGGCGCCATCCAGATCGGCGTCAAGCACCTGAGCGTGTACGCGTTTTCGACCGAGAACTGGGCCCGATCACCCGACGAGGTGCGCTTTCTCATGGGATTCAACCGTGACGTGCTGCACCGTCGGCGAGACCAGCTCAACGACTGGGGAGTGCGCGTGCGGTGGGCGGGCCGCGCGCCGCGGCTGTGGCGGTCGGTGATCACTGAGCTGCAGTTCGCGGAGCAGCTCACGCGCGACAACGACGTGCTGACCTTGACGATGTGCGTCAACTATGGCGGGCGCACCGAGCTCGCCGACGCGGTGCGGTCGATCGCCGAGGATGTCGCGGCCGGGCGACTCAAGCCGTCCGCCGTGTCCGAGCGCACCATCCAGCGTCACCTCTACGTTCCCGACCTGCCGGACGTGGACCTGTTCGTGCGCAGTTCGGGGGAGCAGCGCACATCGAACTTCTTGCTGTGGCAGAGCGCGTACGCCGAGATGGTCTTCCTCGACACGCTGTGGCCGGACTTCAGCCGCACGGACCTGTGGCGCGCGATCGAGATCTACGCCGGCCGCAACCGTCGCTTCGGCGGCGCCATCGACGCGCCGACCGCCTAAGCGTGCCGCGGCTCCCCATCCGGCCCGTGCTGGATGGCGATGCGCACCGCGTGAGTCTAGCGCCAGCCAACCGAGTTGGTGTCGGGATGACTTTAAGTGCTAGCCTGGGTTCTGGTCGAAGTGACCCTAACTGCCGATACTGCCGCGAGGGGGTGGCCGCGATGACCGACACGAGTGCCTCCCTAGCCGTTTCCACCGTCATCTTCGCGCTGCGTCCGCATCCGGACTCCGGGCGCGCCGCCGTCTGGCTGCCGCTCGTGCGTCGCATCACCGAACCGTTCGCCGGTCGTTGGGCCCTTCCCGGCGGCTGGGTGCCCGTGGATGAGGGGCTCGAGGATGCCGCCGCCCGCAACCTCTACGAGACCACGTCGCTGGAGCCGGCCTACCTCGAACAGCTGTACGCGTTCGGCGACGTCGATCGCTCGCCCGGCCGCCGCGTCGTCTCGATCGTGTACTGGGCGCTCGTGCGTGCCGACGAGGCCGAGCGCGCGACCGAAGGCGACAATGTGCGCTGGTTCGTCGCCGACGATCTGCCGGACCTCGCCTTCGACCACAACCTCATCGTCGAGTACGCGCTCTGGCGCCTGCGCAACAAGATGGAGTACAGCAGCATCGCCCACGCCCTGCTCGGTGCGACCTTCACGCTCGCCGAACTGCGCGAGGTGCACGAGGCGGTGCTCCAGCGGCCGCTCGACCCTGCGAACTTCCGCCGTCAGGTCGAGCCGACCCTCGTGCCCACCGACACTCACGTCACCGGCGGCCGCCATCGTCCGCCGCGCCTCTACCGCTACGACCACACCGCGTCGCTCGTCGACCATGGACCCCTCACCCCGCGCACCGCAAGGAGACTCGCGTGACCTCTGTAGACACCCTCATCAAGCTCGCCCCGGGGGAGTCGTGTTCGCCCGACCTCGCGCAGGGTCCGTGGGCTTTCGACCTGGGCATGCCGAGTTACGGCCCGGGCGCCTCCCAGGGCGACGTGATCCCGACCGGTTCGCCGCGCCAGGGCTCGCTGCCACGGGAGTACCAGCTCGCCTCCAACGAGGAGTTGCACGAGCGCATCCGGGCCGCGAAAGCGACCCTCGGCGACAAGGTCGTCGTGCTCGGCCACTTCTACCAGCGCGACGAGATCGTGCAGCACGCCGACTTCCTCGGCGACTCGTTCCAGCTCGCCAACGCCGCCCAGACGGTGCCGAACGCCGAGACGATCGTGTTCTGCGGGGTGCACTTCATGGCCGAAACGGCCGACATCCTGGCGCGCGACGACCAGGCCGTGATCCTGCCGAACCTCGCGGCCGGCTGCTCGATGGCCGACATGGCCGACATCGACTCCGTCGAGGAGTGCTGGGCGCAACTGACCGAGCTGTACGGCACCGAACCGGATGCGGACGGCCGCGTGCCCGTCATCCCCGTCACCTACATGAACTCGTCGGCGGCGCTCAAGGGTTTCTGCGGCCGCAACGGGGGCATCGTGTGCACCTCGTCCAACGCGGCGACCGTGCTCGAGTGGGCTTTCGAACGCGGACAGCGGGTGCTTTTCTTCCCCGACCAGCACCTCGGACGCAACACCGCCAAGGCGATGGGCGTGCCGCTCACCCAGATGCCGATGTGGAACCCCAACAAGCCGCTCGGCGGCAACGACGCGGCCTCGCTCGCCGACGCCCGCGTCATCCTGTGGCACGGCTTCTGCAGCGTGCACAAGCGCTTCACCGTCGATCAGGTCGAGAAGGCCCGCGCCGACTACCCTGGCGTGCGCGTCATCGTGCACCCCGAGTGCCCGATGCCGGTCGTCGATGCGGCCGACGAATCCGGGTCCACCGACTACATTCGCCGCGCGATCGAGGGTGCGACCGAGCCGACGACGTTCGCGATCGGCACCGAGATCAACATGGTCAACCGTCTTGCCGAGCAGCACCCGCAGCACACGATCTTCTGTCTCGACCCGGTCGTCTGCCCGTGCTCGACGATGTACCGCATCCACCCCGGCTACCTCGCGTGGGTGCTTGAAGCGCTCGTGCGCGGCGAAGTGCTCAACCAGATCACGGTGTCCGACGACGTCGCCGCTGACGCCCGAGTCGCCCTCGAGCGCATGCTCGCGGCCAAGCCGAAGGCCTGAACGTGGCGCGCGTCGTCATCGTCGGCACCGGAATCGCCGGACTCGTCACCGCCTACCGCGCGAGCGCACGTCACGACGTCGTGCTCGTCACGAAGGCAGAACTCGCGGAGAGCAACACGAAGTACGCGCAAGGCGGGATTGCGGCGGCGCTGTTCCCCGACGACAGTCCCCAGTCCCACGCCGCCGACACCATGCGCGCCGGCGCGGGGTTGTGCGACGCCGCCGCGGTCGATGTGCTCTGCACCGAGGGCCCGCAGCGCGTTCGCGAACTGATGGAGCTCGGCGTCGAGTTCGACCGAGTCGGCGGAGAGCTGGCCCGCGGACACGAGGCCGCACACTCGGCCCGCCGCGTGATTCACGCCGGGGGCGATGCGACCGGACTCGAGATCGAGATCGCGCTCCTGCGCGCCGTCAAGGCGGTCGCCGTCGAGGTGCACGAGCACACGTTCATGCGTGAGCTCGTGGTGCGTCAGGATGCCGCAGGTCCGCGCGTCGCGGGAATCGAAGCGGTCGGTCCGGACGGTGCGGCACGCACGATCGACGCCGACATCGTCGTCATCGCCAGCGGCGGTGCGGGACAGCTCTACTCGCACACGACCAACCCCGTCGTCACGACCGGGGACGGTGTCGCCGCCGCCTGGCGGGCGGGAGCCGTGCTCGCGGATGTCGAGTTCTACCAGTTCCACCCGACGTCGCTCGCGGTGCCGGGCAATCCGCTCATCTCGGAGGCGGTCCGCGGCGATGGCGCGGTGCTCCTCGACGAGCACGGGCACCGTTTCATGTTCGACGTGCACCCTGACGGGGAACTCGCGCCGCGCGACGTCGTCGCGCGCGGTATCGCGGCGCAGATGGCTCGCCAGAATGGTCGACCGGTGCTCCTGGACGCCACTGCGCTCGGCGCCGCATATCTTGCCGAGCGCTTTCCCGGCATCAGTCGCGTCACACGAGAGCACGGCTTCGACTGGGCGACCCAACCGATTCCCGTCACCCCTGCGGCGCACTACTGGATGGGTGGCATCCGCACCGACATCGACGGACGGACGTCGCTGCCGGGCCTGTTCGCGGTGGGGGAGGCGACCTGCACGGGCGTGCACGGCGCCAACCGCCTCGCCTCCAACTCGCTTCTGGAGTCCCTCGTGTTCGCGTGGCGTGCCTCCGACGCGCTCGACACTGAGCAGCTGCCTCTGCCCTCGGAGCGTCGCGCTCGCCTCACGGAGGTGACGGCGGAACCGGAGCGGGCGACGTCGGCGGTGTCGCGCGACGCGGTGCAGCGGCTCATGTGGTCTCTCGTGGGGCTCGAACGGGATCTCACCGGCTTGCGCGAGGCGGCCGAGCGGCTGGCCGGCTGGCATGTCGACGGGGAGGCGATCGAGGATCTGGAGGTGCGCAACCTGCTCGACCTCGGCCGGCTCATGGTGCGGGCGGCGATCGCGCGCGAAGAGTCGCGGGGTGCGCACGATCGCACCGACTTCCCGGAGACGCGCGAGGAGTTCGAGTTCTCCTTCGAATGGGTCAGTCCCGTCCACGCGGCGGTGCCGGCATGACGTCCGCGGTCGACGACATCATCCTCCGCGCCCTCGACGAGGATGCCCCGTGGGGTGACATCACGAGCGAGGCGTTCCTGCCGGCCGAGGCGCGAGCAACCGCAAGTCTCGTTCCGCGGGAAGCGGGAGTGCTGTCGGGCATCGACGTCTTCGCGCGAGTCTTCGAACTTGTCGACCCAGGGACGGTCGTCGAGTTGGGTTCCGTCGACGGTTCGGCCTTCGACGCGGGTGTCGTTCTGGCCCGCCTGGAGGGTGCGGCACGATCCGTGCTGCGGGCGGAACGCATCGCCCTGAACCTCACGCAGCGCATGAGCGGAATCGCGACTCTTACGGCACGCTACGTGGCCGCCGTCGCGGGCACCCACGCGCGGATCGTCGACACCCGCAAGACGACGCCGGGACTGCGCATCCTCGAGCGTCAAGCCGTGCGCGACGGCGGCGGACACAACCATCGGTTCTCCCTCTCCGACGCCGTGATGGCCAAGGACAACCACCTCGCGGTGCTCGCCGCCGCAGGCGTACCGATCGGCGATGCGATCCGCTCCGCGCGCGCCCGCATCGGCCACACGGTTCACCTCGAGGTCGAGGTGGACCGGCTCGATCAGGTCGAGGAGGTCGTCGCGGCCGGGGTCGACACGATCATGCTCGACAACTTCTCCCTCGACGAGCTACGCGCGGGAGTGGCGCTCGTCGCCGGGCGCGCGGTCGTGGAAGCCAGTGGCGGCGTCACCCTCGAGACCGTCGCCGAGATCGCCCGGACCGGGGTCGATGTGATCTCTGTCGGCGCACTCACTCACTCGGTGCGGTCCCTCGACTTGGGCCTCGACGTGGACGTCTCGGCGGGCTGAATGCTCTACCTCGACCACGCGGCGACGTCGGCGGTGCGCCGGGAGGTGCTCGAAGCCATGTGGCCGTACTTGACCGGCGAGTTCGGGAACCCGTCGAGCCACCACGACATCGGTCAGGCCGCCGCGCGCGGGCTTACCGAGGCGCGAGCGACCGTCGCGGAGGCGTTCGGGGTGCGGCCGTCCGAGATCGTGTTCACGTCGGGCGGCACCGAGGCCGACAACCTCGCGATCAAGGGCATCGTGCTCGCGAGCGGTCGCGGACGGCACGTCGTGACGTCGGCGATCGAGCATCCGGCGGTGCTCGAATCGTGCGAGTACCTCGCTCGCGTGCACGGCGCCGAAGTCACGGTGTTGCCGGTCGATCGCGACGGTCTCGTCGATCCGAGGGAGTTCTCCGCCGCACTGCGGCCGGATACTGCTCTGGCGACCGTGATGACCGCCAACAACGAGATCGGCACGATCGAACCGGTCGCGCTGCTCGGCGACCTCGCGCGGGCCGCGGGAGTGCCCTTCCACACCGACGCCGTTCAGGCGGCCGGCTGGATGTCGGTGCGACTCGACGATCTCGGCGCGGATGCCGCAAGCATCTCGGGGCACAAGCTCGGCGCGCCGAAGGGGATCGGTGCGCTCGCCGTGCGTTCCCGCGTTCCGCTGGAGGCGGTCCTCCACGGCGGGGGCCAGGAGAGGGGCCGCCGGTCCGGCACCGAGAACGTCGCCGGCGCGGTCGGCCTCGCCGCGGCGATACGGCTGGCGACCGCGCAGCTCGCCGACGCGGGTCGCGTCTCGGCCCTTCGGGACCGGTTCATTGGCACCGTGCTCGCAACCGTTCCGGGCGCTGTGCTGACCGGGTCGGCGACCAGCCGGCTACCGGGGCACGCATCATTCTGCTTCCCCGGAACGAGCGGCGAGTCCGTGCTTCTCGGGCTCGAAGCGCGCGGCATCACCTGCTCGAGCGGCTCGGCGTGTGCGGCCGGTAGCGATGAACCATCGGAGGTACTGCTGGCGATTGGGCTGGATCCGGCGGTCGCCCAGACGGCGGTGCGGTTCACGTTCGGTGCCGACATCACCGCCGAGCAGCTCGACGAGGCGGCCGCCGAGCTCCGCGTCGCCGTGGAGTCGGTGCGCTCACTAGGCTGACGGGATGCCCGCAACCACCACTACTGGCACCACTCCCATCCGCACCGGGCTCATCGGCTTCGGCCTCGCCGGTCGCGTCTTCCATGGCCCATTCCTGGCCACCAATCCCGCATTCCGTCTCGATGTCATCTCCACGTCGAGTCCGGAACGCGCCGCCGAAGCGCTCGCCGATCATCCGGACGCGACCATCGTCTCGACCCCCGAGGAGCTCCTGGCGCGGGCGGCAGACCTGGACCTCGTGGTGCTCGCCTCGCCCGTGACCGTTCACCTTGAGCAAGGCCTCGCCGCGCTCGACGCCGGACTCGCGGTCGTCATCGACAAACCGTTCGTGCCGACCGTTCTCGACGCGAAGAAGCTCATCGCTCGCGCCGAGGAGGTCGGCGCTCTCTTGACCGTTTTCCAGAACCGGCGCTGGGATGCCGACTTCCTGACCCTCCGTGGACTGGTCGCGGAGGGGATGCTGGGCCGCGTGCACCGATTCGAGTCGACGTTCGAACGGTGGGGCAAGCCGGTCGCCGATCGGTGGCAGGATTCGACGCCCGCCTCGCTCGGCGGAGGCATCGCGTTCGACCTCGGCTCGCACCTCGTCGACCAGGCCCTCCAGCTGTTCGGGCCCGCGGAAGTGGAGCTCGCCGAGTTCCGCGCCGTGCGGGAGGGCTCCGGTAACGAAGACGACGCGGTGATCGCACTGCGTCACCGCGACGGCGTGTTCTCGCACCTGACAATGAGTCGGGTGGCCGGGCAGAGCGGACCGCGGTTCCGGGTGCTCGGCGATTCGTCGGCGTTTGTCAACTACGGACTCGACGTGCAGGAACCCCAGCTCAAGGCCGGGATCTGGCCCGATCACGACGACTACGGCCGCACACCCGAAACGGCATGGGGCATGCTCGGGGTCGATGATGGCGGGTCGCTGGAGCGCGTGCCGTTCGCTCGAGGCGACTATCCCGGGTTCTATGACGGGGTGGCTGCCGCGATTCGCGACGGCGCACCAGCGCCCGTCGATCCGCGGGAAGCCCTCGAGGTGGTGCGGATCATCGAGCGGGCGCACGCCCTCGCCGCCGCTCGCCCGGTCTGATCGCCGACCGATCCGGTGGGCTGACTCCGCCGCGCACGAGGATCATCTCGATTGACGGGTGTCACCGCCCGGTTCGGCGACGGCAGACCGCCGCCAGGGCTGCTCGACGGCGAGCCAGACCCCCAGTGCCGTGATCGCGTAGGCGGCGTACAGCCCGCCCCACGCCCAGATGCTCGCCGACACTGTCGCCCATGAGAACGGCATGGGCATAAGCACGAGCAGGAACCCGGCCAGGCCGATGGCATAACAGATCACCCACGTTCGTCGGCTCCACTGCCAGACGTCTCGACCAACCAGTCCGCGAACCGGGAGGAGCATCACCGGCAAGGCCGCGATGCCCGCGATCGCTATGCTCGCGAGCGTCTCCTGCAGGAAGACGAGCACCGGCGCGGGCTCCGAAACGAGAGTGAGCGCTGAGTAGCTCAGCCACGCCAGCACGGCCGCTGCGAACCCGTACCCGAGAGTGACCAGGGTCACCCGCGCGCGTTCGGCTCCCGCGAGCAGACCGCCGAAGACGACTCCGGCGACAAGTCCGAAGACGATACCTGGTTCGAAACCCGTGAGCCGGGTGAACAGCACGGCCGCCGCGACGATGATCAGGGTGAGCGGGCGGAACTCGAAGCTCACGGCTGCGCCCGGACGTATGCGGCGCACGAGCGCGATCACCACGAACCACCCGACGACCACGTCGATGAGGAACCCCGTCGCGATCGACCCGAGCATCCGCGCACTCGCCGCATTGAAGCCAAAGCCAGGGTCGACGAACGCGGAGATGAGGGCGGCGACGGCGACGCCCCCGGCAGCAGCCGGCAGACCTTTCACGGTCATCCCGCGCGCCGGCCGACCGCCGCGACGAGCGGCCCACCAGACGGCAACCCGGTCGGTGGCGACCTCGCTGGCTCGATTGAAGAGCTGCGTCGGCAGTGCGATGAGCAGCACGAGGACGATGGTGCCGAGGGCGGCCCAGACCGCGTTTCCCGGGGTCAAAGCCGAGCCCGCGGTCGGCAGCGTGCTGAGCACAGTCGGGCTGTTCGGGCCTCGGTCGGTCGGGTCCGCCGCGACGGGGGCCGCGACGGCGGTTGGCGTGGGTTCCGGGCAGGTGTCGTCGATCGCGCACGCATCGCCCGAGACGAGCTCCAGGTCCCAGGTGTAGATGGTTCCCCACCGTTGCGACGTGGACGACGCGTCGCATTGCGCCACCGCTTGCACGGGCAGGGTGACGGTGGCTTGGAATCGCTCGCCCGCGGCGATGACGATCTGTTCGGCGCGCGTGTCACTGCCGGCGCACGAATCTCCGGTTTCAGGCAGATCTAGGCTGACCTGGCCGTCGACCAGCACGAGTTGCTGGGACTCGTGGGCGATGAACCAGAAGTCGCCGATCGTGCACTGCCCGGCCTCGCAGACGACCGTCACCGTGCGCTCGTAGGTGTCAGCGCGGGGAATGATGGTTCCGTCGGGCTTGATGTCTTCTACGGTGAGCGCGCCGCTGTACACGATCTCGGAAGACTCTTGCGTCACGGCCCACGCCGATGCGGATCCCGCCCCGGCGAGAGACACCGCGGCGAGAATCGCGACGGCGGAGTGGGCAACGATGCGCATCGATCCTCCGGGGTCGTCCGACGTCGGGCAGCACGAACAAGAGAGCGACTCATACCTTAGGACACCGATGGTCGGCCAGATAGGTCCGGGTCGCCCCGAGCCCTCGGTGGCGCGCGCGTCGGGCGCCCGCGCGTCGCCAGTAGACTGGCGGGCACGCCGACCGCACAAGCCTTGTGCGGCTGACCGAATGAGCGCGCGCCGACGGGCGCGCGCAGAGGAGTTCATACCCGTGGCCAGCAGCAACAATCTCGATGCCGTCATCAATCTCGCCAAGCGCCGGGGGTTCGTCTTCCAGTCCGGCGAGATCTACGGCGGATCGCGATCCGCGTGGGACTACGGCCCTCTCGGCACGGCCCTCAAAGAGAACATCAAGCGCCAGTGGTGGCAGACGTTCGTTCAGGGCCGAGAGGATGTCGTCGGGATCGACTCCGCGGTGATCCTGCCGCGTCGAGTGTGGGAGGTCTCCGGGCACGTCGAGGTGTTCACCGACCCGCTCGTCGAGTCGCTCCACACGCACAAGCGCTACCGCGCGGATCACCTCATCGAGGCCTACGAAGCGAAGCACGGCCGCCCGCCGGCGAACGGCCTGGCCGACATCCCCGACCCGGATACCGGTCAGCCGGGCGCCTGGACCGAGCCGCAGAACTTCTCCGGACTGCTCAAGACGTTCCTCGGCCCGGTAGACAACGAAGAGGGGCTGCACTACCTGCGCCCCGAAACGGCACAGGGCATTTTCGTGAACTTCGCGAACGTCGCCGGCGCCAGCCGCATGAAGCCCCCGTTCGGCATCGGCCAGGTCGGCAAGAGTTTCCGCAACGAGATCACGCCCGGCAACTTCATCTTCCGCACCCGGGAGTTCGAGCAGATGGAGCTGGAGTTCTTCGTCGAGCCGGGTACGGATGAGGAGTGGCACCAGTACTGGATCGACGAGGCCATGCGCTGGTACGTCGACTTGGGACTCAGCCCCGACAACGTGCGCCTGTACGAGCACCCGAAGGAGAAGCTGAGCCACTACTCGAAGCGCACCGTCGACATCGAGTACCGGTTCCGTTTCGCGGGCAGCGAATGGGGCGAGCTCATGGGTGTCGCCAACCGCACCGATTTCGACTTGCGCACCCACTCGGAGGCGTCAGGCACCGATCTGTCGTACTTCGATCAGACCAAGGACGAGCGCTGGATCCCGTACGTGATCGAGCCGGCTTTCGGTCTGACGCGTGCGCTCATGGCGTTCCTCGTCGACGCCTACGCCGAAGACGAGGCGCCGAACGCGAAGGGCGGTGTCGACAAGCGCACGGTTCTCCGCCTCGATCGTCGGCTCGCGCCCGTGAAGGCGGCCGTGCTTCCGTTGTCGCGCAACGAGCAGCTCTCACCGCTCGCGCGGGAACTCGCCGCCGATCTGCGCCGCTACTGGAATGTGGACTTCGACGATGCGGGGGCGATCGGTCGGCGCTACCGCCGTCAGGATGAGATCGGCACCCCCTTCTGTGTGACCGTCGATTTCGACTCGCTCGAGGACCGCGCGGTGACCGTGCGCGAGCGCGATTCGATGGCTCAGGAGCGTATCCCGCTCGAGGGACTGCGCGGCTACCTCGCGGAGCGTCTCCTCGGCGCGTAGCGCTCGTCCTCTCCTCCACAGGTTGGGAGGCGCGCGGACGTTCCACGGGCCGCCCGTGCGAGTGCGTCGAGCGTGACCCGACCCGCCACCGTGGGGGAATGCACAATCGCTTCCCTTCATTGCGGACGCGCGCGGGTCGCGCGGTCGCCGCACTCCTGCTGACCGCGCTGACCTGCGCGGTCGCAACGGCCATCCTGTTCGCTGGCCCGGCAACGGCCGCCACAACGGGCGCGGGCGTCTCAGGCATCACCCCCTACGGTGGCTACCTCGGCAACTACATCGCGCCCGACGGCACCCGCGTGTACTGCGTCGATGCGAACCTCGACTGGCCCTCGGGTCAGACAGGACCCGGTGTTCGGGTGGACGCGCTGACGACCTCGTGGGGTGAGCCGCTCGACGCGACGACCATGCGCAAGCTCAACTACGCGCTCCTGACGTGGGGTCAGACCGCCGATCCGGCCCTCGCCGCTGCCGTGAGTGCGTACCTGTACGCCTACACGAGCGGCTACGCGCGCACCCACGGCGTGGGGTACGCCGCGGGAGCGCACTACATCAACGGCGACGCGACCGTGCTCGCGGTCTACGACTCGGTCTGGTCCGCGGCCGAAGCCCAGTTCGCGGGCACCCTACCGACGGCGACGGTCGATGTGGCGCTCGACGGCCGCACGGGAACTGTTGACGTCACCGTGAGCCCGGAGGACTCGCACGCCACCCTCTCTCTCAGCGGTGCCACCATCGAGGGCAGCGACGCCACGTCCGTCGAGGTGAGCGACGGCAGCACGATCGCCGTGCGGTCGACGGCCCCGGAGGAGGCGACGAGCGTCACCGTCGACGCCACAGTCGAAGTGCAGGTGGCCCGCGGCGCTGCCCCCGAGCTCATCCTCTACACGACGCCCGGCCAGCAGCGCACCGTGCGCGCTGGCGCACCCGAGACGCTCACCACGAGCGCGCGGGACTCGGCGACCGTCGAACTTCGGCGCGCACCGGCGCCTGAACTCGCCCAGACCGGGCTCGGCGTCGCCGCGCCGCCCCTCGTCGCGGGCGGAGTGCTCTTCACTGCGGGCCTGTTGGCGATTCTCGCGCGAACCGTGCGGCCGACCCGGCGCGGGAATACGCTCCGGCATCCGACGTTGTCTCCAAGGTGACGCAACCGATCAAGGTCGACATCTGGTCAGACGTGCAATGCCCGTGGTGCTACATCGGCAAGCGCAAGTTCGAGAAGGCGGTGGGGGAGTTCGACGGAGACGTCGAGATCGAATACCACTCGTTCGAGCTCGCCCCCGATACGCCCGTGGACTTCGACGGCACCCCGGTCGACTATCTCGTCGGCCGTAAGGGCGTGACGCCCGAACAGGCCCAGCAGATGATCGACCGGGTGCGGGGGATCGCCGCGAACGTCGGCCTGGACTATGACTACGATGCGATCCATCAGACGAACACGGTGCTCGCGCACGAACTGCTGCACTTCGCCAAGTCGAAGGGGCGCCAACTCGAGATGAAGGAACGCCTGCTCGACGCGTACTTCATCCGAGGCGAGCACGTCGGTCGGGTCGACGATCTGGTGGCGATCGCCACCGAGATCGGATTCGATGAGGCGGAGGTGCGTGAGGCGCTCGAGTCCCATCGGTTCTTGGCCGACGTCAAGGCCGACATGGCACAGGCGCGTGCGTACGGAATCCAGGGCGTCCCGTTCTTCGTCTTCGATGGCCGATACGGGGTGTCGGGAGCTCAGGAGACGTCAACCTTCGCGAGCGTGCTCGAACAGGTGCGCACCGAACGGGGGGCGCACGCGTGACCGACGCGAGCCGCACGAACCCGAGCGCGACGGCAGACGAACGGGATGGGTTCGCGTCGTCGATCCCGCTGGTCACCCTCGGCGATCCCGAAGCGGCCGCGTGCGAAGGCGACTTCTGCGTCGTGCCGGAGCATCCCACCCACGCGGTCGTCGCTCGACGCCTCGACGACGACGCCGTCTGAGCGCCGCACGACGTCGTCAGGAGTCGGGGCGCCGATCCTTTGGTACGAACCCTTGCTCCGACCAGGCCATCAGGTCGCCGAGGGGGGTGTTCTCATCGGTGAAGCGGGCGACCGACGGGGGCACTCGGACGAGGCGACCCGTCTCCGGGCGCGGTGTCTCGGGAGTCGCGGTGAGGCGATCGCCGAGCATGCGTTTGTTGATCAGCGCCGCGACCACCACTCCGATGGCGAAACCGAGCGGGAGCAGCACGAGGTAGAGTGCGGGCGCGAGGCCGGCGATCACCCCGATGCCGAGCGTGCCGCCCGTGCCGGCTATCGCGCCGATCACGACCGCGGGCAGCCAGCGTTGAGCGCGGACCTGGGCCGCATCCCAACGCCGTTGTGCGGTGACCAGGGCGAGCGCCTCCGCCGCAGGCAACGGGCTGACCCACCAGCGCCCCTCGAAGCGGAAGACATTCGGATGCGAGTCGAGAGCCATCAGTCGCTGATGTCCGCGACCGTCGCCGCAAACCCGGCGATGAGCTCGTCGGCGTCGACCCAGGCGCTGAAGCCGTGTTCGCCGGCCCCCATGGCGATCCGGCGCCCCACGATCTGCTCGTCCGCGAACACGGGCCAGGGCGTGGTCGAGCCGAACGGGGTGATCGTGCCGCGCTCGTACCCGGTCGCCTCGAGCGCGACGGCCGCGTCGGGTAGTTGCAGCTTGTTCACGCCCACGGCCGCCCGCAGCTTCGGCCATGAGATCTGCCGGTCGCCGGGGATCAGTGCGAACAGGAAGGTGCCGTCGTGGCGCTTGACGATGAGGGACTTCACGATCGTCGCCGGATCGACCCCGAGAATCGCGGCGGCCTCCTCGAGCGAGCGGGCTTCCGGGCGCGCGACGATGTCGATGGCGATGCCGCGGGCCGCCGCATCCTCCGCGACGCGAGTGCGGCCGGGCGTGTCTGGGAGAATGGTCACGTGACCATTCTGACGGCTGCGACCGAGCGCACTGAGGCGAGCGTCGGCTCGCCCGTGAGCGAGCCGCTGACCATCGGCCCGCTCACCCTTGACGTACCCGTCGTGCTGGCGCCGATGGCGGGCATCACCAACACCGCCTTCCGCCGACTCTGCCGCGAATACGGCGCCGGGCTGTACGTCTCCGAGATGATCACGAGTCGTGCGCTCGTGGAACGCACCCGCGAGAGCATGCGGCTCATCACCCACCATGAGTCGGAGACGCCCCGCAGCATCCAGCTCTACGGTGTGGACCCCGCGACAGTCGCCGAGGCGGTCACCATGCTCGTCGCCGAGGACCGCGCCGACCACATCGACCTGAACTTCGGCTGCCCGGTACCGAAAGTCACCCGCAAGGGTGGGGGAGCGGCCCTCCCGTGGAAGCTGGATCTGTTCCGCGACATCGTGGAGCGCGCCGTGCGTGCGGCCGGCGACGTGCCGCTCACGGTGAAGATGCGCAAGGGCATCGACTCGGATCACCTCACTTACCTCGAGGCCGGCAGGATCGCGGCCGGCGCGGGAGTAGCGAGCATCGCATTGCACGCGCGCACCGCGGCCGAGTTCTATTCCGGCACGGCCGACTGGTCCGCGATCGGACGTTTGAAGGAGAGCATCGCCGACGTGCCGGTGCTCGGCAACGGCGACATCTGGAGCTCCTCCGACGCGCTGCGCATGGTCGAGCAGACCGGCTGCGACGGCGTCGTGGTCGGTCGCGGGTGCCTGGGTCGACCGTGGCTGTTCGGCGACCTCGCCGCGGCGTTCCAGACAGGGTCGACTTCGACGAAACACGAACCCGACCTCGGCTTCGTGGCCGACGCCTTCCGCCGCCACGCCGAGCTGCTCACCGAGTTCTTCGGCGAGGAGGACCGGGCATGCCGCGACATCCGCAAGCACGTCGCGTGGTACTTCAAGGGGTACGCGGTCGGCGGTGAGCTGCGGGCGCGCCTGGCGACCGCATCCTCATTGCAGGAACTCGACGACCTGCTCGGTCAGTTGGACCGCGAGCAGCCCTATCCGGGTGAGGACGCGGAAGGCCAACGAGGCCGAGCCGGCAGCCCGAAGTCGCCGGCCCTGCCCCAGGGTTGGCTGGACAGCCGGGAACTCGCGGAGGCGCATCACGCCGAGCTGGTGGAGGCCGAACTGAGCACGAGCGGTGGCTGACGCGGGGGTGACCGGGTACGGCGCGCACGATGCCGAGCGCTGGTTGCCCGAGGAGCATTCGAGTCGCCGGAGCGATTTCGCGAGGGACCGCGCGCGCGTGTTGCATTCGAGCGCCTTGCGGCGCCTGGCGGCCAAGACTCAGGTCTTGAGTCCGACCTCGGGTCTCGACTTCGCTCGCAACCGACTGACCCACTCGCTCGAAGTCGCGCAGGTGGGCCGGGAGCTCGCCGACAGCCTCGGCCTGGATCCGGATGTCGTTGACACCGCGTGCCTCGCCCACGATCTCGGCCACCCACCGTTCGGTCACAACGGGGAGCGCGCGCTCAACGACTGGGCCGCCGACATCGGCGGCTTCGAAGGCAACGCGCAGACGCTTCGCCTGCTCACGCGGCTCGAGCCGAAGGTGTTCGGCTCTGACGGTCGGGCGTACGGCCTCAACCTCACACGCGCGAGCTTGGACGCCAGCTGCAAGTATCCGTGGCCGCGCGCGCAGGGCATCCCGGATCCGAGCGGGCGCAGCAAGTACGGCTTCTTCGACGATGACACCCCCGCGTTCGCGTGGCTGCGCGAGGGAGCCCCCGACCGGCGCCGGTGCATCGAAGCTCAAGTGATGGACCTGTCCGACGACATCGCCTACTCGGTGCATGACTTCGAAGACGCGATCGTGAACGGCTACATCGACGTGACCGCGCTGGGCGCGCGCGTCGACCACGACGAGCTGGTGAACTCGATGTTCGCCTGGATCGGCGGAGAGATCGGCCACGACGACCTCATCGCGGCCTTTGACCGCCTCGACAACCTGGACTTCTGGATCGACCGGTGGGATGCAAGTCGGCGCGATCACGGCCGCCTCAAGAACCTGACGAGCCAGCTGATCGGGCGCTTCGCCGGTGCCGCAGTGCAGGCCACGCGTGAGTCGCACGCGGGGCCGCTCGCCCGATTCGGCGGCGACATCGTCGTGCCAGCGTCGATTCAGGCGGAGATCGCGGTGCTCAAGGGGATCGTCGCGGCGTTCGTGATGTCGACGAACTCGCGGCGACCCATCTACGCCCAGCAACGCGACATCCTCAGTGAGCTCGCCGACGTACTGCTGTGGACCGCGCCGACGCACCTCGATGTCGGCTTCCGCGCCGACTGGGATGCCGCGACGACGGATGAGGGTCGCAAGCGCGTCGTCGTCGATCAGGTGGCTTCGCTCACCGATCAGTCGGCCGTGGATTGGCACCATCGCCTCGTGCGCTGACCCGGCCCGAGGTGCCGTCGCGGGCCGCCCGTAGAATCGACGCGTGCCCGGCCTCATCAAACGCAGCGACATCGACGAGGTCCGGTCGCGCACGAACATCGCCGACATCGTGGGCGATTACGTGAGCCTGCGCAACGCCGGTGGTGGCTCGCTCAAGGGACTGTGTCCCTTCCACGACGAGCGCAGTCCGAGCTTCCACGTTCGACCCCAGGTGGGGTTCTACCACTGCTTCGGCTGCGGCGAAGGCGGGGATGTGTTCACGTTCCTGCAGCGCATGGATCACGTGAGCTTCCAGGAGGCGGTCGAACGTCTCGCCGGTCGCATCGGTTTCGAGCTGCACTACGAAGACGGCGGCGCTGCGCCCGACCATGGCAATCGCGCGCGTCTGCTTGCCGCCAACAAGGCGGCGGAAGACTTCTTCCGCTCGCAGCTCGGGTCGGCAGAGGCGGAGCCCGCGCGTCAGTTCCTCGGTTCGCGCGGCTTCGACGCGGCGGCCGCCGACCGCTTCGGCGTCGGGTTCGCGCCGCGCGGCGGTGCGCTCGGACGTCACCTGCGCGAGCAAGGGTTCACCGAGGTGGAGCTCATCACCGCGGGCCTCATCGGCAAGGGCGACCGTGGCGACGTCTACGACCGGTTCCGCAGCCGACTGATCTGGCCGATCCGGGATGTCACCGGCGCGACGGTCGGGTTCGGCGCGCGCAAGCTGCTCGACGAGGACACGGGGCCGAAGTACCTCAACACCCCCGATACGCCCGTCTACCACAAGAGTCAGGTGCTCTACGGCTTGGATCTGGCCAAGCGCGACATCTCCCGCGGTCGTCAGGTGGTCGTGGTCGAGGGCTACACAGACGTGATGGCCTGTCATCTGGCCGGGGTCACGACGGCGGTGGCGACGTGCGGTACCGCGTTCGGCGTCGACCACATCAAGATCGTGCGCCGCATCATCGGCGACGTCGACAACGCCGACACTTCGGGCACCGGCGAGGTCGTGTTCACTTTCGACCCGGACGAGGCGGGCCAGAAGGCGGCGTCGCGCGCGTTCGCCGAAGAGCAGCGCTTCGCCGCGCAGACGTTCGTCGCCGTCGCGCCCGACGGCCTCGACCCGTGTGACCTGCGTCTCGCGCGCGGCGACGAGGCGGTGCGTCGACTCATCCGCACGCGGCGCCCCATGTTCGAGTTCATGATCCGTCGGCAGCTGGCCGCACACGACCTCGAGACGGTCGAGGGGCGTGTGGCGGCGTTGCGTGCGGCGGCCCCCGTCGTTGCGGGCATCCGTGACCAGGCTCTCGCGATCGGCTATGTGCGCAACCTGGCCGGCTGGCTCGGCATGGATCCCACCGAGGTTCAGCGCGCCGTCGCCTCGGCGCGGGGTCGTGCCCCCGCTCCGGGCGGTGCCCGGTCCGGGAACGAGCCGCGCGAGTCGGAGCGTCGGGGAGAACGATCGGTCGACCGTCCGGGAGAGCAGCCGCCTGCCGAGCCGCGCGTGGTGCCCTCCCTCGTGGCGCTCCCGACCGATCCGACGACGCGGCTCGAGCGCGACGCGCTCATGGCGATCCTTCAGTACCCGGCCGAGGTCGGGCGGGACCTCGTGACCCGCGCCGTCGACGTGGTCTTCACCGATGCGACTCTCGGGGTGGTGCGCGACGCGATCGCCACCTCTCTCGATCGGATCGAGTCGCCGGAGTGGGTCGCCGCGGTCACCGAAGAGGTGCCGACGCCGTTCGCCTCCCTCGTCACGCAGCTGTCGGTCGCGCCCATCCCGGAACGCGCCGAGGCGATCGCGCTCTACTGCCAGGGGATCGTCTCGGCGCTCGTCGACCGCGATCTGCTGCGCCGCAAGCGGGAACTCCTCGGGTCGATGCAGCGTCTGGATGCCACCGCCGATCCGGAACGCTTCGCCGAGGTGCAGCGCGAGCTCGTGCGCGTCGAGGCGGAGCGTCGCGCCCTGCGCCCCGAGTAGGCCGTTCCGGTTGCGATTCGGCCCGGCCGGGTAGTGTGGGGCGCATGACCCGCTCCGTTTCGCCGTTCGCGGTGCGTGCGCGGGACCTGTCTCTGCGGTATCACTCCTCGAACCCGGAAACGCGGTCGACGGCGGTCGCCGGGGTGTCGTTCGACATCGCGCCCGGCCAGGTGCTCGCGGTCGTGGGCGAGACGGGTTCCGGCAAGTCCACTCTCGCCAAGGCAGTCGCGTTGGAGGCGGATCGGCGGGCTGAGGAGTCCCCGCAGATCTCCGGCGGCTCCTTGGAGGTGCTCGGTGAGCAGGTGCGCGGCATCGGCAAGCGCGCTCGTGGTCGGGTCAGTTTCGGCATCGGGTACATCCGCCAGGAGGCTGGTGACCGGCTGAACCCGCATCTGACGGTGGGGGAGAACGTCGCCGAACCGATCTTCTCACGGGACCGAAAGTTCGATCAGGATGAGGCGGGCCAAGCAGTGGCGACGCTCATCGATGCCGTCCGGCTGCCGTTGAGTGCCATGAACCGGTACCCCCACGAGCTGAGCAAGGGCCAGCGCCAACGGGTCGCGATCGCGCGCTCGTTGATTCTCGAGCCGGAGCTTCTCGTCGCCGACGACCCCACGGCGGGCATCGACGTGACGGTGCGGGGCGCGATCCTCGACACGATCGTCGATCTGCAGCGCCAGCGATCCTTCTCCGCGCTCGTCGTGACCGCCGATCTGGGCGAGGTGCGGCGCGTGAGTTCCCACGTCGCCGTGATGCACCGCGGCGGAATCGTGGGCATTGGGGAACTCTCTGACGTGCTCGACGGCTCCGACCATCCGTACGTTCGTCGGTTGGCCGAGTCGCTCGAGCATCACGACCACTGATCGACCGCCGTAGAGGAACTCCATGACGACGTCGTCCCGCCGACCGGGCCAGCATCGGGACCCGCTCATCCGCGACGCCACGCCAGTGCCACAGGATGCTCGACCCGAGCCAGGACCGATCGCGGTGCTCCCGGAGCGCACCGCCGCGATCGACGCGGCCGTGCGCGAGGCGGGCGGCACGGTCGCTCCGCTCGACGAGCGCACTCGCGCACTGATCTGGCTCGGCGGTGAGAGCGAGGCGCTCGAGGCGGTGCTTACCGCCCACCCAGCGATCGGGTGGGTGCAGCTGCCGCTCGCGGGTGTCGAGCGTCACGCGGCGCTGCTGGACGCTCACCGGGGGCGCACTCTGCCGCTGTGGACGAGCGCCAAGGGCGCGTATGCGGAACCGGTCGCCGAGCACGCCCTCACCCTTGCGCTGGCTCTGCTGCGTCAGGTGCCGGACAAGGCGCGGGCGACATCCTGGCAGGACCCGCGGGAAGGTCTCTCGCTGTATGGCGCGCGCGTGACGATCGTCGGCGCGGGGGGCATCGCCGTCGAGTTGCTGCGGCTGCTTGCCCCGTTCGAGGCGTCGGTGACGATCGTGCGCCGCGGAGCCGGCGATCTGCCGGGCGCTCACCGCACGGTCACCGCCGACCGGTTGCTCGATGTGCTGCCCGAGACGGATGTGCTCATCCTGGCCGCTGCCGCCACCGATGAGACGAGCAAGCTGATCGGCGCCGAACAGCTCGCCGCGCTGCCGCAGAACGCCGTGCTCGTCAACATCGCCCGCGGTGCGCTCATCGACACGGATGCGCTGCTCGCCAGCTTGGACGCCGGCCGGTTCTGGGGCGTCGGCCTCGATGTCACCGACCCCGAGCCACTGCCGGACGGCCACCCGCTGTGGAGCCACCCGCGGTGCGTGGTCACGTCCCACACCGCGGATACTGACGAGATGGTCGAGGTGCTGCTCGCCGACCGAGTGCGGCATAACGTCGCGGCGTTCGTGGGCGACGGCGACTTCATCGGCGTGGTCGATCCGGAGAAGGGGTACTGATGGCGGCACGGGCTGATTCCAGCGCGATGTGGTGGGTGGGCGGCTACGGCGCCGACATGGACGGCACGGCCCTCGGGATCGGTGTGATGATCGAGCGGCCGGATGGCGGCCTCGACTACTCGCACGTCGCTGCCCCCATGCTGTCGCCGACCTTCTTGGCGCGCCGAGGCGATCACCTGTATGCGGCGGCCGAGGGCGAAGGCCGGGTGCAGTCGTTCTTGGTCGCCGGAGGCACCCTCACGACGGATGGCGTCTCACCGTCGGGCGGCGGCTGGCCGTGCCACCTCGAGTTCGCCGACAACGGGATCGTCGTCTCAAACTATGAGACGGGTGAGTTGGCCCTCATCTCGTTGACCGCGCGCGGGGCTGTCGCGGAGATGGTGCAGACCATTCCGGGGTCCGGCTCGGGACCGCACAAGGAACAGGACGGGCCGCACGCTCACGCCGCCCTGCGCCTCGACGAGCACACGATTCTCAGCGCGGACCTCGGGGCCGACCGGCTCCTGATCCACGCGTTCGAGAACGGTCGGCTCGAACGGACCGGAGAAGTCGTGCTGCCGTCCGGCACGGGACCCCGTGATCTGGCTCGCCATCCCTCGGGTCTGGTCTACGTTCTCGGTGAGCACGGACAGAATCTGTTCGCCTTCTCCTGGTCGCACGCACGTCTTGAGCAGGTTGCTGAACTGTCGCTTCCCGGTGCGGCGAGCGACGACCAGGCGGCCGCGATCGGCTTCGGACCTCAGGGCTATGTGTACTGCGGCCTGCGGGGCACCAACCGTGTCTCGGTGATGCACGCGAGCGCGGATGGTCGCGCTGTCGAACCGGTCGGCTCCGTGTCGAGCGGCGGTGAGTGGCCGCGCCATCTGACCGTCGATGGCGACCGGTTGCACGTCTCCAATCAAGGGTCGAATCAGGTCGCGAGTTTCCGGATCGGCGATGACGGCATCCCGGTGCTGATCGGGGAGCCGACCCGGGTACCGTCGCCCACATTCCTGCTCAAGGCCTGACCCGGTCGAGGGCCCGTTGGTCTGGTTGGGAGGCGTCCCGGAGTTTGCTAAGGTGGTAGGGCTGAAAAGCGATCCTCGATAGCTCAATTGGCAGAGCAATCGGCTGTTAACCGATAGGTTCTTGGTTCGAGTCCAAGTCGGGGAGCTAAACCCCCAGTCCTCCACGACTGGGGGTTTTTTGCTGCGTGGGTGTACTCCCGGGGGAGTACACGGCCGTCGCCCGCGGGCCGATGCCTCCTGCGGCGCGCGGGCATACCATCGTGAGATGCGCCACCACCCTCATGCCCCCAGCGCCTGGCGCCACTGGCAGGGTGACTGGCCCGACGAGTGGGCGGATCAGCCTCCTCCCTTCCGGCGGTTGTCGGATCGTGGCAGGCTCCTCATCCCCGTGTTTGTCTCGTTGGCTCTTCAGGTGCCCGTGGCGCTGTTTTGGGTCGTTCGCAATGGGCCGGGCGACCTCACGGTTCTCGCACTGGTTCTGTCGATCCTGGGTCCGCTGGCGTTGTTGGGCGCGCGGCGCTTCCCCGGTCCGGTTGTGTTGGTGGTGAGCATCCTCGGCAGTGCCGACTTTTTTATCGAGGATGCGCGCATGAGCCCTCCGTTCGTGGCTCTCGCCTTCGCGATCGTGGGGGCCCTGATCCACGAGGCGCGAGTCTGGGCGTGGCTGAGCGTGGGCATCGCGTGGGCCGCGACACTCGGCATCGGGGTGTTTTTGGGCCAGGACTGGCATCCGGCGCGGGTCGCAGTGACCACCCTCGGCATCTTGATTGTGTTTGGGGTCGGCGAGGGCATCCGGACCCGCCGCGAACTCCTCGCGGATTTCAGGAAGTCCGTGAAGCAGCGCAGGCAAAGCGAGGTTCAGGCGGAGCGCGTGCGTATCGCCCGCGAGCTGCACGACGTGCTTGCCCATTCGTTGAGCCAGATCAACGTGCAAGCTGGCGTGGGTCTGCACCTGATGGAGCG
>VFQP010001357.1_pt1 | contig 33387 bp, 23 predicted proteins | sample 3512351 | NCBI WGS metagenome assembly VFQP01 (sample SAMN10412372, study PRJNA504923) | tailings metagenome | isolation source: Relicate 1 Philex TSF1 revegetated site | place: Philippines: Tuba, Benguet | collected 2017-08-29
TCCAGTTCGAGATCAGCGTGCATACGGCGACGAGCAGAACGGCGATGATGCCGAGTGCAGCACCCGGGCCGCGGCCGGCAGGCGACTGCATGAAGACGTAGAGTCCATATGCCAGGGGTGCGTCCGACGTGCTCTGCACGAGCATGAGTGTGGCAGATAGCTCCACGGCCGCTGTTGCGAAACTCGTCACGAAACCTGCCAGCATACCGCCCATCATCAGCGGGAGCACAATGCGTCGTACGGTGCGGTACTTCGTTGCGCCGAGGTTCTCCGCGGCTTCCTCCAAAGAAGTCGAGACCTGCTGAAGAGCGGCGTAACAAGCTCGTAGCGCGTAGGGTAGGCGGCGGATAGCAAGCGCCAGCACGATGACGATCCAGAATGACGCGAACGACGTGCCGTCGGGCATCTTCACATCGAAGAATGTCCTGAGATACCCGATGCCGAGCACGACACCGGGAATGGCGAGCGCCGCCGAGGCCGTCCAGTCGAGCCAGTGGCGACCTGGAAGTTTCGTCCGCAGTACAAGGTAGGCAATGGCAGTGCCGATCACGACGTCGATGATGCCTGCGAGCGTGGCATACAGCAGCGTGTTCTTGATGAAGACGCTCGACTCCGCGAAGACGCGCGTGTAGTGCGCGACGGTGTAGGCATCCGGTAGCGGGCTGAACGACCACACGGTTGCGATCGACAGCAGGAACAGACCGATGTGCGGCGCGAGCACCAGGAACAGAATGAGCAGCACAACGGCATAGGCGCCGATGGCCTGGCGAAAGTTCATCGGGCGCTTCGAGAGGCCGCCGCCACCGCGCTGCAGGGTCGCATAGTCGCGGCCCCTCATCACCCAGGCCGATGCGCCCATGGCTGCGACCGAGACGACGATCAGCACGACCGCGATCACGTAGCCCATGGGATCGGCAAGCCCAATCGACGTGATGCGCAGATAGGCCTGCGGGGCCAGCATGTCCTTCACGTTCAGCAGCAGCGGCGTCGCGAGATCGTCGAAGACTTTCACGAACACGAGGCTGGCGCCGGCGATATAGCCCGGCATGGCGAGCGGGAAGACAATGCGGCGGAAGAGCCGGAAGCCCTGGGAGCCGAGGTTCTGCGCGGCCTCTTCCATGGAGCGGTCGATATTGCGCAGCGCCGCGGAGAGATTGATCAGAATGAAGGGAAAGTAGTGGACGGCCTGCGCGAAGACGACGCCGTTGAGCCCCTCCATGAAGGGGATCTTGAAGCCGAACCACTCATCGAGCAGCAGGTTGATCGTGCCATTGCGCCCGAACAGGAGCTGCATCGCGACGGCGCCCGCGAAGGGCGGCATGATGAGCGGAATGAATCCGAGCATCTGGACGATGCCGGCGCCGCGGAACTCGAAGCGCGTCGTCAGATAGGCGAGCGGCAGCGCGAACAGCGACGCGAGCACGACCGTCATCGTTGCGACGTACATCGAGTTCCAGAAGGAGGCGATGAAGAGGTCGGTGCGCGCGAAGTCGTAGAAGTTGACCAGCGTGAACGCGCCGGTGCCTTTCTCGGTGAAGGCGACGTAGATAACGGTGATGACGGGGACGACGAGAAAGAGCGCGAGGAACAGCGCGATCAGCGCCGCGAGCAGCATCTGCCCCGGCGTGGCGGCAAACCGCCGTGCCGGGGCGCGCGGAGCTTCGATTGCGGTGGCCACGGCGCGCAACCTTTAGCGGGCGAGCTTCGCGGCTTCGTTCGCCTTGGCCTCTGCCGCGGCGTAGGCAGTCTTAGCGCTCGACGCCCACTGCTGCTCTAGCTCGGCCTGCCGTGCCGACTTCTCCTTGCCGCCGGTGAAGGCTGCAGCGATTTCCTTGGAGGCGGCCTGCTCGGCAGTGATCGGCATCTTTGCGACGAGGTCTCGCGCCTCCTGAAGGGCGGCGCGGCCGGCCGCATTGTCCTTCTTCGCGAGAGCGGCTCCGGCGGCGTGGATGGCCTTCGTCGCTGCCTTGAGGCCGTCGAGTTGGAACGAGACGAGCTGATCGTAGAGCGTGTCGACGACGGCCGTGCGGGCGCTCGAGACGCCGGAGTCGAACGTCACCTTGCCGCCGAGTGAGGGATCCTTGAAGGGGTTGGGATAATCAGCCGGCGCCTTGGCATAGGTTTCGGGGCGCACGGGCAGGCGGCGGATCGTCTTGTCGAGCAGCACTTCCTGACCGGCCGGCGAGAGCAGGAACTCGACATAGGCTTCGGCGGCAGCCTTGTTCGGCGGATTGGCGACCACTGCGACGTTTGCAGGCACGATCGTCGTCACGGACGGGTAGACAAACTTCACGGGGAAGCCTGCGCCCTGCGCCGAAAAGGCGAAGAAATCGATGACGATGCCGTAGCCGACCTGGCCCGAGTTCACGGCATCAGGGACGCCGAATGAGCGCTCGGTGACATTGCGGAGATTGCCGCTCCATTCTTTGATTGTGCGCCAGCCTTTGTCCCAGCCTTCGCCCTGGAGGATGGTCTCCAGTGTCAGGTGCGTGGTGCCCGAGCGCGAGGGGGCTGCAATCGACACATGGTCGAAATAGATGGGCTTGGCGAGGTCCTGCCACTCCTTCGGATCGGGAAGCTTGTTGGCCCTGGCGTAGCGCTCGTTCCACATGATGCCGTAGCCGGAAGCGGCAAAGCCTGAGTAGTAGCCGTCGGGATCATTGATCGGGTAGGCGCCGATCTTGGCCGGAATGCCCGTCGCCTTGGGCTTGTAGAGCTCGAGCAGCTTCTTGCCCTTCAGCACCTCGAAGGCATCCGGTGCCGAGGCCCAGAAGATGTCGACCTGATTGGCCGAGCGGGTCTCTTCGAGCAGCTTCACGCCGGCGTTCGTATTCCGGTTCTGGATCTCGACGGTTGTTCCGGGGTGCGCGGCTTCGAAGGCCTTCTTGAAGGGATCGGTCACGTCCTTGGAAAAGGACGTAAGCACCGTGACTTTGCCCGCGGGGGCTTGAGCCTGTGCCGGAGAGAGGGCTGTCAGTAGAGCCAGCGCCAAGAGTTGAGCCAATGCGCGCATATTCCGATGCCTCCCCGGAGATCCCTCGCGTTCGGAACGGGGCCTGATGGACCCGTTCCGACTTCTTGCCAGTGAATGTTTCTGAACCTTCGACTGGCAACCCGTCAATCCGGATTGCAGATCGGACATGCTGGTCGGCGGGCGGGGGGAGGCGACACCGCCACGAAAATTGCTCGATCGCAGTGCGATACGCCTCAACTACCTGCGGCGGGGCTTGCGGCCGGCTCGGTCGAGTTGCCGCGGCCGCGTCCAAGGCGGCTCGCTAGAGCCGCGATCTCGCCGACCACACCGCGACGGAAGAGCAGGACCGTGATGACGAAGATCACGCCCTGAATGACCAGGACCCATTCTCCGAACCCGGCGAGATAGTTCTGCATGGTGATGATGATGGCTGCGCCGACCATCGGGCCGAATACAGTGCCCATGCCGCCAACGAGCGTCATCAGGACGGCTTCACCGGACATCTGCCACGTGACGTCCGTGAGCGATGCGAGCTGAAAGACGATGGCTTTGGTGCTGCCGGCGAGACCCGTCAGGGTGGCCGAGAGGATGAAGGCGAGCAGCTTGTAGCGATCGACATGATAGCCGAGCGAAATGGCGCGTGGCTCGTTCTCGCGGATGGCCTTGAGGACTTGGCCGAAGGGCGAATGGATCGCGCGGTAGATGATCAGGAAGCCAAGCGCAAAGATCGCCAGCACGACGTAGTAGAAGTTGATGTCGCGCGTGATGTCGATAAAGCCGAGCAGGGGCCTGCGCGGAACGTTCTGAATGCCATCTTCGCCACCAGTGAATGGTGCCTGCAGACAGAAGAAGAAGACCATTTGCGAGAGGGCCAGCGTGACCATGGCAAAGTAGATGCCCTGGCGGCGAATGGCGATGGATCCGGCAATGAGGCCGAGGACGGCCGCGACAGCCGTGCCCGCAAGGATCCCGATCTCCGTCGGCCAGCCCCAAACCTTGACGGTGTAGGCCGAGACATAGGCGGAGAAGCCGAAGAACATCGCGTGCCCGAAGGACAGAAGTCCGACGTAGCCAATGAGCAGGTTGAAGGCGAGCGCGAAGAGCGCGAAGCACAGGACCTTCATCAAGAAGACGGGATAGATCGCCAGCGGAGCCGCGATCAGGAGGGCAATGATCGCCGCGAAGATCGGCATGTCGTAGCGTTTCATGGCAGGCACCTCAGCGTGGCGTTCCGAAGAGGCCCGCAGGCCGGAGCATCAGCACGATGGCCATGATGATGAAAATGACGGTGTTCGAGGCTTCGGGATAGAAGACCTTGGTCAGGCCCTCGATGACGCCGAGCCCGAAACCCGTGACGATCGAGCCCATGATCGAGCCCATGCCGCCGATAACGACGACTGCGAACACGACGATGATGAGGTTCGAGCCCATGATCGGGTTCACCGAGTAGATCGGCGCGGCAAGAACGCCGGCAAGCGCGGCAAGGCCGACGCCGAAGCCGTAGGTGAGCGTCATCATGCGTGGCACATTGATGCCGAAGGCGCGCACGAGCGTCGGATTTTCGGTCGCAGCACGCAAATAGCTGCCGAGTTTCGTCTTTTCGATCATGAACCATGTGGCGAGGCAGACGACGATCGAGATCACGACGACCCAGCCGCGATACCAGGGAAGGAACATGAAGCCGAGATTGGTACCGCCCGGAATGGGGTTCGCGTAGGGAAGGCCGGACGAGCCATACTGCTTGCGGAAGAGCCCCTCGAAGATCAGCGCGAGGCCGAATGTCAGGAGCAGGCCGTAGAGATGGTCGAGATGGTAGAGGCGGGAGAGAAGCAGCCGCTCGACGATGATACCGGTCGCACCGATGATCACCGGTACGATGAGCAGCGCCCCCCAATAGGGAATGCCGGTATATTGCAGGAGCATCCACGCACCGAATGCGCCCATCATGTACTGGGCGCCGTGCGTGAAGTTGATGACGTTGAGCATGCCGAAGATGACGGCGAGCCCGAGACTGAGAAGCGCGTAGAAGGCGCCGTTGATCAGGCCAAGCAAGAGCTGGCCGAACAACGCCTGGGGCGGCACGCCAATGAGTTCAAACATGCGCTTTTCCCGCCTCGAGGCAGGGGAGGCGGCGCGCAAGCACCGCCTCGCCCATCTTGATTACTTCTTCACCAGAGCACAGTCGCCCTGGTCGATCGGGCGGAAAGCCTGGTCGGCCGGAATGGTCGCGCGGAGCTTGTAGTAGTCCCACGGACCCTTGCTCTCGGCAGGAGACTTCACCTCGTAGAGATACATGTCGTGGATCTTGCGACCATCGGCGCGGATCTGGCCCTTGCCGAAGAGCGCGTCCTCGGTCGGCATGGACTTCATCTTCGCGACGACGGCAGCGCCATCGGCATCGGACTTCATCTCATGGACGGCCTTCAGATAGTGATAGACGGCGGAGTAGACGCCGGCCTGCACCATCGTCGGCTTGTTGCCCTTGTTGGCCTTCTCGAATTCTGCCGAGAAAGCGCGGTTGCCATCCGTCTGGTCCCAGTACCAGGCTTCCGTCAGGATCAGGCCCTGCGCGACCTTCAGGCTGAGCGCGTGCACATCCGTGATGAAGACCAGGAGGCCGGCGAGCTTCTGGCCGCCCTGGACGATGCCGAACTCGGCAGCCTGCTTGATGGAGTTCGTGGTGTCGCCACCAGCGTTGGCAAGGCCGATGATCTTGGCCTTGGAGGACTGTGCCTGGAGCAGGAACGAGGAGAAGTCCTGACCCGGGAAGGGGTGGCGCACGCGACCGACGACCTTGCCGCCGCTCTTCTCGACGACGGCTGCCGTGTCACGCTCGAGCGCATGACCGAAGGCGTAGTCTGCCGTCAGGAAGAACCACGTGTCGCCACCGGTCTTCACGATGGCATTGCCAGTACCATTGGCCAGCGCCCACGTGTCGTACGTCCAATGCACGGTGTTGGGCGAGCAGGCCTTGCCCGTCAGATCCGACGACGCGGCGCCGGAGTTCAGCATGACCTTGTTCTTCTCGCGAACGATGTTGTGCACGCCGAGCGCGACCGAGGAGGTCGGCACGTCGACCACGACGTCGACGTTGTCGACATCGAACCACTGGCGGACCGTCGTCGAGCCGATGTCCGGCTTGTTCTGGTGGTCGGCGAAAACGACCTCGATCTTGTCGTGGCACTTCGTGGTCTTGCAGAAGTCGGCGACGGCCCGGCGAGCCGCCCAGACCGAGCCCTGGCCGGAAAGGTCCGCATAGAGGCCGGACTGATCGTTCATGACACCGATCTTGATCGTGTCATTGCTGTACTGGGCCACTGCCGGCGAGGCGGCGATTGCGGCCGCTGCGGCTAAGGCAACTGTCTTCAAACGCATTGCGCTTCTCCCTTGCATTGGGCGTTTACACTCCAAGGTGTGCTTCGAGCCGTTGGCGACTGCTCGCCAACTGGCTGTTCTCGATCTCGTCGACCACATGGCCGTGCTCGACCAGATAATGGCGATCTGCAACCGTGGCTGCGAAATGAAGGTTCTGCTCCACGAGCAGTACCGTAAGGCCACGCTTCTTGAGATCGCGAATGACCGCACCGATCTGCTGCACGATGACCGGAGCCAAGCCCTCGGTCGGCTCGTCGAGGAGCAGAAGCTCGGCACCCGTGCGCAGGATCCGCGCGATGGCCAGCATTTGCTGCTCGCCGCCGGAAAGCTTGGTGCCCTGGCTGCGCGCGCGCTCCTTGAGCTGCGGAAACAGCGCGTGAACCTCTTCCAGCGAAAGGCCCCCACCCTTTACCGCGGGCGGCAGCAGCAGGTTCTCGGTCACATTGAGGCTGGCAAAAATCCCGCGCTCTTCGGGGCAATAGCCAATGCCGAGGCGCGCGATGGAATTCGAGGGGAGACCAATCGTTTCGGTCTGGCCGCAGCGGACCGATCCCTTGCGCTTCTGAACGATGCCCATGACCGAGCGCATGGTTGTCGTCTTGCCGACGCCATTGCGGCCGAGCAGCGTCACGACCTCGCCCTTGCGGACCGAGAACGTCATGCCATGCAGCACGTGGCTCTCGCCGTACCAGGCATGAAGGTCGCGCACATCGAGGAGCGGGGCGGTCTCAGGCATGGGCGCCTCGCGATGCGGAAGTGGTCTCGGGATCGGTCGTGCCCATGTAGGCCTCGATCACCTGCGGATTCTGCGAGACCGAGGCGTACGGTCCCTCAGCAATGACGCGGCCTCGCGCAAGCACGGTGATGGTGTCGGAGAGGTCTGCAACAACGGAAAGATTGTGCTCGACCATGAGGACCGTGCGCGACTTGGCGGCTTTGCGGATCAGCTGTGAGATGCGCCCGATGTCCTCGCGGCCCATGCCGGCCATGGGCTCGTCGAGGAGCATGACCTCGGGCTCGAGGGCGAGCGTCGTCGCTATTTCGAGGACGCGCTTGCGACCATAGGGGAGCTCTGCGGCCACAAGATACTCGGAGCCTGCGAGGCCGACATCGTGAAGGATCTGGACGGCGCGATCGTTGAGCTGGTTCAGCGATGTCTCGGAGCGCCAGAAGTGGAAAGAGGTGCCGAGCTGGCGCTGCAATGCGATCCGCACATTTTCGAGGAGCGTCAGGTGCGGGAAGGTCGCGGAGATCTGGAAGGATCTGATGAGGCCGAGCCGTGCCACGCTTGCCGGCGCGAGGCGCGTGATGTCCTGGCCGTTGAGGTAGATCTGGCCGGAGGTCGGCTGCAGGAATTTGGTGATCAGGTTGAAGCAGGTTGTCTTGCCGGCGCCGTTCGGACCGATGAGGGCATGAATGGTTCCGCGCCGAACGGTCAGATTGACATTGTCGACGGCGCGGAAGCCCTTGAAGTCTTTAACCAGGTTTTGGGTCTCAATGGCTGCAGACTGATCCATTGCCTAGCCCTTCACGACCGTGGCGGCGGCCCGCCATTGCCGGCAGCACCGGCCCCGAAGATGTGGGCAGCCCCGACGCTCGGGACGCTGGTGTAACGGCAATGTAGTTATGGGCAAACGGCTTCCCCTGGGCGCAGGGTGCCCGAACACCCTGAATTTGCTTATGGCTTTGTCTCTCTACAGCAGGCTCTCCGTCCGCCGTCAAGCGCTCTCGCGCAAACATGCAGGCCTCGGACCACCCAAATTTGGGGAGTGGTTCGCGCCAGGCCACAAGCGGTTGAACCCTGGTCGGGCCGTCCAATCAGATCGCTTCTCGGCATGAAATGGAAGTTGGCAATCACGATGCCGACAGCCCCATCGAGCGGGCGTCGGGTTCGAGGGCGCGTGCACGTTAAGGATGCGCCGGGGTTTTGATGAGAGTACGAGGGTGGACGCTCGTCAGGCCGAAGACCGGATCGTCGACATGGCCTTGCATCAAGCTTCATCGGACACGCGCACGCGCCGGTCTTATTTCATCGGCCCGTGGGACATCCTTGCGTTCGGCCTGGTCTTCGCCGGGCTCATTCTATTGGCGCACGGGGGCCGCGAAACTCTCGAGCCGTTGTCCTCGCTCCAGGCTTCGCCCATCTCTCTCGATCCGGCGATGCTGCCCGAGTACGCCCTGCGCTCGACAATGCGGATGCTCGCGGCCCTCGTCGCCTCGATCGTCTTCACGCTGGCCTATGGCGCGCTTGCAGCGAAGAGCCGCCGCGCCGAGATGGTCCTGATCCCGCTCCTGGACATTCTCCAGTCCGTGCCGGTGCTCGGGTTCCTGTCCTTCACGGTCGTCGCCTTCATGGCGCTGTTCCCTGGGCAGGTGCTCGGCGTGGAGCTGGCAGCCATCTTCGCGATCTTTACCAGCCAGGCCTGGAATATGACCTTCAGCTTCTACCAGTCGCTGAAGACGCTGCCCGCGGACCTCGAAGAAGCCTCCCATAGCTTCCGTCTCTCGGCCTGGCAGCGGTTCTGGCGTCTGGAGGTGCCATTCGCCATGCCGGGGCTCGTCTGGAACACCATGATGTCCATGTCGGGAGGCTGGTTCTTCGTCGTAGCGTCCGAGGCGATCTCGGTGGGCAATACCAACATCGCGCTCCCCGGCATCGGCTCCTATCTCGCATTGGCGATCGAGAAAGAAAGCCTCTCGGCAGTTGGTTGGGCCGTGCTTGCGATGCTCGGCGTCATCCTGATCTACGATCAGCTCCTGTTCCGGCCCGTCGTTGCCTGGGCGGAGAAGTTCCGCGTGGAGCAGACTGCGGGAGCGAACGCGCCGCGTTCGTGGCTGCTCGACGCCGTTCGCCGTGCGCGCGTCTTCAGGCGCCTTTTAAGCCCCTTCGGCGCATTCCTGCAGGCTGTCCCGCGGATGCGTCTGCAGTTTCCCGCGCACGTGCCAGATAGCATGCGTCAGGCGCTCAGTGGCGTATGGGCGGATCGAGCATGGCTCGCACTCGTCTTGCTGTGCGCCGCCTACGCGGTGTGGCTCATCGTCAGCTTCGTCATGACGGAGCTTTCTTGGGGCGAGTGGCTGGAAGTTTTCAGGCTCGGCCTCCTGACCCTCTTGCGCGTGATCCTGCTGATAGCCCTTGCCACGCTGATCTGGGTGCCAATCGGCATCTGGATCGGACTGAGACCGCGCATCGCCGAGCGGGTGCAGCCGCTCGCACAGTTCCTCGCAGCCTTTCCCGCAAACATCGTATTCCCGTTTGCGGTCGTGGCCATCGTCAAGTTCGATCTCAATCCCGATATCTGGCTGTCGTTCCTGATCATCCTGGGGACGCAGTGGTACATCCTCTTCAATGTCATCGCTGGCGCGAGCGCATTCCCCAATGACCTCAAGGAGGCAGTTGCGACATTCCGGGTTCGAGGTTGGAACTGGTGGCGCAAGGTCATCCTGCCCGGCATTTTCCCCTACTACGTCACGGGTGCGATCACGGCCAGCGGTGGGTCGTGGAACGCCTCCATCGTCGCGGAAGTTGCTGTGTGGGGTGATACGAGGCTGAAAGCGCATGGGCTCGGCGCCTATATCGCGGAGGCAACCGTCGCCGGTGACTATCCTCGTATCGTGCTCGGCATAGCAGTGATGTCCCTTTTCGTCGTCCTGCTGAATCGTCTGTTCTGGCGGCCGCTCTATGCGATCGCCGCCAGCCGGCTGCGTATCGATTGAAGGAGCGAGCGCGCTATGTCGATCCTTGAAAGCACAGAGGCGGTGTCGCACATCGTGCAAGTGCCCCTGATTGAAATCGCCGGCGTGCGGCAGGTCTATCATAAGGGGGACAATGCCGATCTCGTCGTCCTGGATGATGTCTCGCTCACCATAAGGGAAGGGGAGATCGTGGGCCTGCTCGGTCGCTCGGGCTCCGGCAAGTCCACGCTCCTGCGCATCATTGCCGGGCTGCTGCAGCCGACCAGCGGGCGCGTCGAATGGCGCAGTGCGCCCATATCAGGGCCTTGCGAAGGGATCGCGATGGTCTTTCAGAGCTTCGCGCTTTTTCCCTGGCTCACTGTGCTTGGCAACGTCGAGCTCGGCCTCGAGGCACTGGGGATTGCGGCAAGCGAGCGTCGTCGCCGCGCGCTCGAGGCGATCGACCTCATTGGTCTCGACGGCTTCGAGAGCGCCTATCCGAAGGAGCTGTCCGGGGGGATGCGCCAGCGTGTCGGCTTTGCCCGTGCTCTCGTCGTGCATCCTCAGCTCATGCTCATGGACGAGCCATTCTCTGCACTCGATGTGCTGACCGCCGAGACATTGCGGACGGATCTGATCGACCTTTGGAGTGAGGGGCGTCTCCCCATCAAGTCGATGCTCATGGTGACGCACAACATCGAGGAAGCTGTCCTGCTGTGCGATCGCATCCTCATTTTCGCGCCCAACCCCGGACACGTTGCTGAGGAGGTGAAGGTCGATATTCCCCATCCTCGCTCACGCATCGATCCTGTATTCCGCGAGCTGGTCGATCGCATCTATGGATTGATGACGCAGCGTCCTACGGCGGAGAAAGTCGAGAAGCGAGTTGGCGCCGGCATTCCTGGAAGCGGCATCTGCATGGCGCTTCCGCGAATCTCGACCAACCTTCTGTCGGGGTTCATGGAAGCACTCGCATCACCGCCGTTCAACGGCAGCGCGGACCTTCCAGACTTGGCCGCGGATCTGCAGATGGAGGTCGATGATCTCTTTCCGATTGCGGAAACGCTTCAGGTCTTGCGCTTTGCGGAGATGGCCGAGGGTGACGTCAAGCTCACGCAGTACGGTCGCCGTTACGTCGATGCTTCGCTCGATGTGCGCAAGCGCCTGTTTGCCGATCACCTGCTCGCCTTTGTGCCACTCGCCGCCCTCGTCCGGCGCGTATTGGACGAGCGGCCGAGCCATCGCGCGCCGTTGCGGCGCTTCTCGGAGGAGCTCGAGGACCACATGTCCGAAGAGCGGGCCGAAGAGACGATGCGCGCCATCATATCCTGGGGCCGCTATGGAGAGCTTTTCGGATACGATGAGAATACCAATGAACTGAATCTCGATAATCCGGCCTAGAGACGGTATCGCGTGTGGCCGTCGGTATACGGCCAGAAGGCCGATCGTGTCGCCAAGCAGAAATGGGTTGAACCGCTATACCGAATCAGCGGTTGGTCACCGGGCCTTATCGTCCGTGAAGCCAAGTCCATTCGGGGGCGACCATCATCGCACGCCGGGCAGGTCTTTCGGGTGTGTGCTCGGAAGAGCGGTTACTTCCGAGGCAGTCCCGAATTGCGCGCGCCCCTCGCTTGAGCATGATGGGTGTGGGGCTGCTTGCAGCGGTGTCGCTGGGGGGCTGCATGGTGGGACCCGACTATTTCCCGCCTGCCGCTCCGATCCCTCCCAAGTACAAAGAGATTGCCGGCTGGAGGATCGCTCAGCCGCGGGACGCGTATGATCGCGGAGACTGGTGGTGGATCTACCGCGACCCGGTTCTGGACCGGCTGATCCGTCAGGTCGAAATCAACAATCAAAATGTCGCCGCGGCGGAGGCTGCGTTCCGGCAGTCCGTCGCCTTGGTCAAGGAGGCGCGCGCGGCCCTCTTTCCGGTTATCGGGCTCACCTATAACCCCTTGCGTGAGCATCAAGGGCCGAAGGCAACGGCGACCGGCGTTGGCGTGACGCGCACGATCGTGACGCTCGAGACCACCGGCACTTGGGATATCGACGTGTGGGGCAAGGTCCGGCGCAATATCGAGAGCGCCGCATCGAATGCCCAAGCGAGTGCCGCGGATCGCGCCAACGTCACTCTCATGATGCAGGCGCAGCTTGCAACGGCATACTTCAATCTGCGCGCCGCCGACTCGCTGAAGAGCCTCCTGGATCGCTCCGTCACGAACTTCCGCAGGACGCAGACCATCACCGAGAACCAGTACAAGCTCGGCACGGTCGGAAGGTCCGACGTTCTCACAGCGCAAACGCAGGTGAAGACGACGGAGGCGCAGGCCATCAACGTCGGCGTTCAGCGCGCGCAGTTCGCCCATGCCATTGCCGTTCTCATCGGTGTGCCGCCATCTGTGCTCGATCTCAAGGCTGCGGAGCTGGCGAGCACTGTTCCGAGAGTACCTGCGGATATTCCGGCGCACCTGCTCGAGCGCAGGCCGGACATTGCGGCCGCAGAGCGCCGCATCCAGGCGCAAAGTGCACTCATCGGCGTTGCCGTGGCTGCCTATTTCCCGGACATCACCCTCAATGGCGCTTTTGGTTGGGTGGGGTCCCGAGCCTTTCCCATTTCAGTGGCCAACGAGATCTGGCAAGTGGGCGCCAATGTCGTCGAGACTGTGAGTGACGGCGGGCTGCGCCGTGCTCAGGTAACAGCGGCCGAAGCTGCCTACTACCAGGCCATGGCCAACTATCGCCAGACCGTGCTGACGGCCTTGCAGCAGGTCGAGGACGGGTACTCATCTCAGCGCATTCTCGCACGCCAGCAGACGGTGCAGGACGAGGCTGCACGGCTCTCGCGGGAAGCCGTCACCATTGCGCTCAACGAGTACAGAGCGGGGACCGTCTCGTTCACGACGGTCGTAACGGCTCAGGCGACGCAGCTCACGAATGAGCAGGCCGCGCTCGCCGTGCGCCAGAGCCGCTTCCTCGCGACCGTCAGTCTCATCCAGGGCCTTGGCGGAGGTTGGAGCGTCGTGGTCTTACCCACACACGACGAGCTGCGTCATTGGCGCTCCTGCATCAGCGTCCGCGATGCCATCCGCGGCAACATCAGCCCTGTAATGCCGCCCTGCCTCTGAAGCGCCGAGCCTCACGCTTGCGGGCGAGCCAGAGCTGGACGCGGTCGAGATAGATATAGACGACGGGTGTCGTGTAGAGCGTCAGCAACTGGCTGGCGACAAGCCCACCGACAATCGAGATGCCGAGCGGCTGGCGCAGCTCCGCGCCTTCGCCGAAGCCGAGCGCAAGCGGAAGTGCGCCGAACGCGGCTGCAAGCGTCGTCATCAGGATAGGCCGAAACCGCAGAAGACAGGCCTGGCGTATGGCCTCCCGCGTATCCATGCCGTTGCGCTCGGCCTGGATCGCGAAGTCCACCATGAGGATGGCGTTCTTCTTCACGATGCCAATGAGCAGCATGACGCCGATCAATGCGATGATCGTGAACTGCGTGCCCGTCAGCATCAGGGCCAGGACGGCGCCGACACCTGCCGACGGCAAGGTCGAGAGGATGGTGAGCGGATGGATCGTGCTCTCGTAGAGGATGCCGAGCACGATGTAGACGGCCACAAGCGCGAAGAGAATGAGTAGCGGCTGGGTCTTCAGGGACTGCACGAATGTAGCGGCGGTTCCGGCAAACGTACCCTGGACGGTTGCTGGAACTTCGATGCGCTGCATGGTTCGCTCCATGATCGCAGTGGCATCGCTCAACGCCTGTCCCGGCTTGAGATTGAATGAGATCGTCGAGGACGGCAGCACGCCATGATGATTGATCGAAAGCGCGGTCTTGCCCTGCTGATAGTGGGTGATCGCGCTGAGCGGCACCATCGATACGGGGTTCGTGCTGACTGCCGATCCGCTCGATACGGCGCCGCGGCCGGAATTCGCAATCGCATTGCTCGCCTGGTTGCGTGCGACGTCGGAGGCGCTTGCGGTCGCCTGTCCAGGCTTGGATGATTGCGCTGTGACGAGGCCGGATGGCGAATTCGTCAACTGGCTTCCCGAGGGCCCCGATGGTGCGGTGCTGACATAGACGCTGTCGAGTGCGGCCGGACCCTGGCCGTACTCGGGAGAGACCTCCATGACGACGTGGTACTGGTTGAGGGGATTGTAGATGGTGGAGACCTGGCGCTGTCCGAAGGCGTCGTAGAGCGTGTTGTCGATCGAGCTTGGCGTGATGCCGAACCGTGCGATCGTATCCCGGTCGATCACCAGGTTGATCGAGAGGCCGGCGATCTGCTGATCGGAATTGACATCGGCAAGCTCATTGGACTTCTGCAACTCGTCAGTGAGACGTGCAGCCCACAATTGCAGCTCGTCTGCATCCCAACTCTGAAGCGTGAACTGGTACAGTGCGCCGGATTGACGTCCGCCGACTGTAACGTCCTGCACCGCCTGCAGGTAGAGCCGCGCACCGGCGATGTGCGAGGTCTTCGCGCGGAGGCGCTGGATCACCTGATCGACAGACACTTGGCGCTCATGAAGGGGCTTCAACGCGACGAACATGAAGCCGCCATTCGTTTGCCGCCCACCGGTGAAGCCGGCGACATGAGCGACCGCGGGATCCTCCTGAAGGATCGCCGCGAACTGCCGCAGCTTCTGAGACATGGACTGGAACGAGATGCTCTGATCGCCCTGGATGAGCCCATTGATGCGCCCGGTGTCGGATTGCGGGAAGAGCCCCTTCGGTACGACCATGAACAGGTGGACATTGAGCGCGATCACGGCCGCGAGCGACAGCATGACGAGCGCGGGGTGCCGCAGCGCAACGTCAAGCGAGCGGCCGTAGCCGGCACGCACCCATTCGAACGCCGCATTCGACAGGGCCATGAGGCGGCCGGGCGCGCGTCCGGCGCGATTTGAAAGTAGACGGGAACACATCATCGGCGTCGTCGTGAGCGATACCACCAGCGAAATGAGGATGGTGATCGTGAGTACGACGGCGAACTCCCTGAAGATGCGCCCGACAATGCCGCCCATGAAAAGGATCGGCACGAAGACGGCAATCAGCGACAGGGTGATCGATAGGACGGTAAATCCGACCTCGCCCGCGCCCTTGATGGCGGCTTCCATGCGCGGCATCCCTGCCTCGATGTGTCGCGAGACGTTCTCGACCACGACAATGGCGTCATCGACGACAAAGCCCGTGGCGATGATGAGGGCCATGAAGGAAAGGTTATCGAGACTGTAGCCGAAGATATACATGGCACCGATGGCGCCGAGCAGCGAGATCGGCACGACGGCGGCGGGAATGATCGCGGCTCTCGGCTCGCGCAGGAACACGAGCACGACGAGCACGACGAGCGTGATCGCGAGGAAGAGTGCCTTCTCCGTCTCGGCCAGCGAGGCTCGTATGGTCGCTGTTCGGTCGATGAGGGGCGTGAGATCGACGTCTCCGGGCAAGGAGGCCTGAATGCTTGGCAGCGTCTCTCGGACGCGTGCCACGGTCTCGATGATGTTCGCGCTCGGCTGGCGGTAGACGATCACAAGCACGGCAGCTTTGCCGTCGGCGATCCCGAGATTGCGGATGTCCTCGACAGAGTCCGTCACGCGCGCGACATCGGAGAGATGCACGGCTGCGTTGTTGCGATAAGCTATGACCAGGTTCTGATAATCGGACGATTTGCTCGCTCGGTCGTTTGCCTCGATCTGATAGCGCTTGTCGCCATCCTCGATTACGCCCTTCGGGCTGCGCGCATTGGCGGCGGCAATTGCCGCGCGCACATCCTCGAGGCCGATGCCGTACTTGTAGAGCGAGGATGGCTGCAACTCGACGCGGACGGCGGGGAGCGCGCTGCCGCCGAGATCCACATTGCCAATACCTTGAATCTGGGAGAGACGCTGCTGCACGATGCTCGCCGCAGAGTCGTAGAGCTGGCCTTGTGTGAGCGTCGATGATGTGAGCGCAAGGACCAGGATCGGAAAGTCGGCCGGGTTGACCTTGCGGTACGTCGGGTTGGTTCTGAGGCTTGCGGGGAGATCGGCGCGCGCGGCATTGATCGCGGCCTGGACATCGCGCGCGGCGCCATCGATGTCGCGGTCGATGTTGAATTGTAGCGTGATGCGGCTGTTCCCGAGGGTGCTCTGCGAGGTCATCTCGGAAACGGCCGCGATCTTGCCGAGACGGCTCTCGAGTGGTCCCGCGACGCTGCTGGCCATGGTCTCGGGGCTCGCGCCGGGCATCTGCGCCTGCACGAGGATCGTCGGAAAATCGACCTGCGGCAGCGGCGCGACGGGTAGCTTCGGGAATGCGAGAACGCCCGACATCGCGATGCCGATCGAGATCAGCGTCGTTGCCACCGGGCGTCTCACAAAGGGCGTCGAGAGGTTCATGGCCCTCCTACTCTCCTGCGCGTGCGGGCCTTTCGTCGCCTTCCGACTTCCAGTCGATCCGGCGCGCCAGGCGGTCGAATGCAAGGTAGATGACCGGCGTCGTGTAGAGCGTCAGGACCTGGCTGACGACCAGACCGCCGAAGATCGCTATGCCGAGAGGCTGGCGCAGCTCCGCCCCGGCGCCGCTCGCGAGCATCAGCGGCAGCGCTGCGAACAAGGCCGCCATCGTGGTCATGAGGATCGGCCGGAACCGCAACAGGCCCGCCGTGTGGATCGCTTCGCGCGGGCTGAGGCCATCCTCGCGCTCGGCCTTGAGCGCGAAGTCGATCATCATGATCGCGTTCTTCTTGACGATGCCGATCAGCAGTATGACGCCGATCAGCGCAATGATGTCGAATTCTGTTCCCGACACCAAGAGCGCGATCAGCGCGCCGACGCCTGCGGAAGGAAGCGTCGAGAGGATCGTAATCGGGTGCACGAAGCTCTCGTAGAGGACGCCGAGCACGATATACATCGTGACGATCGCGGCGAGGATGAGCAGAAGCTCGTTCCCGAGCGCGCTTTCAAAGGCGAGTGCGGTACCCTGAAAGCGTGTGATGAAGCTTTGGGGAAGTCCCAGATCCTTCACCGCGGCGCGGATCGCGGTCACGGCTTCGCCGAGCGAGACCTTCGGCCCGAGGTCGAACGAGATGGTCGCTGCCGGGAACTGGGCGAGGTGGTTCACCAGAAGTGGCGTGCGTCTGGTGCTGATGCTGGCGACTGCGGAAAGTGGGACCTGCCCGGTGCTGCTCAGCGCGGAGGGAAGGTAAAGCGATTGCAGGGAGTCGAGGCTCTTCTGCAGTGTCGGCGCCGTCTCGAGAATGACCCGGTACTGGTTCGATTGGGTAAAGATAGTCGATACGATGCGCTGGCCGAAAGCGTCGTAGAGTGCATTGTCGATCGTGGCAGGGGTAATGCCGAACCGTGCGGCCGTCTCGCGATCGATATTGATGTCGACGGCTGAGCCATCGCTCAGCAGATCGCTCGTCACATTGCGGACCTGCGGCAGCTCGGCAAGGCGCGCGATCACGCGTGGAACCCATGCATCGAGCAGCTTCGGTTCGGTATTCTGCAAGACGAGGCGGTATGGCGTCGGGCTCGTTGTTGCGTCGATCGTGAGGTCCTGGACGGGCTGCAGGTAGAGCTCGACGCCGGGAACGGTGTGGGCGGCAGCGCGTAGGTCGTCGAGCATCTGGGCGCCGGAATGCTTTCGCTCGTCGACAGGCTTGAGGCTGATCAGGAAGCGCCCCTGATTGAGCGTTGCGTTGGATCCGTCGATGCCGATGTAGGAAGAGAGGCCTATCACGTCCGGGTTCTTCAGGAGGACAGCGGCGAGCGCCTGCTGCTTCTCGGCCATGGCCTGATAGGAGATGCTTTGCTCGGCGCGTGAGATGCCCTGAACGAGGCCTGTATCCTGCACCGGGAAGAAACCCTTCGGCACGACGATGTAGAGATAGATCGTGAGCGCCAGCGTCAAAAGGGCGACGAGCAATGTCGGTCCCTGGCGGTCCAGCACCCAGCTCAGTGTCCGGCCGTAGCCGCGAATGACGGCGTCGAAGGCGCGCGCCGCCCGCGAGGCGTGCTCATGTGCAGGATCGATCGGCTTCAGGAGCCGCGCGCACATCATTGGGACGAGTGTCAAGGCGACGACGGCGGAGACGACGATCGACACCGCGAGTGTTATCGCGAACTCGTGAAAGAGGCGCCCGACCACGTCGCCCATGAACAGAAGCGGGATGAGGACGGCGATCAGCGAGATGGTGAGGGAGATGATCGTGAAGCCGATCTGCTGCGACCCCTTCAGCGATGCCGCGAGCGGGCTCTCTCCTTCCTCGATGTAGCGCGAGATGTTCTCGAGCACGACGATGGCGTCGTCGACGACGAAGCCCGTCGCAATGGTGAGCGCCATGATCGACAGGTTGTCCAGGCTGAAGCCGAGAAGGTACATCGCGCCGAACGTACCAACGATCGACAGGGGTACCGAAAGGCTTGGAATGATCGTGGCCGGGACGCTGCGCAGGAACAGGAACATCACGAGCACGACGAGCCCGACGGCGAGTGCGAACTCGAACTTGGCATCGGCGACCGCTGCGCGGATCGTCGTCGTGCGGTCGCTGATCACCGAGAGCTGGACGTCGGCCGGCAGCGCCGCCTCGAGGGAGGGCAGGAGCTGCTTGATCCGGTCGACGACCTCGATGACGTTCGCGCCGGGCTGACGCTGAATGTTGACGATGATGGCTGGCGCGTCGTTGGCCCACGCAGCGAGGTACGTATTCTCGGGGCCATCGAGGACCGTGGCGACGTCGGATAACCTGATAGGAGACCCATTGCGGTAGGCAATGACGGTGTTGGCGAGGGTTCCGATTTTGTCGATCTGATCATTTGCGTTGATTGTAAAGGCGCGCGATGGCCCATCGAAGCTGCCCTTCGGCGCGTTGACGTTGACGTTGCCGAGGATCGTGCGGAGGTCGTCGATCAGCAGCCCATTGGCCGATAGCGCCCTCAAGTCGGCTTGCACGCGCACCGATGGGCGATGGCCTCCAGTGAGCGTCACCAAGCCGACGCCGGCAATCTGTGAGATTCTCTGCGCAAGCGTCGTCTGCGCGAGATCCTGTACCTTGGTCAACGGTCGTGTCTTCGACGTCAGCGCGAGCGTCAATACTGCGGCGTCCGCCGGATTGACCTTCGCGTAGACCGGTGGCGCGGGCAGATCGGCGGGCAGCAGGTTGGAAGCGGCGTTGATGGCGGCTTGGACCTGCTGCTCGGCGACATCGAGCGAGAGATTGAGGGCGAACTGCAGGGTGATGACGGACGCGCCGCCCGAGCTCGACGACGTCATCTGGTTCAAGCCCGGCATCTGTCCGAACTGCCGCTCCAGCGGTGCGGTGATCGATGTCGTCATGACCTCCGGGCTCGCGCCTGGATAGAAGGTCTGGACCTGGATGGTCGGATAATCGACCTGGGGAAGGGCGGACACCGGAAGCTGAGTGTACGCGATCATGCCTGAGAGCATCACCGCGAGCATGAGCAGCGTGGTGGCGACAGGCCGGTAGATAAAAATTCGAGAGGGGTTCATGGGGTGCGCGTCTGCCTCCCGCCCTCGCTTCTATTTCGTCTGCTTGCTGCGGCGAGGCTGGTTGTCGCCTGCCTCACCTGTTTTCGCGTCGCCATTCTCCCCGGTGATCCTGATCGAGGCACCTTCGCGGAGCCGGTCCGCGCCGTCGATGACGACCTGCTCGCCGGGCGTCAGGCCATCCTGGATGGAAACCTGCATGTCATTTCCCGGGCCGACCTGGACTGGCCGCACTGTGACCGTGTCGTCAGGCTTTGCCACATAGACATAGGAGCCTGGCGCCCCGAGGCGCACGGCGGCCGAAGGGGCGAGCGTCGTGTCGCGCAGGGTGTCGACGATGAGCTTTACGGTGACGAACTGATTGGGAAAGAGCTCCTCGTTCTCGTTCGCGAACATGGCGCGAAGCTTCACAGTGCCCGTCGTCGTGTCGATCTGATTGTCCGCGGTTTCGAGCTGGCCTGTTGCAAGCTTCTGGGTGCCATCGCGGCTGTAGACCTCGACGGTGAGCTTCTCGCCACTGCGGAGCTTCGGCATGAACTGCGGGATGGTGTCCTGGGCAAGAGAGAAGAGAACGGAGATCGGCTTCGTCTGAGTGATGGCGACCAGACCTCCAGAGTCGCTTGGCTGGACATAGTTTCCGATATCAATGAGCCGCAAGCCGACCCGACCGTTGATCGGCGAGACAATGCGGCAGTAGTCGAGATTGATCTTGGCCATGGCGACAGCGGCTTGGTCGGCGCGGACGGTACCTTCATTCTGACGGACGAGCGCGCGCTGTGTGTCGACCTGCTGGCGTGCGATCGAGTCCTGCTTCATGAGCCCTTCGTAACGCGTGAGATCGACCTTGGACGCTTCGAGCTGAGCTTGATCGCGCGCGAGTTGCCCCTCGGCCTGATTGAGCGCGGTTTGATAGGGGCTCGGGTCGATCTGGATAATGAACTCGCCCACCTTGACGTACTCGCCCTCCTTGAAGGCGATCTCAGTGATCTTTCCGACGATCTGAGTCTTGATGGTCGTCGTGGCGAGTGAGGTGACTGTGCCGAGGGCGTTGAGATAGACAGGCATGTTGCCCTGCGTCACGGGTCCTGTCCGGACCGTGACTGCAGGCATCACGTCAGCGGAAGGTCGTCTCGGCTGCTGCTGAGGCGCAAGCGGCCACAGACGCCACACGCCAATGACGAGGAGCGCAATGATGATCGCCATGAGAATGCGAGGCCAGGCTGCGCGCTTCTTCGTCGGACCAGGAGGTGGTTCGGTCGCAGGCTGCTTCCTCGGATCGAGCAGTATTTGCTCCATCTCGGCTTCCTCGGGTTCACCGGGTCGCTGCCCCGCAATCTACGCGGGCAAACCTCTCAACGCAGCATCTGCATGATTTCCGGCGCGGGCCGGCCTCAACGGTGGGTGAACCGCGTCCACTATAGAATAGTTGGCGCGCCCAAAAGCTCCACCGATGGACGTCCTGAGGAATTATGATCAACCCCTGTGCATCTTTGCGCGTAGATCGGGCCGGCATCCCACGGAAAGATCACTCTTGGGAAACGTTCCAATCAAGTCGGACAGGCAGGGATGAAAGAGGATGAAGCGCACGTCGGCGCCTTGAGCACGTTCGAGGTCGGCGTGATGCGCATCGTACAGGTTGGCCGGCGCCAAATCGGCATTCTTAGACGCGAGGGCGATAACGTTCACGCGCTGCTGAACGTCTGTCCGCACCGCGGCGCTCCCGTGTGCAGGGGTACGATCGGCGGCACGATGCTGCCGAGCGCGCCCGGCGAGCTCATCTTTGCCGAAGACGGCAAGGTGCTGAAATGTCCGTGGCACGGCTACGAGTTCGACATTGAGACGGGCGCGAGCCTGTTCGGCATCATCCGTGGGCGCCTGCGCAAATTCCCGACCGAGGTACGGGGCGGTGAGGTGTTCGTGACGATCCCGGCGCGCGCAATAGAGAAGCCGGAAGCAGGGGACAGGACATGAGCGCTGACACACTGGCGGCAGAACGGCCACCGTCGTCCCAGGGCGATCGCCTGGGCATCATCGACTGCGATGTCCACCCAATCGTGAAAGGAGGCATGCGGTCGCTCTATCCGTACATGCCGCTCGGATGGCAGAAGCGCCTCAAGCAGAAGGCCGCCGAAGTTGTGACCGTGGCGCCGCTGACGCTGCGCTTCGAGCATCCGAATGGCTCTGCGCTGAGGAGCGACGCCAAGACACCGGATGGTGGTCCAGGTGGATCGGACCCGGCGTACATCAAGACGGACCTGCTCGACCCGCACGGCATCGATATTGCCGTGCTCAACTGCCTGCAGCCCGGTGCAATGGCGGCGGCATTGGCGGGCCCCGATGAAAGCAGCGTTCTCTGCGCGGCCTTCAACGACTTCTTCCTCGACAATTGGAAGCTGACCGGAAGCGGTCCCTTGCGCCTCGCCATCTCGGTGCCGGTGCAGGATCCGAACGCGGGGGCGGCCGAGATACGGCGTCTGACCTCGAACCCGGCGGTAGCGGCGATCTCGTTGCCGCTGCTCAACATTCGCATGGGCAATCGCCATTACGAGCCTATCTACGCCGAGGCGCACCGCTGCGGCCTGCCGATCCTCGTTCATCTGACCGGCGCGGACAGCATCTACTACGGCGCGCCGCAAACGGCTGTCGGTTGGCCGGAAAGCTACATCGAGCGCTACGTCTCGTTCTCGCAGATCGCCGAGTCCAACATCACGAGCCTCATCTTCAGCGGAACGTTCGAGAAGTTCCCCGGCCTGAAATTCATGTTCGTCGAGTATGGCTTTGCATGGATCCTGCCGCTGCTCTGGCGCATGGACCGCACGTGGCGGAGCCTGCGCCATGAGACGCCGTGGGTGAAGAAGTCGCCGATCGACTACGTCCACGAGAACGTGCGCATGTCGACGCAACCACTCGACGAGCCCGAGCGCGCCGAGGATCTGCACACGCTCATCAAGCTCTTCGGCTATGATCTCTTGATGTTCAGCTCCGACTATCCCCACTGGGACAACGACATGCCCGCGCAGAGCTTGCGTTTTCTGCCTGACGAGGCGCGGCGCATGATCTTCCGCGAGAACGCGCGCAAGGTGCTTCGGCTCTAGTGCAACTTGAAGGCGCGTCGGCGCTCCTGCCGGCGTGAAGTTCCAACAAAAGAACAAAGAGAATGGGGCCGAATGGCTCCAGTGCAGGTGGAGGAAATGATGAGAGGCATCGCCCGGAGCTTGGCGGCATTGGCTGTCGCGTGCGGATTTTCGATTGGAACTGCCCACGCGCAGGCCAAGATCGAAATCATCATGACGAACGAGGTCGCGTCGACGCACTGGAAGACAACGGAGATGAACCAGTACGCCGAGCTACTGGCCAAGAAATCGGGCGGCCGCATCACGGCGAAGGTCTTCCCCGCGTCCCAGCTTTATAATGATCGTGACGCAGTTGCGGCGCTGGGGACGGGGGCCGTGCACATGACATGGCCTGCGAGCGTCAATCTCGAAGCGATCGACCAGCGCGTCGGCCTGCTCATCCTGCCTTTCGCGCTCAGCGACGAGCGGATGATGAAGCCTGCGCTCGCCAAGGAAGTCACGAAGCTCGTCTCGTCCTTTACGGAGCCGAAGAATATCGAGGTCCTGGCGCTGCTGCGTACGACGGACCTGTTCTTCCTCTTCAAGGACCGCCCGATCCGCAAGCTCGCGGACCTCAAGGGGCAGAAGGTGCGCGTCACGGGCGGTCGCATTCAGTCCGACATCATCCGTGCATTCGGTGGCAGTCCTATATCCATCGCGGCGAGCGAAATGAGCATGGCGCTGGCGACGGGGACGATCGACGGCATCGTCACCTCGGGCTCGGCATGGGCGCGGATTGTCGGCATCACGGCGAAGCAGGCGAGCCTCGTTCCGAGCCTGGGTCTGCTGACGTACACCGTTGCCGTCGACAAGAAGTGGCTGGATGGCCTCAGCGCCGAGGATCAGAAGATCATTCGCGACACGATGGCGGAGTTCGCCTCCACGCAGTGGGCCCAGGCGATCGTCAAGGATCGCGAGGAGGTCGACGTCATGGTCAAGCAGGGTGGTACCTTCTGGGCAGCCAGCGCAGATGAGGCTGCACCCTTCAAGAAGGCCGTCGAGAGCGTCGTCAAAGGCTTTGAAGGCCGCTTTCCCGACGCCGTGAAGTCCTTCGACGAGATCGTGAAGCGTCATGGCGGCTGATCCTGCGGAGGGGGTGGCGACACCACCGTCGCCGCCCGCCGCCGGCCCTGCATTCCGGGCATGGGAGTGGTTCGAGGACAAGATCGTCCTGAACCTCGGCGTCCTTTGCTTTGTCGTGGCGATGAGCCTCATGCTCTTCGAGGCACTCAGCCGCGTCACGGTGGGTGAGAGCTTTCACTGGATCGAGGAGATTGTCCGCTACGCGGTCGTGTGGGCGTTCTTCCTCTGCCTCGCACTCTCGGCACGGCACGGCTTCCACATTCGCGCCGACTTCGTGCACCGCAAGCTGTCGCCCCGCGTGCAGCACGCCTGCGACGTGATCTCGGCCGTGTGCGGCGTGCTGTTCGCGGGCTTTCTTTGCTATGCCGGCACGCTGCAGACCATGCAGCTCTACCGCAATGGCCTGCTCTCGGAGTCCGCCATGGACCTCGAGATGTGGAAGGTCCAGATCATGCTGCCGATCGGCGCTGCCATGCTGCTGATCTTTTATCTGGGCGCGCTATGGCGCGGGCTCACGCGGCGAACCGTCTTCGCGGAAACGATCGAGATCGAATAGTCCAATGACCCTGATCGTTTGCGCGACCCTTCTGATGCTGGTGCTCTTCACGATCGGCGTGCACATGGCCGTGGCCATGGCCGTATGCGGGGCGCTGCTCGTGCTGTTCGCCTCGGGTGTGCCGCTGCACACGATTGCGCAGAATGCTTTCACGTCGGTCGACAGCTTCGCGCTGGTCGCCATCCCGTTCTTCATCTGGACGGGCGATCTCATGATGCGCGGCCGTATTGCGACGGTGATCGTCGAGCTGATCGGCACCGTCGCGCGCGCCATCCGCGGCGGTCTTGCCGTCACGGTGCTTCTTGCTTGCGTGTTCTTTGCGGCCATCAGCGGCTCGTCCGTTGCAACGGCCGCAGCCGTCGGTGCTTCGTCCGTCGAAAGCCTGAGGAAGGAAGGCTATCCGCCGCGGTTCGCGGCTGCCCTGGCGGCGGTCGGCGGCACGCTCGGCGTGATGATCCCACCATCGCTCTCGTTCATCGTGATTGGCGCCGTTGTCGGGCTGCCCGTCGACAAGCTCTTTCTGGCCGGCATTCTTCCGGGCCTGCTCGAAGCCTTTCTGCTGATCGTCACCGCCTACATCATCTCTCACCGCCACAGCTACGGTGTCGTCACCCCGCGGCCGGACTTCTGCGGATTTGCGCGACGACTTCCGCCGGCGCTTCCCGCTCTGGTCATGCCGGTTCTCATTCTCGGGTCCATCTATGGCGGGTTCTTCACGCCGACAGAGGTGTCCGCGATCGCGCTCGTCTACGCCATCTTCCTCGGCGTCATCGTCTATCGCAGCGCAACGCTCGGCGATGTCTGGCGCTCGGGCCAGAACGCCGTCATGCAGAGCTGCATGATCTTTCTCGTCATCATCGGCGGCAATATCCTGAGCTTCATGCTCACGCGCCTCGGGATCGGAGCCGACATCGCGGCGTTCTTCCGAGAGTCGGGAATGACCAAGGCGCAGTTCCTGTTCATGGTGAACGTGCTGCTGTTCATTCTCGGCGGGCCGCTCGAAGGCATCTCGATGATCGTGCTGACGGCGCCGATCATCTTTCCCATAGGCATGGCGCTCGGCGTCGATCCTATCCATCTCGCGGTCATCTACGTTGCCAATGTCGAGATCGCGACCCTGACGCCGCCGATCGGGCTCAATCTCTTCGTGATGGCGGGGATCGCGAAGATGCCCGTCGGCGAGGTCATACGTGGCGTGACGCCATTCTGGTTCGCGCGCTTCTTCGCCCTGATCCTGATTACCTACATCCCGGAGATCAGCCTGTTCCTGGTCCGCTGATGCCGGGCCGGCTCAGCTTTTCGACGGCAGGAAAAGCTGCTTCTCGGCGTTGACCTCTCGATAGATGAAGTCGGCAACCATGCGCACGCGCGAGAGGCGGCGCAGATCCTCATGCGTGATCAGCCAGAAGGTATTTTGAAGCACGATCTTGTCGCGAAGTACGCGCTGCAGGGCCGGCTCGGGATCGGCCATGAAGCAGGGCAGCACGCAAAGTCCGCATCCGCTGATGACGGCCTTGAGCTGGGCAATAGGGTTCGAGCTCTTCAGCGTCGGGCGGATCTGCGGATCGACGCGCGGAATGTAATTGAGCTCTTTCGCATAGATCAGCTCGTCGATGTAGCTGATGAAGGAATGCTTGCGCAAATCCTCCACGCGCTTGATGTCGTTGTGTCGACCGAGATACTGGCTCGAGCCGTAAACACCGAGCTCATAGTCCATGAGCTTTCGTGAGTAGAGCCGCCCCTCCTCCGGCTGGGCCAAGCCGACGGCGAGGTCAGCCTCGCGGCGGGAGAGGCTGACGATGCGCGGCATCGCGAGGAGATGAATCTCGAGATCGGGGTGCAGCTCGCTCAGCTTTCCGAGCCTCGGCGCAATGAAATATGCGCCGAAGCCGTCCGTGGCGCCGACGCGCACGATGCCCGACATGGGGCGGTTCATTTCCTCGAGAACGGCTTGGGCGGAAACGGCGACGCCCTCCATGCGCTCCGCATGTTTCAGGAAGGCATCGCCGAGCGGGGTCAGGGTGTAGCCGGTCGTGTGGCGATCGAAGAGCTTGGCAAGGAGGCTTTCTTCGAGTGTCCGTATGCGCCGGCCGACGGTCGTGTGGTCCGTGCGGAGCCGGCGAGCGGCCCCGGTCAAGGTGCCCTCTCTCGCAACCGCAAGGAAAAACCGCACGTCATCCCACTCGAAGTCGCGCACGGCAGAGCCTCCGCTCGCACAAACTCCGTCAATTGGCGTATGGCCTAATTGCGCTGCGTCCGAGGCAGTCCTCGCGGACGCATGGCAGCAATATAGGCCAGCGACTTAAGCCGCGGGAAGCGGGCCTGCGGTAAAAAGCAGGCGCTCAGGCAAGCCTGAGCGCCGAGACGGCAGATGGCCGCCGAAGCAGACAATCAGCCGCGATGCAGCGCGCAGATCTTGTTGCCGTGGGGATCGCGCAGGTATGCGAGATAGAGCTTCCCTGCGGGGCCTTCGCGCCAGCCGGGAGGATCCTCGATGCTCTTGCCACCATTCGCCACGCCCGCATCGTGGAAGGCCTTGACCTTCTCCGGGCTGTCGCAGGCAAAGCCGATAGTACCGCCGTTAGCGTGGGTCGTCTGCTTGCCGTCGATCGGCTTGCTGAGACCGAAGACGCCTGTCTTCGAACGGTAGAAAACGCGCCCCTTCGGATCGGTCTTGCCCTCGGAGATGCCGAGAACGCCGAGAACGGCATCGTAGAACTTCTTTGATGCCTCGACGTTGTCGGCGCCGAGCATGACGTGTGAGAACATGCGGTTGGTCTCCTTTGGGTTTCTCTACTCAAATATAGCGGACGGCGGCCGATTGTTGTGGCCCAATCCGGGAGCGTTTCAGCCCACGTTGACCTGCTTGGCGTGCGCCTCGTAATCCTGATAGCCGAGCGTCGTGCGAAGCTCCGCGGGTGCGAGCGCGCCTTCAGCTTCTGCCTTGCCGGCAGCGAGAGCGGCGAGCCCGGCCTTCATGCCAGCTACGGCCGGCGACAGCATGCCTGTCGGATAGGTGCCGATCTTGAAGCCGAGCTCGGCGGCGCGCTTCTGGGAAGGCGTCTCCCGCGGCGCACCGGGGGAAAGGACCGCGAACGACGGCCGCCCGGCCGCTGCTGCGACGGCCCGGCGAATCTCGGCCTCGTCGGCTGGTGAATCGAGAAACAGGATGTCGGCGCCTTCCGCGACGAACATCTCAATGCGCGCCACGGCCTCCTCGATGCCAGCCGTCGGCCGGCAGTCCGTTCTGGCCATGACGAGAATGCCCGACTCCTTTGCCGCCTGGACGGCCGCACGGATTTTCATGCGCGCCTCCTCGCGTGGCAGGCAAGGTTTGCCGGCGGCCGTGAGTGCGCGGGGCGTGATCTTGTCCTCGATGAGGATCGCGGCAGCTCCGGCACGGCCATAAGCGCGCACAGTGCGCTGCACATTCATGGGATTGCCGTAGCCGTGATCGCCGTCCGCAAGGACGAGCAGGTCAGGGGATGCGCCACGAACCATGTTGAAGGAGTCGAACATTTCCGCAAACGTGATGAGGTCCAGGTCGGGGCCGCCGAGCCGGCTCGCGGCAACGCAAGAGCCCGAAAGGAACGCCGTCTGGAATCCTGCTCCGGTAGTCATCTTGGCGGTGAGTCCGTCCCAGACCGCGGGCATGACCACGAAGTCGGGTTTGGCGAGAAGGGCGCGCATGCGGGCGGGAGCGTTCATGTGGGATCACTTTCGGAAGGTGTGGGGATGCGGACATAGGGATAGCATGGCGGGAGGCCGCCGGAGGATCCACGGATTGTTGCCGCGACCGAGGCGCGCCAGCAAGGGGGTTGTGGGCAGGGCAGGCCTGTACTGCCCGTGAAGCACGTGGATGGTGGGCCGCGTCGGTGGCAGTATGGAGGCAGTATCGGGAGGCGCGGGCACCAGACCCGCATGACCTAAACGCAAAGGAGGCGGGGATGGACCTCAAGGATCAGATCGCCATCGTGACTGGGGCGGGCCAAGGTATTGGCAGGGCTTCGGCGCTGGCGCTCGCGGCTGAAGGTGCCGATGTCGTGGTTGTCGACATCAATGAGAGCACACTCGCGGAGACGGTGGCGGCCGTGAAGGCCAAGGGCCAGCGTGCCTTGGGGATCCGCGCCGATCTCGGCAGCGTCTCCGAGATCGACCGCATGGTAGCTGAGAGCGTGGCAGCCTTTGGCCGGATCGACATCCTGGTGAACAACGCAGCCGTCACGCGTCGTGCCTACATCATGGACCTCACGGAAGAGGACTGGGACCGCATTCACCGCGTCAACGCGAAGGGCGTCTTCTTCTGCCTGCAGCGGGTCGCGCGGGAGATGATCCCGCGCCGTAGCGGCCGCATCATCAACATCGCTTCGGTGGCGGGCAAGGGCTTTCCCGGCACCTCGAATGCGATCTATGCCGCGAGCAAAGGCGCCGTGATCAGCTTGACCAAGACGGCCGCACAGCAGCTCGGCCCTCACAACATCAACGTCAACTCGGTCTGCCCGGGGATCGTCCGCACGGCGCTCTACGAGGAGATCGTGAAGGTCATGTCGCAGAACGAGGGGCTCAGCATCGAAGCCGTCGAGGCGCGCGCGGTCGCGGGGGTGCCGCTCAGGCGTGCAAACGAGCCGGAGGATATTGCGGATATGGTGGTTTTCCTCGCCTCGCCGCGCGCGCGGAACATCACCGGTCAGTCCTACAACGTCGATGGCGGTCTCATCCCGGATTGACGCTCAGCCGACGACCTTGATGTAGGTGTCCTTGCAAATGATCTTGTCGCCGCGGAAGGTGTAGAGATCGCAGCCGAGCCACTCCTGCTTCTGGCCATTGGGCAGCGTCGCCGTGCGGAGCCATTCGGTGACCGCGCGATTTCCGACGACGTACTCGGCTGTGTGTATCCAGCGGACGTCAGGCGTGTTCGCGAACAGCGGTACGAAGTAGCTGCGGATCTGTTCCTTGCCCTTGTACGTCTGGCCCCAGACATCGGGGCCCTTGGCGTTGCGGAACTCGCCGTCCTCGGCGAAGCAGTCGACGATCGCGTCGACATCACGGCGGGCGAACGCGGCGCCGATCTCCTTGACGCGCTCCAAGGTGACAGGCTCGTCGACGGTCTTCTGCATGATGTTCCTCCCTGCGGGTAGGCTGGCTAAACGGCGGCGGCCATGAGACGCTTGAAGAAGCCATCCGCCTTGGACTTGTCGATCCAGCGGACAACGGCGACGAGCTCCTGCGAGGGCGCCACCCAGATGAGGTTAGTGCCGGCGCCGAGCGCGAACCAGCTATCGGCCGGCGCGCTTGGATAGTTGCGACCGCCGCGGTTCAGCCACCAGAGAAAGCCATAGCCATCGTTCGCCGCCGAGGGCTCGAGCGACTGCGCCATCCAACCTTCGGGGAGAAGTTGGCGGTTGCCCCAGCGCCCATTGTTGGCGACGAGGAGGCCGACGCGCGCGTGATCGCGGGTCAGGATAAAGAGACCGCCGCCCCAGTGGCTGCCGCCGGAGACGGATTGCACGCGCTTGCCGCCGATCTCCGTCCACGAGGTGGAATAGCCGTGCCACTCCCAATCTTTCGACGCGCCGATCGGATCCATGATGCGCTCGCGCAGGACATCGGGCAGCGCCCGGCCGAAGCGCTGCAGGAGTGCGAACGCGAGCACGTTCACGCGCACGTCGTTGTATTCGTAGTACGCGCCGGGTGTCTGGCGCTGGCGCAGCTCGCCCTTTCGCGTGTTGTTCTCAGGTCCTCCGACCTGGCGGAAGTGGTCGACCTGATCGGACTTCTCCCAGAGCACGCCATCCCACTCGGAGGACTGCGTGAGCAGATGGCGCCACGTGATGAGCCCGTTATGGGGTCCCTCGAAGTGGCCGGTCTTGACGGTCGCGCCGACGCGGTCGTCGACGCTGCCGATGAGACCGTCGCCGAGCGCCACGCCGGCAAGTATTGAGAGATAGCTCTTGGCGACGCTGAATGTAACGTCGGCGCGCCGCGTATCTCCCCACTCGGCAACAATGCGGCCGCGCTTGAAGACCATGCCCGCCGGACCACCGCGCGGGCGCACGATCCCGGCGATCTCGCTCCACGGCCCGCTCTCGTTCCACTCGACGTTTCCGACATACCGGCCGTCCGGATAATAGAGCGAGCGTGGCCAGGGGCTCTCAGAGGCCTCGGCCCAGGCAACAGCCGCCTCGAGCTTCTCGGCACTGAAGCCGGCGGCGGCAGGAGTAATGGCTTCCCAAGTGGAGTCGTCAGGAGGGGGCAAGTACGTGAGCGATGACACGAAGGGCTCCGGTTCGTTGGCGACCGTCTGGGGGCCGGGTTGTCGGGCAATGCTCGGATATGCCGTGGCGGAAGGCAAGGGACCTTGCCGACATGCCTGCTCGTCCCTAAAGCAACGGACTTGAAATTCACCTCCATCGGCGGCTAGGCGGGGAGTGAATTTCAAGTCCGTTGCTTTAGAACGCTGTGTCCCTAAAGCGTCTTTGGACCTTAAATGCGACTTCGAGACCGGCCCAGGCGTGGGTCGCATTTAAGGTCCGACGCTTTAGCGGGCCGCCTGAACGATCAGTGCCCGGTGTGCACGAAGCCCGCCCAGAAATAGGGATGCGCGAACGGACGGGCAGAAGCTGCAGGCGCGGAAGTGACCTTCTCGGCTTCTCCGCGTGCCGGCGCGGGTGAGAGCCATTCGACGGCTGATCGGTTGCGCCCGCGCTTGAGGGCATCTGGGCTCAAGGCCTCGGTGATTGCGCTGGCTTGCCGACTTGTCATCCTGCCGCTCGTAGCGGCGCCCTGGACGTAGGCAGTGAGCTCGGTATCGGTTGCCTGCCTGAGCCACGCTTGCGCGCGATGCAGCGCGGTCGCTGGGCGCAGCCGCTCGCCGACATGCAACTCGTAGAAGCGCGCGATCAGCAGCGCCGTTGCCGCGTCCGAAACCGGCCAGAGCGTCCCAAGGACGCCCGCCGCGCCGAGCGCCATGAAGGCACCAGGAAGCCCGATGAATTCGTCTGGATTTCTCGTGATCTCATTGAGGCCCGTTTCGCAGGCCGAAAGAATGACCAGGCGTGGGCGACCGAGACCCTCGGCGCTGAAGAGCCGGTCGACGCTGAGGCGCGTGAAGCCGTGCATGATCAGGGCCGACTGGCGCACATCGGACCATGAGAATGTCCCATGTGATGCGAAGTGCCAGTGCGTGCGTCCCTTGAGAGCGCCGAGCACGGTATCGAGAGTGGCACCGTCGCCGACGAGCAGTGTGCGCGCCGTGTCCGGAAAGTGCGCGGCAACGAGCGCGCCTTCCATCTCCGAGCCCGGTAGATCGCCCGTCGGGTTGATGACGGCAGCGAGTGTCGGAGCGTCCGTTGCCGCTGCTCTCTCGCGCACTGCAGCCAGTGCGGCGAGGCTGGGCGTCACAGCGATCTCGTAGTCATCCACAAGCCGGCGCTTGCTGACGGGATCCTGCGCGAGGCCGAGGGGCAGCACGCCGAGCCAGCCCGATGGCACCCAGACGAGCGTGGCACCGGGCTTCACGCCCTGCGCCTTCAGCAACGCATCGAGGTCGGCACCAAAGAGGCGCCAGAGCTCGGGTCCGAGATCGTCGATCGCGGCGAGCCATTGCGGCCAGCGCTTTTCCTTTTCCTCGCCCTCGAAATAATTCGCGAAGTAGGCGCCCGTCCAACCAGCGCCTGTCGTGCCGTCCGGACCGGCGAGCAGCACGGAGAGCCGTTCGGGCGTCAACTCGGGAAGGTCGATGACTTCGGCCTTCCCGCCGGATGCGCCTGTCAGCACCACGAGCCGCCCGCCGAGCGGAGTGACGATCGGGACCACGACAACGCCACCCTCGGCTGTGATGCGCCGTGCCTCGGCGAGCGCGATGCCACTGCGGTCCTCCGTTGCACCGCTCGCGGCGACGAGCGCGAGCAGCTCACGACGGAGGCTGACGAGATGATCGATCGCAGTAGTGCGGTCGCTGCCAGTTGTGGCTTCCAAAAATCTCTGGGCGCCCGCGACTGAGGCGCGCAGTGCTTCCAGGCGCGCGCGGTTATCGGCGGAAAGCTCCAGCGATTGCAGCCTGAGCGAGACGGAGAGCAGACGCGCTCGTCCCTCGTCGGCGAGCGCGATCGCCTCATCGGGGGCGCCGCGCTCAAGGGCGCCGAGGGCGGCTTCAGCGAACAACGGGCCGGCGTCGGCAATGAGGGATCGTGCCTCTACCTCATCGAAGCCCTGGCCGAAAAGAAGCAGGAAGGCTTCGCGCGCGCTGGCGTGTGCGGCGCGGGCGTCTTCCCAGTTTCCTGTATGGAGAAGGACATGGCCAAGTGCGCGCGCCGTGCGGAGGTGGTCGCGCGGAAAGGCATCACGCGTGAAAACGGAAAGAGCGGCCTCGTATGCGCCGACGGCAAGCTCGCGGTTGATGCCAGGGAGACCGCGGATGCGCCCAGAATAGGCATTGCCGAGAGCGCTCTGGGCGCGGGCCCACTCCGTTGGGAAGCTGCTGCGCGTAAAGACTGTGAGCGCGGCATCGAGGTGCAGTATTGCCTGCTCCTGGTTGTCGGCGCGCTCGCCTCTCAGCCGCGCGAGGTAGATCGAAGCGAGGTTGAAGTGAGCCGAGGCCCATTCGCGGGGTACGTTCTCGCGCGTGAATACGCCGAGGGCGGCGATGAGATGGCCGATGGCTCTCTCGTGGTTTTGGGCGCGTTCACCGGCCGTGCGATTGCGATAGATCGAGCCGAGATTGTTCTGGGCCATGGCCCAGGGCAGGGGGGCTGCGTCCCGCGTGAAGACCGTGAGCGCGGCCTCGGTATGCTCGATGGCGGCCTCGAGATTATCCGAGGGCGCGCCCCGGATTCGGCTCTGGTGGACGACCGCGAGATTGTTTCTCAGCCGCGCCCACTCCTGCGGCGCCGCTTCTCGCGTGAAGACGCGTAGCGCCGCTTCGAAAAAGGCGATCGCGCGTTCCTGGTTGTCGGCGCGCTCGCCGCGGATGCGTGCCCAATAGGCAATGGCTATATTGTTCCGCAGCGTCGCCCAGTTCTGCGGATCGCGCTGGAAGGTCCATGCTGGCAGCACGGCTTCGAAGTGCCGGATCGCCGCCTCGATGTTGTCGGCGCGAATGCCGGTCGGGCGATGGACATAGGCG
>VFQP010001358.1_pt1 | contig 33351 bp, 31 predicted proteins | sample 3512351 | NCBI WGS metagenome assembly VFQP01 (sample SAMN10412372, study PRJNA504923) | tailings metagenome | isolation source: Relicate 1 Philex TSF1 revegetated site | place: Philippines: Tuba, Benguet | collected 2017-08-29
GAGACGGTCTATGCGCAGTTCCTGTCGGACCAGTCGGGCATTCCGGTGGAGCGCATCCGGGTCGTGCAGGGCGACAGCGACCTGATCGCGCGGGGCGGCGGCACGGGCGGGTCGCGGTCGACCACCGTGCAGGCGAACGTGACGCTCGATGCGGTGGCGGACATCGTGACGGGCTTCGCGGCCTTCGTGGCGGAGGAGGCGGGGGTCGATGCGGCCCGCGTCAGCTTCGACGACGAGCGGTTCCGGGCGGAGGGGTCGAACCTGACGCCCACGATGATCGAGGTGGCCGAGATGGCGCGGGCGAAGGGGCGCGAGGACCTCCTGACCTGGGAGCGGCGGTCGAAGATTCCGGGGCGGTCCTATCCCAACGGCGCGCATGTGGCGGAGGTCGAGATAGACCCGGAGACGGGGGTCACGGAAGTCGTGCGCTACACGGTCACCGACGACTTCGGGAACCTCCTCAACCCCATGCTGGCCGAGGGGCAGGTGCATGGGGGCGTGGCGCAGGGGATCGGGCAGGCGATCACCGAACGGGTCGTTTACGATGACAACGGTCAACTCCTGACCGCATCGTTCATGGATTATGCACTCCCCCGGGCGGAAGATCTGCCGATGTTCGGATTCACGACGGAACCTGTACCCTCGAAGGCCAACCAGCTTGGCATGAAGGGGTGCGGGGAGGCGGGAACCGTGGGCGCGCTGGCCGCCGTTTCCAATGCGGTGGCGGACGCCGTGTGGGAGCGGGGGGTGCGCGACGTGCAGATGCCCTTCACCCCCTTGAGGGTGTGGGAGATGTTGGGACAGGTCAGGGTTGCCGCTGAATGAGGCCATACGCCGACTTCTCGCCCGGTTCGGGCGCACCGAGCAGACCCCGCGCCCGGTAAGGGGGCGCGTCGACCACGTCATCATCATCGACGGCACGATGTCGTCGCTCGAGCCGGGATTGGAGACGAACGCCGGGCTCGTCTTCAAGCTGCTGCGCGAGATGCGCGGCAGCCGACTGTCGGTCCGCTACGAGGCGGGCGTGCAGTGGCAGGCCTGGCGGTCGACCATCGACGTGATCGAGGGGCGGGGGATCAACCGGCAGATCCGGCGGGTCTACGGCTTCCTCGCCTCGCGCTACCGCCCCGGCGACCGGATCTTCCTCTTCGGGTATTCGCGGGGCGCCTACGCCGTGCGCTCGCTCGCCGGCGTGATCGACCGGGTGGGGCTGCTTCAGGCCGAGCACGCGACCGAGCGAAACGTCGAGATCGCCTATCGCCATTACCGGCGGGGGACGGACGGGGCGGCGCAGAGGGCCTTCGTCAGACGGTTCTGCCATGCCGAGGCGCCCGTGGAGATGGTGGGGGTCTGGGACACGGTGAAGGCGTTGGGGTTCCGCGCGCCCGTCGTCTGGAAGTTCGCCGAGGAGCGGCACAGGTTCCACAACCATGCGCTGGGGGCGACCGTGCGGCGGGGGTTCCACGCGCTGGCGCTGCACGAGACGCGGGAAGTCTATGCGCCGGTGCTCTGGACGTCGCCCGAGGGGTGGGAGGGCCACGTGGAGCAGATGTGGTTCCGGGGAACCCATGGCGACGTCGGAGGCCAGCTTGCGGGGTTCGAGGCGGCGCGGCCGCTCGCCAACATCCCGCTTGTCTGGATGCTCGGCAATGCGGAGGCCTGCGGGCTTGCCCTGCCCGACGGATGGCGGGCGCGGTTTCCCTGCGATCCCGACGCGCCGTCGGTCGGGTCCATGCGGGGGTGGGGCAAGCTCTTCGTGCTGCGCAGGCGCCGGGTCGTGGGCGCGGACCCGTCCGAGGCGATCCATCCGACGGCGGAGCGGCCCGCGGCGCCGGGCCGCTGGAGCTGGCCCGCGGCGGGGTGGCGGCAGGGCGGAGTATAGGCGGGGCTTGGTCAGGTCCGCGCGTCGTGCGATGCTTTGCCTTTACGCGGGGAGGTGATCATGGCGACCGGGACGCGCCTGCAGCTGTCGGACACCGTGCCCGTGCGCGCGGCCGTGCCCTTCGTGGGACTGACTTTCGGGCTGGCCTGGGGCATCTTCGCGCTCTTCGTGCTCTTTCCCGACGAGATCACGGCGCTGATGGGCGCGCCGAGTGCGGCGCATCCGATGTTCATCTTCGCCGTCTGGGCGCCCGCGATCGCGGCCTTCGCGCTGGTGTGGTGGCACACGGGGGCGGCGGGCGTGCGGCGGTTCGCGGGGCGGGTGCTCCTGTGGAGGATGTCGCCCGTGTGGTGGGCGGTCCTGATCCTCGGCCCGCCGGTGGTCTACGGGATCGCGGCTGCGGCGATGGGGCGGGGGATGCTGGCGCCGGTCGGGGGGCTCGGTGCGCTCGTCGCGGCGGCGGCCTTCATGGCGATCCTCGGCCCCATGGAGGAGTGGGGATGGCGCGGGCTTCTCCTGCCCCTCCTCCAGCGGAGGATGGCGCCGGTGTGGGCGGGGCTCGTCGTGGGGGTCATCTGGGCGCTCTGGCACCTGCCGGCGTTCTACCTTGGCGGCACCCCGCAGAGCGCATGGGACTTCACGCCGTTCTTCGTGGGCGCGGTGGGCGCGAGCCTGATCGTGACGGCGCTGTTCAACGCGGCGCGGGGGAGCATCCTCGTCGCCATGCTGTTCCACTGGAACCTCAACTTCCCGCTCTGGCCGGACGGGCAGCCCTGGGACATGTGGCTTTTCGCCGGTGCGGGGGTGGGGGCGGTGATCCTGTGCCGGGAGCGCATGTTCCGGCGGGAGGGGGCCGCGACCGATGTGGTGCCCGCCTGACGGCCGACCGCCGCGCCCCCGGAGAGGCGCGGCGGCGGCGGGATCAGGTCACTGGACGACTTCGAGGTCGCCGGGTTTCCAGCTCTTGTCGAACCAGGGTTCGAGCGGGCCGTAGAGCCGGAACAGCACGCTGAAACCCTTGCCCGGCGTGGTCTGGACCCAGTTCGCTTCCTCGCCTTCGGGCGCCTGCGGACCGAAGTAGACGGTCACCGAGCCATCGGAGCCGGTCTTGAGGTCCTTGGCGTTGCTGTCCACGCCCGCAAGCTTCTGGTCGGTTTCGAGGAGCGACCGGGTCTGGTTGTCGTAGACCACGAAGGACCAGAACTCCTTGGCCGGGATCGGGCCGGGGAGCGTGACCTTGTAGGTCTTCCCGCCGTCGAGGATGGCGCCGGTCGAATCGCGGAAGGCGCCTGCGTAGGCCGAGCCGGCGCCGGGCTTGGCCATCGACATCGCGGGCGTGATGCCGGTCGCGTAGTAGAAGAACATCGCGCGGGCATCGAGCAGGCGTTCGGCCCCATCGAGGAACTGGTAGCTGCCGCCGACGAAGGGCGTGAGCCACTTGCGGTCGGGGTAGAAGTAGACTTCCGGGTTGCGGGGTTCGAAGAGGATCGTGCGGGCGGTGGCGTTGCCCACGGCCACCGCCTCGGTCAGGATCGCCTTCATCCGGTCGTCGGGGGCGAAGGGCTGGCCCTTGCGGATGCCGATGGAGGCGAAGAGGCCCACGGTGTCGGGGTCGACCCAGTCCGCCGGTTCGGCCTGCACGACCTCGTTCAGTTCCTCGAAGAAGCTGAAGTCGTTCGCACTGATCGTGTTGAACTTGAGGCCGGAGGTGTTGACGAAGTCCACCTTCGGCGGGGTCCCCGATTCCGTCGTGGCGTGGAGCGGGTGGAGGTCGGTGCCCTGCTTCACATGCTCCACCGCCCCCTTGAGGTCGCCGTCCTTCACGAAGGCGCGGAAGAAGAAGAGGAGCGTGTTCGTGGTGGGGTGCTGGACGAAGTAGCCGGTCGCGGGGACCGTGCCGGTGTAGCCCGGCGGCACGAAGAGGTAGCTGCCGCCCTTTCCGGCGTCCGGCCCCGTCAGGCCCACGTCGTTCACCCAGCGGAAGTTCGCGTCGTCGACCGGGCCGAGGACGCCGGACGGGACCGTGAGGACCATGGGCCCGTCGGTCAGGTCTAGGCAGGCGAAGCCGTAGACGGTGGTGGTGTTGGGCGTCAGGAACAGCGAGCGCGCGTCCATGAGGTCTTCGGTCAGGCCCACGCTCTGGTTCGGCTTGACGCCGATGCTGTCGAGCCCGTTGCAGATCGCGCGGACCGAGGTGGCCGAGATGCCGGTGAGGAAGGCCTCGACCCCGCGCATGAAGTCGAGGTTGTCGTAGACGGCCTTCACGGTGTCCGCATCCGGCGCGCCGTTCTGGAAGCGCAGGGTGCCGATGCGCGTGTCGACGCTGTCGGGCGTGGTGATCTTCGCCGGAATGTCGGCCGAATAGGTCTGGGCCGCAATCGGGGCGCCGGTGAGCGCCGTGAGCCCGAGGAGGGCCACGCGGAGCAGGGGTCGGGACATGGGAAACTCCTGGGTGGAAAGAGGCTCAGGCTATCCGCTAGACTGCGCGGAAGCCTTGGTTTCGGGGACAGAGAGTGGACGGAGCGCGGCACCGCGACGAAGTGCATCAGCGGGCGAACGCGGCGGTCGTCCTGCCGGAGCTCCTGCGCGAGCTTGGCGTCGAGCCGGGTCCGGTTTTCGCCGGAACGGGCGTCGATCCCGGCGCGCTGACGGCGGAGACACGGATCCCGTTCGGTGCGATTGCGGTGCTGCTCGATCAGGCGGTGGCGGCCACGGGGCGGGCCGATCTGGGGCTGATGCTGGGCCAGCGCTTCGTGCTGGAGCACCACGGGGTGCTGGGAGAGCTGATGCGGACCGCGCCGACGCTGGGGGCGGCGCTGAAGGTCTTCACGCGGTGGCAGCCCGGGTATTCGAGCGGGGCGGTGGTCTACCTGCACACGGAGGGAGACATGACGGCGCTCGGGAGCGCGGTGTGCTCGGCCTCGGTCCGGCCGGGGCGGGTCTATACGGACCTCGTTCTGGCCATCGGCGCGCGGATCGTGACGCTCCTGACTGGGGGCGCCGCGCGGGTCTCGGAGGTCCATGTGACCCACCGCCGTCCGGCGGACGTGGCGGCCTATGCCCGCGTCTTCGGCGCGCCCGTGCGGTTCGGAGAGCCCCTGTCGTGCCTGTTCCTGCCCACCGCCGCGCTGGCTCTGCCGCTGCCGGGGCGGGACGCGTTGCGCCATGCGGCGGTCGGGGCGGAGATCGCGGCGGCGCGGCGGGGGCGCGGGCCCGCGCTCGAGACGCTGGTGCGGGGGGCGCTGCGCAAGCTCATCCTTGTCGGGAAGCCCACGATGGAGGGGGTGGCGGAGGAGCTGGGGCTGCATCCCCGCACGCTCCGGCGGCGGCTCAAGGCGGAGGGGTTCGTGTTCGAGGACCTGCGCGACGAGGTGCGTGTCGCCTCTGCGATGGAGTTGCTGGAGCTGACGGACCTGCCCATCGCGGATGTGGCGGCCGCGCTGTCCTACGCCTCGCCGGAGGTGTTCTCGGAGGCGTTCCGGCGGATGCGGGGCGTGCCGCCCCGGGAGTGGCGGGCGAGCCACGCACGGTCGGGGTGAACGCTCAGGGCGCGAGGACGAGGCAGGTGGTGGAGCCGGTGGCGTAGAGCTTGCCGTCGGCGACGCCGGTGAGGGTGGCCGAGGCGACGATGGTGCGGCGGCCCGCGTGGTCGACGGTGGCGCGGGCCTCGACTTCGGTGCCGAAGGGGATCGCGCGGGTCAGGTTCACCTTGTATTCCAGCGTGGTGTAGGTCTGTCCCCTGGGCATGAGGGTGAGCGCCGCGCAGCCGAGCGCGGAGTCGAGGATCGCGCCATACCAGCCGCCGTGGACGCCGCCCGCGGGGTTCGCGAAGGCCGGCGCGGGCGCGCCGCGGAAGGCGGCCATGCCGGGCGCTGCGTCGTGGAGGCGGAAGCCCAGCGAGACGGCCATCGGCGCGGGCGGGACATCGCCCGCGAGCATGGCGTTGAGATAGTCGAGGCCCGCGTGGGCGAGGAGCGTGTCGAGGGGCGTCATCGGGTCCTCCCGCCCGGGAGGCTAGCCGCGCGGGCGGGGGCAGGGCAAGGCGGCGCTCAGGCGACCTTTTCCAGAGTGACCTCGGGCGTGATGCCGAGCGCGTGGACCACGTTGCGGGTCAGGTGCGGCTTGTTGAGGGTGTAGAAGTGGAGATCGTCCACCCCGCCCTCGAGGAGGTTGGTGCAGAGTTCGGTGCAGACGGCGGTGGCCAGCAGCTCCTCGCGCCCGTCGCGCTTGGCCGCCGTGAACGCCTCGTCGAGCCACGCCGGGATCGTCGTGCCGCAGCGGGCGGCGAATTTCTTCACGCCGTCCCAGTTCTCGATGGGCAGGATGCCGGGGATGATGGGGGCGTGGATGCCGGCGGCGGCGCAGGCGTCGCGGAAGCGGAAGAAGGTGTCCGCATCGAAGAAGAACTGGGTGATGGCCGAGGATGCGCCCGCGTCGATCTTGCGCTTGAGCCACTCGACGTCGGCGCCCGTATGGCCCGCTTCCGGGTGCGGGTCGGGGTAGGCGCCGACGCGGATCGTGAAGAGGCCGGTGTCGGCCAGCGCCTCCACGAGTTCGGCGGAGTTGGCGAAGCCTTCGGGGTGGGGGGTGAAGCGGCCCGCGCCCTTGGGCGGGTCGCCGCGCAGCGCCACGATCTCGCGCACGCCGGCGGCGTGGTAGCGGCGGGCGATGGCGAGGGTTTCTTCCTTCGTCGCGTTCACGCAGGTGAGGTGGGCTGCGACGTTCAGGCCGTAGTGGGAGTGGATCACCGCGACGGCGTCATGCGTGAGGTCCCGCGTCGTGCCGCCCGCGCCGTAGGTGACCGAGACGAAGTTGGGCGCGAGGGGCGAGAGGGTGCGCACCGTCTCCCACAGCCGGAACGAGGCGTCGAGCGACTGGGGCGGGAAGAACTCGAAGGAGATGCGCGGGGACATGACGATTCCTGATCCTGTTGCCACGTTTCTCCCATTGCCGAGGCGATGAGACAAATTCATATTCCTCATCACCATTATGAGCGGGGTGCGTGGTGCACATCGAGTTCCGGCATCTGAAGACGATCAAGGCGATCCATGACACGGGCGGGCTCGCCCGCGCAGCGGAGGTGCTGCACATCACGCAGTCGGCGCTGTCGCACCAGGTGAAGGGCCTGGAGGAGCAGGTGGGGGTGGAGCTCTTCGTGCGGCGGTCGAAGCCTCTGAAGCTGTCGTCGGCGGGGATGCGGCTTCTGAAGCTCGCCGAGAAGATCCTGCCGGAGATCGCGGATCTGGAGGACGAGTTCCGGGGGCTGCGGCAGGGGAAGACGGGCCGCCTCCACATCGCCATCGAGTGCCATGCCTGTTTCGAGTGGCTGTTTCCGGTGCTGGAGGAGTTCCGCAAGGCCTGGCCGGACGTGGACGTGGACATCCGGCCGGGGCTGGCGTTCGGGGCGCTCCCGGCGCTCCAGAAGGAGGAGGTGGACCTCGTGGTCTCTTCGGACCCCGAGAGGCTCGACGGCGTCTCGTTCCACCCGCTCTTCGACTATCACCCGGTGTTCGTGGCGTCGGCCCAGCATCCGCTGGCGGCGAAGGACTGGGTCGAGGCCGAGGATTTCCGGGACGAGACGCTGATCACCTATCCGGTGGATCGCTCCCGCCTCGACGTGTTCACCGAGATGCTGACGCCCGCGAAGGTGGAGCCGCGGGCGATCCGGCAGGTGGAACTGACGGCGGTGATCCTGCTTCTTGTGGCATCGAACCGGGGCGTGGCGGTGTTGCCGGACTGGGTGGTGCGCGAGGTGCGGTATTCGTCGGACTACGTGACGCGGCCGCTGACGGAGGCGGGGGTGACGAAGCGGCTCTATGCGGCGGTCAGGGACGAGGATGCGGGCAAGCCCTTCATGGCGCATCTGCTCAGGCTCGGGCGGACGATCCCGGTGAAGCTCCAGCGGGGGCGGGCGTGAGGCATCCGGCGCTGGCTCCCGGCCCCGTGGCCATCGCGCACCGGGGCGGGTCGCTCGAGGCCGAGGAGAATACGCTCGAGGCGTTCCAGTATGCCGCGGGGCTGGGGTTCCGGGACATCGAGACGGATGTCCACGCGACGCGGGACGGGGTGGCGGTGATCCATCACGATCCGACGCTGGAGCGGATGACGGGGGACCGGCGGGCCATCGCGGAGATGGACTGGGCGGAGCTGGCGCGGGTCCGGACGCATGGAGGCGCCGCGATCCCGCGGGTGGAGGAGGCGCTGGCGGCCTTTCCGGAGGTGCGGTTCATCTTCGAACTGAAGGCGAAGCGGTCGGCGGCGGCGCTGGCGCCGCTGGTGGCGGGGGAGCTGGACCGGGTGGCGGTGGGGGCCTTCGCGCCGGAGCATACGGGAGACGCCCGGGCGCGTTTGGGCGAGGGTTTGCTGTGGTCGCCGGGGCGGCCGGGGGTGCTGGGGCTGTGGCTTCAGGGCTGGGGGCTGCCGCTTCCGCGGCCTTCGTTCCGGGTGATGCATGTGCCGCCGGTGTTCCGTGGCGTGCCGGTCGTGACGCCGCGGCTCGTGCGGGCGGCGGCGCGGCACGGGGTGGCCGTGCAGGTGTGGACGGTGGACGAGCCGGGCGAGATGGCGCGGCTTTACGACATGGGGGTCCATGCGGTGATGACGGACCGGCCGTCGGTGCTGCGCGAGGTCATGCGGGCGCGGGGGGCGTGGGACGCGTGACCGGCGGCGGAGGGGGCTCTGCCCCCGCCTCCCTTCGGTCGGCCCCCCGGAGTATTTGCGCCGAGATGAAGCAGGGGCGCCGCGCTCAGCGGGCGAGGTCGGCGAAGCGGATGTCGGTGACGCGGGCCTTGAAGAACGGGAAGTAATCCTCTGTCCCGATGTGGTTTCCGCCATCCACGGTGGTGGGCAGGCGGTAGCCGTCGAAGGTGCGGACGTCCGCGAGGTCGCCGCCGAAGGGCTGGAGGCGCCATTCCTTCTCCGGGTTCACGTTCGACCAGCGGGGAAGGACGACGCGGAGGGGGTGTCCGTCGGGGGCCACGGTGATCTCGACCGATTGGGAGAGACCGTGGGCGGTCACGGTGACGCGGGCGGTGTCGGCGTCGACCGCCTCCCACGCGATGCCGGGACCGGGGAGGAAGGCGGCGGGGGTCCAGAAGGTGCCCTCGGCCACCACGCGGCCGAAGGCGGAGCGGAAATGGTCCGCGTTGCCGCCCACGCGGACGACGGGGAGGAGGCGGGCCAGGCGGAAGCGGGTCCACGAGGTGGCGGCGGTCATGCCGTCGGAGCCGCCGATCATCCCGGCGTCCAGTTCCCAGACGAAGCCCGCTGGCGTGGCGAGGATCTGGCGGGCGCGCATGGGGCGGTAGGCCGGGGCGTCTTTCGACCCCATGCCGATCTCGCCCCCCATCTCGATCACGGCGGTGGTGCGGAGAGGGGTGCCGGGAGCGATGGTGTAGAGGAAGTAGCGCCGGGCGGGGTCGGGGAGGTCGGCCACCATGGCGGGGTCGAAGGTGCCTTGCGGCTGCGGGAGGGCGGCGAGGGCGGCCCAGGTGCGCGAGTCCGCGCGCCGGTCGGCCATGCGCCAGAGGGCGAGGGCCGCGAGGGCGGCGGCGAGGAGCGCCGCGAGGAGGAGCGCGATCTTCATGGCGGAAAGGGTCCGCGCATGTACGGGCCTGTCAAGGGTCGGGGGTGCCGCCTCCCTTCCTCTCCCGTTGTGCGGGGGAGGGGCCGCGAGGTCCGCGGGGTGCGGCTCCCCCCCAGCGCGGGTGCGGTTGGGGAGGGGGAGACCCCTCCCCCCCGCGATCAGGCGCCCTTCATCCGCTTGAGGATCATGCCCACCACGACCTGCACGACGAGGCCCGCGACGCCGCCGCCCACGAGGTTGCTCGCCAGCGCGGCGATGTCGAGACCGCCCGCCGCGGCCGCCGCGCCGCCTGCGCCGCCGAGGAGGCCGCCGAGGAGCTGCCCCCCGGCGACGCCGCCGACGCCGCCCGCGATGAGGTTGCCGAGCGTGCCCATGTCGGCGCCCTTGACGGCCTTGCCGCCGCCCGCGCCCCCGAGTGCGCCGCCGATGAGCTGCGCGATGATCTGTTCCATGTCGTTCCCCTGTTGTCGGTCTTGTCCCGGCTGTTGTGACGGCGTCAGGCCGCCGGGAGGCCCAGCGCCGTGTCGATGTCGGCCAGCGTCCTGCGCTCGGCCTCGGAAACCTTCTCTCCGCCGAAACCGAGGAAGCCGCCTTCCGTCCCCGCTTCCGCGACCGTCTCGGCGATGGTGCCGATCCAGGCCTTGAATGCGTCGGATTCGGCGGGCGTTCTCGCCTCGACGAGCCGCGCGGCCTCGGCGAGGCGGGCGATGGCGGAGGCCGTCGCCTCGGCGGGCGGCTTGCCGCGGGCCAGCTCGCGCAGCGCGCCCCGGATGGCGCCGCGCTGCTCGGCATCCTCGTAGGCGGCGGCGATCTCGGCCATGAGGGTGCCCGCGGGTTCCCTGGCCGCCTTCAGCGCCCAGCCGGCTGCCGCGCTCTCGCGGAAGAGACCGACGAGGCCGCTCGGATCCGAGGCGGTGACGGCGAAGCTGGCGAGCATCGGGGTGAGGGTGACGTCGGTCCACTCCTCAGGGGCGAAAGCGTCCTTGTGGCTCATGAATTCGGTTCCGAATCATTAACAATGGCGGCAGCATACTCCGATTCGTTAATCGAAACTTAACCAATTGGCGCATTCCGCTGGCTGGCCCGTGTCCCCCGCCGCTTGGCATTCCCGTGGCCCGCGCGTATACGCCGCCCCTGATCTCCCGGAGGACCCGATGCAGGGCAGCGCCAATCTGAACATCATGATGAAGGCCGCGCGGAAGGCGGGGCGCAGCCTCGTCAAGGATTTCCGCGAGGTGGAGAACCTTCAGGTCTCTTCCAAGGGTGCGGGCGACTTCGTGAGCCGGGCCGACATCGCGGCCGAGAAGGTGCTCAAGGACGAGCTGATGGGCGCGCGCCCCAACTACGGCTGGATGGCCGAGGAGAGCGCGGCCGAGGAGGGCAAGGACCCGACGCGGCGCTGGATCGTCGACCCGCTCGACGGGACGACGAACTTCCTCCACGGGCTGCCGCACTGGGCGGTCTCCATCGCGCTCGAGTTCAAGGGCGAGATCGTGGCGGGCGTGGTCTACGACCCGGCGAAGGACGAGATGTTCTACGCCGAGAAGGGCGCGGGCGCGTGGCTCAACGACAGCCAGCGGCTGCGCGTGTCGGGGCGGAAGGCGATGATCGAATCGATCTTCGCGACCGGCGTGCCCTTCGGCGGCCGCAAGGAACTGCCCGACACGCTGAAGGACCTCGCCCGGCTGATGCCCGCCTGCGCGGGCGTCCGGCGCTGGGGGGCGGCGGCGCTCGACCTCGCCTATGTGGCGGCGGGGCGCTACGACGGCTACTGGGAGCGCGGGCTCAAGCCGTGGGACATGGCGGCGGGGCTCCTGATCGTGCGCGAGGCGGGCGGGTTCGTGGAGGCCATCGCCCCGGGCGAGGAGCCGCTGGTGGCGGGCACGATCCTGTCGGGCAACGCCGAGATCTTCGGCACCTTCGCGGGCGTGATCCGGAACACCTGACACGCGGCGCCCGTTCGTGCCATGCTGGCCGGAGGAGGCGGGGATTGGCGATGATCACCGACATCGGCGACTACTTCGCGCGCGGCTGCGGCCGCTGCGCGCGGTTCGACACGCCCGACTGCTCCGCGCGGCGCTGGGCCGGGGAACTGGCGGCGCTGCGGGCGCTCTGCCTCGGCGCGGGGCTTGCGGAGGTCGTGAAGTGGGGGCACCCCTGCTACATGCACGCCGGACGCAACGTCGCGATCCTCGGCGCCTTCCGCGACGACGTGCGCCTCAGCTTCTTCGAGGCCGGGCTCCTGAGCGACCCCGATGGGCTCCTCGAACGGCAGGGGCCGAACACCCGCGTCCCCGACGCCCTGCGCTTCCGCGCGGCTGGTGCGGTGACGGCGCTGGCGCCCGCGGTGCGCGGGTTCCTGGCCCAGGCGATGGAGCACGCGGCGGCGGGGCGCCGCGCGCCGCGCGACCCGGGCGATCCGGACCTGCCCGAGGAGCTGATCGAGGCGCTCGATGCGGACGCGGAGCTCGCCGAAGCCTTCGCGCGGCTGACGCCGGGGCGGCAGCGGAGCTACGGGATCGCGCTCGCCTCCGCCAGGGCCCCCGCAACGCGGATCGCCCGCATCGGCCGGCTGCGCGGCAGGATCCTCGCGGGCAAGGGCGCGACCGAGCGCTGAGGTTGCGGGCGCGGCGTCCCTTCCGCTAGGCTCCGGCCGGGGCAGCGGAGCGGGACACATGGCGCTGGGAATCGAGCTCAAGCCGGGCGAGCGGACGGTCGCGCTCTTCACCTTCGCCTATGTGATCGCGTTCTCGGCGTGGTTCATCCTCGGCGGCAACCACGAATTCGTCGTCTACCTCGTCACGATGCTCCTCCTCATCCTCCTGGTGGGGCGGAGCCTGAGGTCGGCCGAATATCCGCCCGCGATGCTCTGGGCGCTGTCGCTCTGGGGACTGATGCACATGGCGGGGGGCGGGGTGCCGGTGGGCGGCTCGGTGCTCTACAACCTGCAGGTCCTCCCGCTCGGTCCCCCGGACGGGGAGTGGACCTTCCTCAAGTACGACCAGCTCGTCCACGCCTACGGCTTCGGGGTGACGGCCTGGGTGCTCTGGCACCTGATGGCGCGGCACTATCCGGTGCTTCAGGGCACGTGGACGATCTACGTCTACCCCGCGCTCGCGGCCATGGGACTTGGCGCGGTCAACGAGATCATCGAGTTCATCGCCGTCCTGTCGGTGCCGGACACCAACGTGGGGGGCTATCTCAACACGGCGCTCGACCTCGTCTTCAACGCGTCCGGCGCCGTCCTCGCCATGGTGATCGTCGCGCTCACCCGGCGGGGGTGAGGCACGACACCGCCTCCCGTTTCTATCTGCCTCCAAATATCGTCGGGGGAGCGCGAGGGGGCAGACAGCCCCCTCGCTTTTCCGGCGTCACTTCCGGCGGACGGGCGGCACGCCCGTCCGCTGGAAGCGGTAGTGCCCGGCCGGATGAGGCGGGTGGCCATGGGTGCGGTCCCAGAAGGCGGGGCCGCCGCGGCGGAGCCAGAGCGGCAGGGCGAGGACGAGACCGGCCACGAAGCCGCCCGCATGGGCCCAGTAGGCGACGCCTCCGGTCTGGGAATTCGCGCTGTAGCCGCCCACGAGCTGGAGCGCGAACCAGACGCCCAGCATGATCCACGCACGCACGGGGATGATGCGGATGATGATCACGAGGAAGAGGAGCACGTCGACCCGCGCCCGGGGGAAGAGGAGAAGATACCCCCCCATCACCCCGGCGATCGCCCCCGAGGCGCCGACCATCGGGATGACCGACCGCGGGTCGGCCGCCACCTGCAGCCCCGCGGCCGCGATCCCGCCCGCGAGGTAGAAGGCGAGGAAGGGAAGGTGGCCCATCTCGTCCTCGAGGTTGTCGCCGAAGATCCACAGGAACAGCATGTTGCCCAGGAGGTGCATCACGCCGCCGTGGAGGAACATCGAGGTCACGAAGGTCTCGGGCGCCGAGATCGCGGGGACGAGGCCGAAATTGTAGTAGAGCCCCCGCACGGCCTCGGGATCGTTCATCATGGGCCAGGTGATGGCGAAGACGACCACGTTCACCGCGATCAGGAGATAGGTGACGACGGGCGTCCGGTCCGAGGGGTTGTGGTCGCGGATGGGAAACATCGCCCTGACTTCGGCCGAACGCCGGGGCGCGTCAAGGGAGCTGCGCGCCGGACCGCCTACATGCGCCAGGAGACGCGGAACTGGATCGTCTCGAGCCCGGGGTTGTAGCTGTCGGTGTCGGCGTTCGACCGGTGGTCGACCGACAGGCCGTAGCGGAGGCCCGCGCGCGTCTCGACTCCGACCTCGATCCCGGAGCGGAACTGGAGCCCGCCGCCGAGGTCGTTTCCGTCGCCGGGGAAGTAGGCGCCGGGCATGATGTTGCCCTCGACGTAGAGGCCCTGCGGCGACATCAGAGTGTAGACGAACCCGGCCCCCACCCAGGTGGCCCCGCCGTTGGCGATCGATATGCCCAGGCTCGGCCGGAACGGGCCGTAGAGGATGCCGAGATCGCGGCGGAGGTAGAGCTCGCCCCCGTCCTGCTCGTCCTGGAAGTAGACCGGCCCCGCCGACAGCGCCCAGCGCGGATCCGCGGGCTCGGCGCGGAGGCAGCCCGTGGGGCAGAAGTTCACGCCCATGTCCGCGAGTGACAGGGCCAGCACCACGGCCGCCATCGTTCCGTCCATCGTCCTGCTGTCCCTCTCGGCCCCCCGCCCGCCTCTCCTAGCGCACCGCCGGGCGCAGCGCCATGGGGTTGGCGGCGGACCCCTTCCGCTCTTCCGGCCGGGCGCGATGCTGGCTAAGGTCCGGCGTCCCCGGGCGAGGGGCACGGCAGGCAGGAGCAGACTTCGTCAGGGCCCGCGTGGTGGAATTGGTAGACACAGGGGACTTAAAATCCCTAGGCTTCGGCCGTGCCGGTTCGAGTCCGGCCGCGGGCACCACCTTGGAAAGGCTGAGGAAACCGGCTTTCGCCCCGTCAGGAAGGGCGCAGGACCGACGGTGGTTTCCCACTTCGTTTCCCACATTCACGTTCCGTTTCCGTTCCGTTCATGGGCGCGGCGGGTCAGGCGCTTGCGGTTCGCGAGCTGCCGGTAATAGGCGACCATCGTCGGGCTCTGGTTCGTCATGGCCTGGATCTGGGCGTCGGTCCAGCCGGCCTCGGCGAGGCGCACGATGGCCAGCTTGCGCAGCCCGTGGAGAACGTAGGGCTTTGCCGCGGGCCCGAGGGAGGCGCGCCACGTCTGAAAGGCGGAGGCCACGGTGTTGTAGCCCATGGGCTCCGTGAGGTTGCGCGCGAGGATGTGGCGGCCCTTGCGGGGCAGGGTGGCGATGTACTCCTGGAGCGGCCTCGGGCAGTAGACCTCGAAGGCCGTGTCCATCTTCTCGTCGCGGAGGGTCATCTCCTCGCCGCGGAACTGGTCGAAGCGCATCTCGATGGCGGCGTTCGGCCGCTGGCCGGTACCGAGGATCAGTTCCGCCGCCGTGCGGACGATGAAGGGCGCGGTGGGGAGCTTGTCGATCATCCAGTCGGGCCACGGCTCGAACTCGCGCTTCTTGCCGAAGAGCTCGACGCCGGAGGCAGGGTTGTGCGTCATCCACTCGAGGCGCCTGGCGTGCTCGAACAGGATGCGGAGGACCTGGATGCGGTGGTCGGCCATGCGGGGCGTGGCCGCGTACTTCTCGTGGATCGCCTCGACTTCGGAGCGCTTCACGAGGGTGACGTCGACGTCCCCGCTCTTGATGCGGAGGTCGTCGAGGATCGGGCGGTACTTCTTCTTCGTCCCGCCCGCGAGATCGGTGTAGCGGCGGGAGCGCATGTAGTTGTCGATGAGGGCAGTGAAGGTGGTCCTGGAGGAGGAGGTGCGCTTGCCCGAGCGGATGGCCCAGTACTCCCGATCGAAGGCCTCGGTGCCGGGATCGGCCTTGATGCGGATGTGCTTCTCCTGGCGCTTGCCTTTGGAGGAGGTGACGACGCGGTAGTAGTGATAGACCCGTCCCTTGACGGTCTTGGTGACGATGTTGGTCTTGCGCATCTTCTTCACAGGTCCAGCCTCCGGCCGTACTTGGCCGCGTCGCCGCGCATGATGCGCCGCAGTTCCTCGACGTCCCAGCGATCCAGGCGCGCGGGGGGCGGGAGCGAGCCGTCCGCGACCAGACGCTGGAACTCCGCGACCGTCATGTCGAGGAGCCGGGCGGCCGTTCGCTCGCTCGCGAATATGGGCGTCAGGTTGGCCACGGCGCAAGTCTCGTCTGGTTGGGGCGGGGGTCCGGAGGCTGCCCGAGGGCGTGTGTGGACGTCGAGAACTCCCGATGCTGCGGGCGAAGCGCGGCCTCGGCTGTCATGGCAGGGGCGGGGAGAGAGATCTGTCTGAACATGGCTCTGCTCGCGGGCGAGAGGACTGTGACAGGCCGAACCCTGGCACTCCGAGTTTTGGGTGGATATCGCTCCGTGCTTCTCGTTGGGGCGCAAGGCCAAGCGCTAGAGAAGGGAGGTCGCCAACATATTGGCTCACGCGCAGATTACAAAAACCCCGCCGGGGGTGGCAAGACATTTCTGAAGGATTCCAACAGCTTCCTGAATTTTCCAATAAAATCAATCCGTGAGCCAGATCGCCATGCGAGGCGCCGCAATACATTTCCGAAATGTAGTGAGACGGGCTTTCAATTCGTCCCGATATTGCCCGATTAGATGGTGTCGCGATGGCACGGGAGCGGAATCCGGGGCCGGAGCGGGGGGGCGGTCAGCCTCAAGCCTGCGCCAGAAACTTCCGGATCGACTCGTTGGTCCAAGGCTTTCCGGTCACCGTCGTGACGCCCTTCTCGTTGAGCGAGGCCGCCATCTCGGAAAAAGACATCTCTTCCGTGGGCAGGGCTCCGAGCACCTTCCGGACCGCGCCCTTCCGCGCCTCCTTCGAGCCGCGGTAGCTTCGCCACGTCTCATCCCAAAGCCGAAAGTGCCTCACCGGATCGAAGTCCTTCCCGTCCAACAGAACAGGCTCAGGCGAAAGCAGCGTGAAGGGATGCCCGGAGGTCTCCAGACGGTGCCTGAGCGCGGGGTGCGTCCGCCAGCCGAAGGCTTCCCCGAAATCCACGAGGACGAGTTCTGCGTCTTCCGCTTTTGCGACGGTGATCGCGGCGTCGACGGCTGTCGCGCCTTCGGGCGTGCCACGGTCGGGGGCGAGTTCGAGAAAGGCGCGCTCGGCGCGGAGGTCTCCCTTCTCCTCCTTTACCCAGCGGCGCACGCGCTCGCGCTGGTAGCGGATAGTGGTGCTCTTCTCCGCGGCCGCGTCGATGTCGTTGGGCAGCGCGGTGAACTTCGCGAAGGGCACGGGGAGGGTCCAGTAGAAGCCGACGAAGCGCCGCATGATCCCTATCCCCAGGTGCGGAAAATTCCGACAGACTGACCATGCGCCGCCGGGGCGTGCGATCTCTCTGCCATCACGTTACCAGATGGAGACCATAATGCTACGCGGAACCCAAGACCTCCCCGTTCCCGCCGAGCTTCTCGCCCCGGTGGCCGATGCCGTCCTGCAGATGGGGGCGCTCCTGCGCTCGGAATTCCACCGCCCGGGCGGACCGCGTGGGAGCGGCGGCAAGGCGCTCATCGATGCCGAGATCGCGCGCCTCCTGAAGGACCGCCTCCTCGGGCTGCACGCCTGCGGCTGGCACGACGAGGAGATGCCTCGCGTCGCCTCGGACTCGCCCGACAAGTGGGTCGTCGACCCGCAGGACGGGACGCGGGCCTTCCTCAAGGGCCTCCGCGGCTCGGCGATCTCGGTGGCGCTTGTCCGCGACGGTGCCCCTGTCCTCGGCGTCGTCTATGCGCCCACCGCACCCGATGACCGGGGAGACTTCTTCGCCTGGGCGGAGAACCTCCCGCCGATGCGGAACGGCGAGATGCTGACCCCGATTGGCGATGCCCCGGCCTTCGCACTCTCGGCCGAGGCCCGCGGCTCGAACCTCTGGCCCCTCGGCGCGCCGGACCGGGGCGACCTGCGGCCCGGGCGGGTGGTGGCGTTCAACGACGAGGCCGCCGACTTCGCGCGCTCGAACCATGAGCGCATCGCACCGGCCCGCTTCATCGCGGTCCCGAGCATCGCCTACCGGCTTGCCCTTGCCGCAGCAGGCGAGGTTGACGCCGGCATCAGCCTGACCTCGGGCCTCGATCCCTACGACATCGCCGGGGGCCACGCGATCCTGCGTGGCGTCGGTGGCGCCCTCGTCCAGCTCGATGGCAAGCCGATCACCTACGCGCCCTCGGCCTGGTTCCGCGGCTGCATCGGTGGCCGCCCCGGAACGGTGGCGGAGCTTGTGGGCCGCAAGCTTGACGCGCCCGCCCAGAAGGAGAAGCGCCACCCCGCGCGGCCCGCGCGGCGCACCTCGTCGGCCTTCATGCTGAGCCGCGCCCAGGGAGCGCTGCTCGGGCAGCTTGTGGGAGATGCGCTCGGATCGACGGTCGAGTTCCAGAAGGCCGACGCGATCCGGTCCCGTCATCCCCATGGCGTCCGGGAGATCACCGACGGCGGCACCTGGAACACCCTCGCGGGCCAGCCCACCGACGACAGCGAGATGGCGCTAGGGCTTGCGCGCTGCCTCGTGGCCGAGGGCCGGTTCGACGCCGCTGCGGTCGGCCGGGCCTATGTCGCCTGGGGCGAGAGCCGACCCTTCGACATCGGCGGCACGACGCGGGCCGGGCTTTCCGCTCTCGCAGGGCGCGGACGCCCGAACATGGGCAGCGAGTCCAACGGCGCCCTCATGCGGGTGAGCCCGATCGGCCTCTTCGCCGCCGGACGCCCCGACCTCGCGGCGCGGCTCGCGGCCGAGGATGCGTCGCTGACTCACCCGAACCCCGTCTGCGTGGCCTCCTCCTCGGCCTATGCCGCTGCCATTGCGGCCGGGATCGGTGGCGCGGACCCGGCCACGATGCTCTCGGTTGCCGTCGCTCAGGCTGGCAGCGGCGACGCGGCGGCCAAGGTGCGGATCGCCATCCTGCAGTCCATGGACGAACTGCCGCCTCACTTCGACGGGTCCGGCCAGGGACATGTCCTGCTCGCACTTGCCAATGCGTTCCGGCGGCTTTTCCAGCGGCAGGAGTTCGAGGAGGCGCTTGTCGAGACGGTGGCCCTCGGCGGCGACACGGACACCAATGCCGCCATCGTGGGTGCGCTTCTGGGAGCCTGCCAGGGACGCGATGCCATTCCGCTGCGCTGGCGGCAGGCCGTGCTCTCCTGCCGCGCTGTTTCGGCACCGGGAGTGCACCACCCAAGACCGAAGGACTACTGGCCGGACGATGCGATGGACCTCGCGGAGGCGGTGCTGACCGCGGGGTAGCGGCACGTCCGGGACAACGCGTTGCCGATCCGCTTCCACCAGTGAGTGAGCCCCTGTCCATCGCCCCGGAAGCGCCACGGACCAGGGAACACCAGTTAGCCTTTAGGGGGCCGTCCGTCGGCCCCCTTGCCCTTTAGGCTCCCTTTAGTCGTGATTCAGCATTCTGGAGACTTTTGAGTTTTAGGGGTGCTGGACGGCGGCGGATGGGCAGAGTTTGGCAGTATTCAACCATTCGGTCTCGCCACCGAATATGATACAACTGACCGGTGTCGAGCGCCGCCTGCTAACTTGCTGATAAACAGGAATACAACCTCCGGCGGTCTCCCACAGGTGTCGGCCTGTGAACAGGACGAGTGTCGGCCGAGACGTGGCCCAGATCGTCTGGCATTTAGGGGTGCTTTAGGGTTCGGTCGGAAGGCCAGTAGCCTTTAGGGTGTGGAGGTCTGAAAGACCGATGCTCGATTCATGGGACTTCTTCTTGTTGGGGTGGGATCAGCTCTCGTCCGGAGCTTCCCTGATCGCGCCGTTGAGCGCCTTCAGGGCGTCTTCGATCTTCCCGTCTCGAATGTAGGCACGAGCCCGGTCGATCTTACTCCGGACAATCGTTACATGACGCCTCTCCGGGTCCAGACTGGACCGTGGCTCCTCCTGTTGAGGCTCCGGAGCCTGGGTGTCCCCTCCCAGCTCGAAGGCCTCGTAGAGCTCTCTGGCGGCGTCCTCGATCGCGGAGAAACAGGCCTGGGCCTCCTCCGCGGTATACTCGTAGTCTCGCTTGCGGCCGGTAGCGGCAAGGGTCTTGATGGCATGGACGGCCTTCTCCGTCCGGGCCGGGTTCAGACGCAGGAAGCGTTCCCGAGCTTCGCTGGTCATCAGATAGCGGTAAGCGCCACGCCGATCCCTTCCTGCCGCTGGCGATCCGCCTGCTTCACCGACAGAGCGGTCGTCTGAGTGGCTTGGTCGGATCTTTCCTTCGAGTCCGAAGAGATCTTTTCATGAGCCGCAGCCCAAGGCGGGGCTTCATTGCTCTCGCAAATTCGAAGAACGGTGCACACTTCAGATATCTGATGTGCGACTCAGCGGATCGTGGTAAAATTCCCACCCTGCGTGAGGGGGCTTTGATATGAAATTCGTTCTGCCACCCGTCGTGGTAGCTGCAATCTTCGTGGCGAGCGCACCGCAGGTCGCGGCATCGACGCTGGGATTAATGTTCGAGTCGATCGTTGATGGGGCCGCGGGCTCGGAGCTGGCGTTTGTGACGGCGCCGACCTTTGCCGACCTGATCGGCGCCACCAACACCACTTCCCAGTTTTCGCAGATCAACGTGGCCAGTAGCTTCGATACGACGGGCATCACCTGGGACGGCAGTCAGTTCATCCTGATGTTCGAGTCGATCGTTGATGGGGCCGCGGGCTCGGAGCTGGCGTTTGTGACGGCGCCGACCTTTGCCGACCTGATCGGCGCCACCAACACCACTTCCCAGTTTTCGCAGATCAACGTGGCCAGTAGCTTCGATACGACGGGCATCACCTGGGACGGCAGTCAGTTCATCCTGATGTTCGAGTCGATCGTTGATGGGGCCGCGGGCTCGGAGCTGGCGTTTGTGACGGCGCCGACCTTTGCCGACCTGATCGGCGCCACCAACCTCACTTCCCAGTTTTCGCAGATTAACGTGGCAAGTAGCTTCAATACGACGGGCATTTGGACCGAACCTATGGCGGGCGGTGGTGGCAGTACGGTTATACCGCTACCGGCTTCCGGTTGGCTGTTGGGCGGCGTTATCTTAATGGCCGGCATTGCAGCCCGGCGTAGGCGCATCTTCTGACACATCAGGACCCTCTTACGCGCCAGGATAAGATCGCGCTAAACTAGGTGCTTCGCTGGGTCTTCGAGGCTGCGTGATGAGACCGGTAGCGCCTCGGAGTAGTCATTCTCGCAGGCGATCCTTGCCATGTGTCGAGTACAGGATTGCCCCGGTGACGAAATTCGTGACGGCCGGACCCACACCCAGCAGATGCCAAAGGTCTTGGATATGCTCGCGACATGAGTCCCAAAGCTAGTGTCGCAGCTCTTTGTGTTTCGGGCGCGAAAAGCGGCTGTTCCCCCGCTAGAACTTGGCGTCCGCGCTCATCTCGGCCGCGCTGTCAATGGACTTTAGAGCGACGCATCTGCCGACCTTCCGGTCATCTGAACGAAGCTCTTGGCTGTCCGGATCGCGTGATTACCGGCCGCGTGGATGATGGTCCGGGCAAATCGGGGGGCCCTTTTGCTAGGTCAAGCAATCGAAATCATCTGGCGTTTGGGACGCGAGTAAGCATCTGCCCCCGGCTGAAGTTCGCGCGCGGCCACGAGTGCTCATCAGAACCGGCCCGTTCTTGCCCTTGGAGCGTCCGACTGAGTGCCTCGAGATCGAGTCGACGCTCCTCCGCCTCGAACACCAATTCAGGATCAAGCGGTGCGAAGCGCGATCTGATCTCCGATTCCAACGTGCTTGGTGCGAGGTGGCCATAGGTCCGGCTCACCGTGTCCGTCGTGGCATGGCCAAGCTGCTGCGCGATGATCGAGAGCGGCGTCCCGGCCTGCACCAACTGGCTGGTGTAGGTATGCCGCAACGAGTGGAACACGATCCGGTCGCTGAGGCCCGCACCCCGTACGGAATCCTTGAAAAGGTGCCGGTAGTTGTTGGCCCAAGGGCGACCGGCTGCGTTGGGGAACAGCCAATCTTTGGGATCGCGCCCCTCGCGCTGTCGCAGGAAGAAGGTCATGCCCTCGTCGGGCAGGTAGACGTAGCGGGACCGATAATTCTTGGACGGGGCGACATAGATTCCGAAGACATGTGCCGCGACATCGCAGGTGCGGAGCCGGGTGAGTTCCTGGGCGCGGCACCCGGTGTAGAGCGCGGCCTGAACCAGGAGCCGCAGGTCGGGACGGCACTGGTCGAGAAGCCGACGGCACTCCATCCGCGTCAGGAACTCCGTCCGCACCGGCTCTGAGTTCGGGACCCGCCGAATGCATCGCCAGGCCCGTTCCGAGTCGGTCTCACCGTTTTCCCATGCCACCTGCACCGCGACGCGCAGGATCCCGAGGAGCGTGTTGAGCGTCGCCTTCCTGTTCCGAAGGTCCACCCCTTCGAGGCTGGCAAGATCCCGGCGTTCGCCAAGGCACTGGTTGCCCCTCTTCGGCGGAGTCTCGAGGACGTCGATGCAGAAGCGTTGGACATGGCGGCCGGTCAGCTCGTCGAGGGGGATGTCGCCCAGCCGATCGACCATGTGGTGATTGATGAGGGAGAGGTTCCCGGCAAAGGTCGTTTTCGCCGCCGCGAGACGTTTCCATGAGACGTAGTCGGCGAGCGCATCCCCGACGGTGTAGGCGCCGCCCTTCGACACGTACCGCAGATGCGTGGTTCCCCCAACCGGCGAGGGCTCGGAGAGGTCATGCGACGTCGCCAGAGCCGCGAACCACCTCCTTGCCTCCAGCGCGGCCTCGTCGAAGGACAGGGCGTCGAAGAGGTGCGTGGTCGCAACGCCCAGGGTACGTTGGCGGTAGTGGCCGGACCTCGTCCGCGTGCGCGCGACCCAGTAGTGGACGTCGGGGTGCAGCTTCCTCAGCCCGATGTGCCTGCCGTACTCGAGGATGTTCCAGTAGGGCTCCTTCCGCACGGCGAGAGTATCTCGAGTGGCCGCCAGCTTGAGACACGGTGCGTGGACATCCGTCATGTTGGTCCCTCCTCGGTTGGGCAACTGCGGTTTGAGCCGTGGGGTGCGCAAGGACAGTTCGGCTTGCTTGCGGCGAAGGCCGCCCTCGCCCTGTCCGTCAGGCCGTACGTCACAATGTACTCGAGGAGCGCGGTCTCGAGGGCAGCTGCATGGTCGTCGAGGGAGGGCTTCGTCATGGCCTGATCTCCTTGCGAGACCTGGATGCTGGCACGGAGTCGTTAACCATCCCTTAACCAGACGCCGCCATGGTAGCGTGAGGTTTTGGAGGCCGCGGCCATGAACCGGATGTTTCTGAGAGAGGTCGAGAGGAACGAAACGCTTGTGCGGGTGGCGCGTGCGACAGAGGCACAGCGCGAGGATCTGATCAGCGAGTACCAGAGCCGATGGGAGGCGGCCTACTCTCCATCGACCCTTCGGAACTACCGGCAATCGATCCGGCTGTTCTCCGCCTGGTGCGCCGAGAACGGGCACGACCCCCGTCCCCCTGTCTCGCCATCCGTCCTCGCCCACTATGTCGACTACCTTGGCGGGAAGGTCCGCGCGTCGACGATCATCAACCGCCTCACGGCGATCGGGGAGTATCACCGCGCCCAGTTCCAGGTCTCGCCTGCCCGCCACCGCCTCGTCGAGCTTGCGGTCCGGGCGGTCAAGCGGAAGTACGGCTGCGCGCTGCGGCAGGCCCCGCCACTTGGCAAGAAGGAGGTCCTCAGGATCCTGTCTCGCATAGGCACTGGCCGGAAGGACGTGCGCGACAGGGCGCTCCTCTGGGTGGCGTCCGACAGCTGGTGTCGGGCGTCGGAACTCGTCGCTTTCAGGGTGAGGGACATGGTGCGGCAGGATGACGGCTCGAGCCTCCTCTTCGTCACCCGCTCAAAGACGGACCCGTTCGGCGAAGGGGCGTATTCCTACCTGTCGCGGCGCGGCACCGACGCCGTTATCGACTGGATCCGGCTGGCCGGTCTGCGGTCCGATGAGCCGATCTTCATCAAGTCGTGGAAGAACGGCCGGCGAGAGGCGATCCATCCCTCAAGCGTCTCAAGGATCTTCAAGAAGCACTCGGGGCGCGACGACGTCTCGGCGCACAGCACCCGCGTTGGAGGTGTTCAGGACGCCTTCCGGCTCGGGTGCGACCTCTCGTCGATCATGGTCGCCGGGCGCTGGATGTCACCGGAGATGCCGGCGAAGTACGGTCGTCGGATCCTTGCGAGCCAGTCCGCGGCGGCGCAGGTATGCGCGGCCTTCGAGAATTCCGCTGAAGACGCACTTGGAGGACAAACATTGGAAAATGACGATCATCACGAGCGCGACTCCGCTGAGGCGTTGATCGAGAGCTTCATCCTCATGAATCACGCGAACCTCGTCGAAGATCCGGCTCAGGCCCTACAGCGGCTCGACCGGTTCCTGGCGCGGTTCCCTGCGGTTTCGGAGGAGGATCGCCGGAGGGTGCGAGAGGCAATACTCGGTAAGCTCCATTGATTGGCGTCAAGTACTCACGACGCCTCGCAAACACCCAGAGCCGCGTCCCGGCGCTTCGTGCCGCACCATTGTTAGTGCAGGAGACGAGGGAGGTGCCGCGCGGACGTTCCGATGAAGACGCGCTCACCGCGGACATTCTTGCGCTCGCGTCTCTTCACGGGCGCTACGGCTACCCTCGCATTCACTATGCGAGCCAGTTCCCTGGCTCGCTGTGGAAAAGAGTCGAGAGGTTTGACGGCCGGAAGGGGTGCGCCAGGTTGTCAACGCCGCCGGGCGTATAGATCCGGGACAGCCCCATCATAACGCGCCACGATCTCGCGAACCGAAAGGCTGTTGGTGGACTTCCGCCCCATGAAATAGAACCCTGCTGCCGAGTCGCGCGCAGCTGGCCTGTGAGCAACGAGGAGGTCGAAGTACTTGATCCAGAAGAAGGCGAGTCGCGTGAACGTCTTGATGGCGTAGCGCGCCGTTTGGCCAGAGACGAAGCAGAGCAGGAAGTACTGGATGGCGTAGCCGAGCGAGACGGCCGGGCCGGAAGAGACCCCGCTTTCCAGTTCCTCAAATTCACGAAACAGCCAGCGCTGGGACTGCAGGCTGAAGCGCGCATAGTCGAAGGCGCCGCCATGCACCGGCAGCAGGAAGGGCGTATCTGCATAGAGTATCCCGCCAGGCTTGAGGACGCGCAGGGCTTCCCGCGTGGCCGCCTCCGGATCGGGTATGTGCTCAAGCACGGCATCGAGAAACACCGCGTCGACGGTCTCGTCTGCGAGGGGGATCCGGCTTGGATCGGCGAGGATGCGTGTCCGATGACGATAGGCGAGATCGCATTCGATGGCCTGTACGTCGGGGTGCGAGCACAGCTTGTCGGTGAGCGACGTCGGGTGCTTGCCCCCCACGTTGAGGATCACCGGGCGCGGGGAGAGGGCGAAGACTTCGTCGCGGAGCCGGTCCTTCACCCGCTCGGGCACCACGTTGAGATCCAGCGCGGGAAGATATCGCAGGGCGAGACTCTTCGCCGCCGACTTGTTGTCGTTCGCGCGATCGGGCTCGAAGGAAATCGGAGACGTTTCCTCATCGGCGAGGACCGGAATCCCGACGAGGATCCGGAAATGCCGGCCGCACGCCGCGTTCAGGCATTCCACGCCCCCGTCCGTCCAGTCCAGCTCTCCCGAGCAGACCGGACAGATCGAGATCGGCCCCACGTCTCGCACGACTGACCCAAGGGCCGGCTCTCTTTGTGCGTCCAGCATGATACTCTCCCTTTCACCTCAAGTGGTCACGGTCTCAGAAAACATCGCTCGCAGCAGCACGAGCGCGTTTCGGTTGGAGTCGTGGCGCCGAGCGACAAGCCTGCGGCCCGCGTCACCCATGCGTCGTGCCATGGCAGGGTCATCGAGAAGGCGGGTGATTGCGTCGGCCAGACGTTCTGGATCGCGAGGCGGCACGAGGAAGCCCGTCTCGCCATGGCGGACGAGTTCCGGAATGCCGTCGATCTCCGAGGCGACGACCGGCAAACCGCTTGCCATGGCTTCCATGATGACCGCCGGCAGCCCCTCGGACGAGCTTGGCACGACGAGAAGGTCGGCGTTACGCAGGGTGCCCGCGACGCCGGCCTCGTCCAGCATGCCGCGGAACGTGATCGACGGCGCGAACCCGGTCCTCCGGGCGAGAGAGAGGAGTTTCTCCCGCTCAGGCCCATCACCGACAATCTCAAGCTCCACATCCCGTCCACGGACTCGCAGCCGAGCCAGCGCCTCGATGAGGACGGCGACCTCCTTGCGAGGCACGAGCCGGCCGACGAACAGCAGCTTTCGCCCGCCGCGCTGTTTGTCTTGCGCTTCGAAGAACCTTGCCGTCACGCCGCAGGGCACGACAACGACCTTTCCATGGTGCGCCTTGGCGCACAGTTGCAGCGCCTTCAGCCGGCCACTCTCGCTGATGCAGATCGTCGCGCGGGCGCGGGCGATCTTGACGTCGAGCCGCCAGATCTCCGGGGCGTCGAAGACCTCGGGCCCGTGCAGCGTCATGCTGAACGGAAGTCCCGCAAGCTCTGCAGCCAGCATCGTGACGGTGCCGCTGGAATCCCCCAAGTGATTGTGGACATGGACCACGCCGCGTCGCCGCAGGAAGTCGGCGAGCAGGACGGCTTCGGCGAGGTAGGCCACATGCTTCAGCCGCACTGCCGCCGGACCCGAGGGACGGGCCTCGATTGCGAGGCGCAGTGTCGAGACGAGCCGTCTGGGGCGCGCGGCAGCGGCGGCCAGCGCCCGGGCCACGGTCAGCGGGTTCCACGCCGACGCGATGATGCGGTGCACTCGCCTCGCTTCCTCCCTCTGGAACGCACCCGCAAGCCTGTCCTCCTGCGGCGGACGGATCGTCGCTGTGACGACCTCGCATCCCGCCGCGCGCAGCGCCGTGACCTCGCGGTCGATGGCGGTGAGCGAAGCGCCTGGATAGCGACCCGTCACGATGGCCAGCGGGCCGGCGGGAACCAGTTGGGTCCGCAGCTCACGCATGGTCGGTCCGCCGACGGACGTGATCCAAGGCCCGCCGGATCGGGGACCGCGCGGGCCCGTCCCTGTACGGGCACAGTCCCCGGCCGTCGGTGCTCCTGTTCCGGTAGTAGTTGGGAACCGTCTTCAGATCGCGGGTGTCGAGATGAAAGACCTCGCAGGCCCCTGAGGCCTGTGGCGGGACGAGCCAGGCCCAGTCCGCGGAAACAGGTCGTCCGGCCGCGCCCTCGCGGGCAAAGAACTGCATGAACTGGTCGCTCGCCGTGTGATGATCGACGATGGTTGTGCCTGCGGCCCGGAACGACGACAGCACGGCGCGATTGAGTTCGGTGAGAGCAGTATCCCTCCAAAGGGAGTCGCCGCCGTCGGGGTCAAGGTCGAGGTGCCGCGCGACCTCCGCCAGGAGATCGTAGCGGCCCCGGTCCGCCAGGTTACGCGACGCGATCTCGGTGCACATGTAGAACCCGTTGAAGGGGGCACAGGGGTAGTCGATCCCGCCGATCGAGAGGATCATGTCGCTGACAACCGGCACCGTGTACCAGCGGAGCCCGAGGTCCGTGAGGCGCGTGAAGTCCGTGTGCGTGATCGCCACCTCGCGGACCAGGCCCTTCGGCAATTCGAACAGGTGCCGCCGATCCTCCGAGTCCCGCATCATCACCGGCAGGATGTCGAACCGGCCGTGCGGGGAGGGCGCCTGCCACCCGAGAGCGGACGCGATCCGAGTGGCTTCGATCGACCTCCTGTCGCCGGTCACGCCGCCGTGCGGCGCGAGATAGCCCGCATACTGCACAAGCTGCGGACTTTCGAAATGGGGAGGAAGCCAGCCGGGTCTCGCCGGCGGGTAGATCGAGATCATCGAACGAATGCGACCCTGACCCTGTGCAAGCGCAAGATGCTCGCAGACGTCCTCGAAGATGCGCGCTGGCTCCGCGATGTGGCGCCGGTCCCGAACGACCAGACTGTCCCAATAGAGGCGGCCGATGCAGCGGGCGTGATTGCGCCAGGCCAGCTTGGCGCCGAACGCCAGCTCTTCTTCGGTATGCTCGTAATGGCCAAGGCGGGTAAGATCACGCCACACTTCGCTCCAGCGTCGTCTGAAGGCGGTCCTGCCCGCGTTCGACGACCGCGCATGAAGCTCGAGGAAGGCATGGGCTTCGTCGAGGCGATCCAGCGGGGTCAGGATCCGGAGGCGGTTGGCCAACGCCCCTGCGCCAGCGACATGGTCCCGCCGGACGATGCGCCTTTTCCACCGCCTCAGCATCACATCAGCCCGTCGAACTGACGCGCCGTCGAGCGCAGGCGCTTTCGGTTGACCTCGTGCACCACAGCGAGGGCGCGAGCCTTGGCACGACGGTACGCCGGGGTCACACGACGGCGGTCGTAGTGGGCCTTGGCCAGTCTCGGATCGAGCCCGGTCAGACGCAAGACGTCGGCCGGGCCCGCTTTCTCCGTGAGAGCCTTGTGGATCGGCGTGTCGAGCGGCACCGAGAACTCGTTGAACCGGATCCTGTCTATGTAGCGCGCGTTCCTTTCGAGAAAGGCCGCCGTGGCTTCCATGTCCTCGGCGGTCTCGCCCGGGTACCCCTTGAACATCGTGCAGCGGACGGAAAGTCCGGCGTCGTGCGCATCCTTGAGGAAGGTCTCGTTGCCTTCGACGGTGCAGCCCTTGCGCATGGCATCCAGAAGCCTCTGGCTCCCGCTTTCGAGGCCGAAGCTGATGCGGCGCATGCCTCCTGCGGCCGCGGCAAAAAGGTCGCGGCGCGACAGTCCGTTATCGCGCCGCTGGTCGACATGGACGGTACCGATCCATTGGGCGCCGCGCACGTATTTCCGGAGATCGCGCGCGATCCCACGCAGCATCTCCGGATGCGAGTTCAGCTTCAGGTCGAGAAACATGAAGTCCCGCGCCGCATACCTTTCGGCCTGCACCTGCATTTCGACAAGAACGCTCTCGATGCTTCGACTACGGAACTTGCGTCCGCTCGCGGAGATCACGTCGCTGCAGAAGGTGCATTTGTCCCACTGGCAGCCGCGACCCGCGAGAACGGGAACGATCCGGTTCGGATAGCGACTCCATGGAAAGTCGTCGAAATCGGGAAACAGCGCTCCATCGAGCGGTCGAAGCGGAGCGGCGGGCGCGGTCGCGGTTCCGTCCGCAAGGGTCACGCCGGCAAAGCGGGACAGGCTCTGTCCGGTCGCGAGGGCATCCACCATTTCCGCGAGATGGAATTCGACTTCGCCCCCGACCACCGCGGCCACCCCCGGCAGCCCGCGCCATTCCTCGGCGACCCCGGGGAGGTTGAACATCGGCCCGCCGAGAAGGACCGGAACGCCATGGCGCGCGGCGATCCGACCGATTCCCGTCACCGTGTGGTAGTTCTCGAGATAGGCGGAGAGGAGCACCGCGTCCGCGCCGTCGGCCAGGGCCCGCTCGACGGCGGCCAGAACGGCTGGGCGCGGCCGTTGCGCCAGCCATTCGCGCGGACCGCGCGCCCGGTCGCGCAGCCATTTCACGGCCCGATAATCGGACAGCCGAATGCGTCGATGCACGTGATCCCACAGCCGTTCTTCGCGTTCGCGGGCGGCGGACGGAACGTCGAGCGCAAGAGGGCAGATCACGCGAACGACGCAGCCCCGCGCCCTCAGCGCCGCAGTCAGGATACCGACGGCAAGGGTTGGGAAGCTTGTGAACCTGTTCAGATCGACAAGCACCACACGGCGTCCCGCAAGAAGAGGAGTGTCGCCGCCGTGGTCGGACTCATCGGTCCGATATGGCATGGCATCAGAAAACCCGTGGCGAGCATCTGTGTTCACGGCACAATCCCCAATCCAGAGGCAGCCGTATCCTTCGCACAGATGTCCGAAGGGTGCTTCCCCACCAGCCGCCGCGTCCGCGATACCCCTTCGAAAGAATCGAAGATCTCGCGCGTCACCCCGCTGGAACGCTGACGCGACATGTCGCGCAATTCAAGCATTAACAACTTGAATTCATCGACAATCGCGACGCACAAATTTTCCAATTCGGACATCGATATGTGTTTTGCGCCGCTTACTGAATCGCACGGTTGCGAGAGACCAGACGGCAGGAACGAATTGCGTGAACTCATCGTAGTTTCTCTCGGATCGACAGGGGGGGGTGCGCGAAGTCTGGCACCGATAGTCGTTATCTCCGACAAGGGTGGCGAAAACTGTCATGTGGAGCAGATTCGCCCCCTTGGATCGACGTCTTGAACGAAATCGCTAGCTTCGGGGGGATGGCGGAGCTGCGCAGTGGCTCGCGTCTTCTAGTGGTCGAGCCAGCCGTTATCGACCGTGACCGATGATACGTTCCGACGCCCTCCAACTGATTCCCGCCTGCTCACAGGGTGCCAGGCACCCTGGGTCGTCGACAGCTCACGAGGAGGCGGTTGACGAGGTGCTGCGGCGGCAGGGGAAGTAGCAACGGACTGTTTCTGCGAAGACCTGCTCTTGCCCTTGCATGTTCATGTTCGGGCAACTTCTCGGCACGTACCCTCAGTTCGAGGCGCGGCGCACTCCAAGATGGTTTCGGAGCAGCCTTTCAGACTACCCCAAAGAATCGCCGCGCCTCGCGACCATCGAAGAGAGATCGCATCGGCTCGCAAGGAGCCTCATGATGGTCTCCGACTGGACCCTGATCCTATCGCTTCCGTGTGATGACGGGCCTCGCCGGAGCGAGGCTCGGTCACGCCGGTGCCCAGTTCCTCAAGTTGGTGGCGGAAGCTGTCGAGCATCGAGATCATCTCGGCGCGCGCCTGGACCAGCGCCTCCATGTTGTCCCACTCGCCCAGCACTACATACTCTCGATCACCCGTGTGAACTACGTTGAGCGACCGCATTCCCGCGAGCGGAGCCATGCTCCTGTCGCGATGGAACGCGAGCCACGCCTCCTCATGCCCGGGTTTCACGCGCATACGAACGAAGTTGAAGGCTGCCATGGTCGTCTCCTCCCTTGGAGTATGACGCCTCGACAATATCACGACTGGGCTGGGACAGGTCGATGTTTCGCGGAGACGTCAGCACCGTTGCACTCTTAGTCGCCAGCGGGGACACCTATAGACAGGCCGAAGCGTGCTCGACCAACCTGCCCGCTCGACTGGAAAGGGGCAGCGGCGACCTGTTCTGGCGACAGTAGGGAACCAACAGTAGAAGATCAGGTTGATGCCTGTGTGCCCGTTTCTCGTGTCCTGGCGCACCGGAGCCCCTGCCACAGTCCCGCTTATCCCCTAGCAGGGGCTCCGCATCCCCAATTGCCTCAATTTCCGGGGTAGTTGTAGCCATCGGGTTCCGGGAGGTGAGCGACAACGGTTTGGCGCCTGGGCGTGAGCCGTCTCCGCTGAGGCGCCAGATTCCACAAGGCCTGCCTAAGTCCCTGCGCCTGCGGAACAATCTTTCCGGGAGGTTGTTCTTGCACTACCGGACCTACCCCGGCCTACCTCCACCCAAGGAGCCTCCGCGGATCATCGCTGCGATGCGGAGGCTCCGCCTCCAGCCACTTGCCGAAGGTGACGTTCATGCTTCTGGACATGGTCATGCTTACGACCATCATCGCGCTGTTTGCGCTCGTCATTCTTACATTTCAGTAGCTGAAGCGCCGCCGACAACCTTCGCCCTGAGCGTCCCTAGGCTAACGTCGTCGACGGCTAACGAGGGAAGGGGGCATTTCCTCGTGTGCTACCTAGGGTGAAGCATAAGCCCCCATCCGTCAACCGACGCGTTTGGTCGAGTTCTGGAAACAGACCGGGTCGTTTTCGAGGCGAAACCCAGTAAACCTGCCGCGGTTATTGTCCGTTCAGTGGGTGTAGCTAGTGCTGGGTGGGTGTGTAGGCCTCGGCGTCTCAGGCGCCGAGGCTTTTACCACCAGGCCGGGCGGGGTGCGGGTGTTCGGCGCTTATGCCGCGAGTCCAATATCAGCATGGGGTTCCCCATTCGGGCTGCCCGCAGTCCTCATCAACCATCCCACCCGCGAAGTTTGCCCCGGATCGAGCCAATATTCTCCGGACGAAGTCGAGGGTTGAGTGGCAACGCCGAGACTGCAAGAGCGTCGGGCGCTTTCGCGATCCGAGACAAGCACGTACCTTCTCAGAGAGCTTGGCGCAGCCTTCGGCCATCAGGGGAGGGCGGGAAAATCCCCGCGCTGGTGCCGATCGACGAGCGCGCGCAGCCCGTCGGGTTCCAGCACCTCCACGCTGTCCCCCCACTGGTACAGATGCCACGCCATCTCGAGCCACCCGGAGGCTTCGAACCGGACTATGAGGGAGCCGTCTGGATCGTCGATGAGTTCCTGCCTCGGGTGAAAGATGAACTCCCGGGCCACGGGGGAGGCAGACGGGGAGAACCGCCAGACGACTGATCCGTATTCCTGATCCGCGTGGAACGACCCGAAGGCGCGTGCGGCGTGGTCGTCCAGACTGAAGGTCTCGTCGCGGTGGAAGGAATCCGCCTCAAGCCGGGCGCTTCTCACGCGGTCCAGTCTGAAGTGCCGAAACTTCCCGTCGCCTCCAGCCTCCTTCGCCACGAGATACCGGCGAATCCCGAGGAGCAGCCCGTAGGGTTCCAGAAGCCTCTCGCGGACATCGTTGTCCCTCTCACCCGCGTAGGCGATCGTCAGCATGTTCGGCGCCTTCAGGGCCTGCGCGATCGTGGCCAGCAAGGACGGGTCGGTCCGAACTCTCGGACCCGGACGGGAAGCGAACCCGTAGGCTTCCATCAGGGCTTCCGCATCCGCTTCGGCCCGCCGGGCGTGCGGCCGTGGCATGAGCGAAAGCAGCCGGTCGCGCAGCGAGGTCAGCGCCTTGATCTCGTTGGTCGCGTCCTCCCGCTCTGCCCGGCGGATGGCAATCTCGATAGCGGCGAGCTCGCTGTCGCGGATGCCTCTGGAATGCACGAGACGCGCATCCTCCCCGCGGAGGCTCCAGAACTTCCGGCGCTGGTCGTCCGTACTGGTCTCGACGTTCGGGAAGCAGTCCTCGAGCGCCTTGGTCATCCGCTGCGCGGTACGACGGTCGATTCCGAACTCGTCCTCGATGTCCTGCAGGCCGACGCCCGCGTAGCGGGAGGCGGCCATTTCGGCGAGACGCAGAAGATCGGTGGCCTTGGCGAAGGACGACATGCTGAGCCCATGACAGAATTTGACACTGCCGGAGCCTAGGTATGACGGTGCGGCCTGTCGATCCGATTCCTCCCGCATTTGGGTATTGAGTGACACGGTTCATGGGTGTGAGCTGGTTCGGCAGGTCGCACCATCCGGGACATCACCGATGAGTTCGCCAGTGCCCGTTTGAGCTGGCCCGGAAAGCGGGGAAGCTGTGTGCGTGCTCGAAGCTAACCTTCTGCTCTTCGGCCCCTCAGCTCAATCCTCCGCGAAATGCGCCGGTGTGGATTGGAGTCGGGATCGGCGGTTCCACGTCGCTTAATCAGTGATCGGTTCGAGTACTTGTTGCGCACCTGATCCCGCGCCTGTTGGCAGTTGAACCCAAAGCGCCAGAACGGGTTTCCGCGGCACCACGGCATCCATCTCCGCCAGGAACTGCTCCCGCCGCGTCACCTTCTTCTTCAGCGCATCGCGAAGGCCGGGACTCGGAGGATGCTTTGGCATTGATGAAAATCTTCAAGGGCGTCCACGCAGTTCAGGAGATCAAGCCAGAGTGAGGAGGTTCTTCAGGGGTTTCCTAGGTGCTCCACGGGCGCAACTCCGACACCAACCCTGGCGGCTAAGCAGCTTCCGACGCCCGTTCTGGTTGAAGTTCTCCGCCTATCCCTCTACCTTGATCACTGCCGAAGATCTGATGCACCTAAGAACCCGCCACAAGCCAGGAGGTACGACGTGTCCGAGGGACCAACGCGCCAGCCT
>VFQP010001359.1_pt1 | contig 33339 bp, 55 predicted proteins | sample 3512351 | NCBI WGS metagenome assembly VFQP01 (sample SAMN10412372, study PRJNA504923) | tailings metagenome | isolation source: Relicate 1 Philex TSF1 revegetated site | place: Philippines: Tuba, Benguet | collected 2017-08-29
CCCTCTCTTTCTTTCTCCCCCTCTCTTTCTTTCTCCCCCTCTCTTTCTTTTCTCCTTCTCTCTCTCTCTTTCCTCTTTTGCCCCTCTCTTTCCCTTTCTCTTTCCCCCTTTCTTTCCTCCTTTTTTATTTAAATTTTTTCTGTTTTTATTTATTTTATTTATTTTGCAAAATTTTTTTGTAATGAGCACAAAACATGAACAACGAATGAAACAAAATCTCCTACTTGCTGTCTTGGTCAACGTCTTACTGGTCAATGTCTTGCTGGTCAATGCCTTACAAATCAAGGTCTTACTAGTCAATGTCCTGCAAAACTTCATCCTTTTCTAGCACGTGTTCATCATCCTTGTCTTCGTCTTGCAGCCATGCTGCTTCTTTGAGCACCTGCTGCTGCAGCAGGAGGGCTGCCAGTGCCTCTGCATACGCCCCCTCCATGTGTTCATCCACACCATGCTGTGTGGGCAGGTGGTTAGCATTTGGATCGCGCCACAACGTGTGCACAGGGTTAAAGACAGGCAACATGTGTATACCAGGTGTTTTTTGCAGACCCCACGCACCTTGATTTCCTCCATTGCTTGCGTGTACCCATCCAGTGCTGCCTGCAGCTGCACCAGCAGCCCCGCCTCCTCTTCTTCCTCCTCCTCACTCACACTGTGCACGTGTGAGCCTCCTGCATTTTTGAAAGTAGAGGGGTTGCCTTTTTCCCAGGTTTCCTGCTGGCTGCTTGATGGTGCATATTGTGTTTTTATCGTACTACCATACTCTTTTTTGACCATACTGCCATACTGTTTTTTAACCATGCTGCTCAGATTGCTCATGGCAGGTGTTCCTATGGTTGCTATTGGGGTAAGCCATTGCAGCAAATCAGCCGCGAGCTTTTCATTGCCATCAAGCTTTTCATTACCACCATCACCATGTTGCGTTGCTTGCTGTGCTTGTTTGTGCTGCAGGGCAAGGCTGCCGGTGATGATGGCTGCACGTTGCTCTGCGCTTGGTACTTGTATGGGGCGCCCAACATGCGTGTAGCTGTGGGGTGTGGGTAACTGTGTACAGTGTGTGGGTTGGTGTGCACGTGCACAGTGCGTACAGTGTGTACAGTGAGTACACAGAGCATATGTTTGGGGGAAAAGATAGAAGCATACCCAAGCAAAGGAGGCATCTTGGTCACAACGTCCCCCGGTGTTGCCACACGCCATGCATCCGTGACCACCTCGTTAAACACCCCAACAAATGGTGCATTGCCTACACAGGGGCTGCCAAATGTACAGTTTTTGACATCCAGCTGTGCTCGCCATTGTCTGTTCATATTGGGCAAAGTATATTGGGTTATATTGGGTTATTAGGTATGCATTTGTATTAGGTATGGATTTGCAGGGTGTGCTGGGTGCATGTGTTTTGTGTCATGCCTGCATACACCATACATGTGCATACACCATGCGTGTCTGCATACACCATGCGTGTCTGCATACACCACACATACACCATACATATGCATACACCATACATATGCACACATGGTATATACACCATAACACCCCGCACCTGTCTGTTGCAAAGTCCAATGCAGCACAAGTAGACAGTGCACCACCCAGGCTGTGGCCTGTCGTGTACAACGTCCATGGTTTGTGTGATGCTGCACGAACAACTTGAGCTAATAGGGCATGAAGGCTTGGCTGTACACTTTCATACGCACGCATAAAACCCTATGCGTATATGGTCATTGTGTATTATGCGCATTATGTACAGCATGCATTATGTACAGCATGCATTGTGTACTACTACGTATGCATCATGCTTCAATAGCAGTATACTGATGGTATAGGATACACAAAAATCCATACCGCATGCACACGAGGTTCATCATGCATCATGGCTTGCAGCATGTCAAGCTGCTTGTTCAACCATGTGGGGACTGTATCCAGCACGGGTACAGTTGACAATGCTGTTGCCACCTGTGACAGTGCAGAGAATATTTTTCCTTGTACATGCGCCCTTTTATGCCTGCAAATTCATCCTTTCATGTTGGTATACTCATCCTTATTTATGGTGCATACAAACCACCAGCATATGTACTCACCACCAGCTCATTCCTCACCACCAGCATACCGTGTTGGATGTAGCAGCTGCCCCCTTGACAACCGCATCAGCAACCTTTTGTACATTCATATCCGCCCCCACCTCCAATGCTCCCTTGACACCACCCTCCACTGCAGCCTGTGCATCTGTACACGCAGTTGCTGCAGCAGCGACAAGCTGTTCGGGGGAGGTTGGGGGCAGGTTTGTGGGGGCCAGTGTGTCTGACTGTGTGTTTGTGGGGGCCAGTGTGTCTGACTCTGTTCCCCCCCTGGTAGGTGGTGGGGTGGGTGGTGGGGTATCTTTGAAGGTAGAGGGGTCCTCAATGGTGGTGGGTGGGTTGACCGTAGCTCCATCATGGTGACTTGGTTTGCCAGGGAGCACCGCAGCAATCACTGTGCTTGGTAAGAGTTCATTCACTGCATCATGTACTTTTTCAGTGGTGTCTTGTACTGCATCTTGTATTGCATCTTGTATTTTCCCAGTGGTGTCTTGTACTGCATCTTGTATTGCATCTTGTATTTTCCCAGTGGTGTCTTGTACTGCATCTTGTATTGCATCTTGTACCGCTTCCACAGACACCTTGGCCTGTAACCATGGAATGACAAGGTGCCCATCATGTACCCAGCACATTACATGTACACAGTAAATCACACGGCACACATTACACAGCAAATCACACAGCACATGCACCATGTTCCCACCCCCTCCCCCCACGCAAAAAATGCCACACGCACCCCGCACGCACGCACATTCAACAGCCGTTGCAATCGACCAACATCCAACTCCTCTCCCCATCCCCCGCTGTGCTTGTGCCGTGCAGCCCATTGCCTGGCTGCCTCCGCTGCCCCGGGCCAAGTGTCTATAGGCAACAGTCCAATATTCAAATCAGTCACTAGATCTTCCCAATCATGTTGTTCCGTTCCCCGAAACGCCATGACTATCTGCTGTTTTGTGCAATCGGAAAACAGCCATGCCTGTGTGGAGGATGCTGCATGCTCCACATATGCGAGGGGCACCAGGTCAGGTATGAGTCCCTGCTGCATGAGGGAGGTGCGAAGCTGCTGGAGGGTGGGGCGTTTGTGGGGAGTGGGGGAGGAGAGTTGGGGTGGGGGGGGTGGGGGGGAGGCACATGCCCATGGTTGGTCAAACACAGAGGATGCCTGTTGTTGGATATATACAGAGGATGCCTGTTGTTGGATGAATATAGAGGATCCATGTTGAGTGCAATATGCAACACACACCTCTGTGTCATTGGCATCGCTTGTACCCAACTTGAAACACAAGGACAGGTCTTCCATGACTGACATTTCCACATCTGCTTGTATAGAGGACATCAACAACCCTGCTGCTTGGGGTATGGGCACCTGCACAGTCTGACAAACAGTCTGACTCTCAATCTGACTCTCAGTCTGACACACAGTCTGACTCTCAGTCTGACACACAGTTTGACCAGTGGTGTTGGTGTCGTTGTTAATGTTGACGTTGTTGGTGTCGTCGTTGCCGTTGGATGGGGGTGCACAGTGTCTGGCAAGGTCAATAGTTGGTACCTGTGTGTCGACAATGTGTGTTTTGTGTCATGTAAAAAGAGTGTACCAAGTGTACAAAGAGTGCACCAAGTGTACAAAGAGTGCAGTGTGAAGAGTGCACAGAGCATGTTGGGAGATGTCAATGGGAGGGGGGCAATGTGCACCACTCAACATACACCACTCGTATTCATGCACCACTCCATGCACCACTCAAAATCCACCCCTCAACATACACCACTCAACAAAGCATGCAAGCACACCTCTGTTACAAGTGTCCATGTGTGTTGAGGGGCATTGGGTGTTGGTTGTACCCAAAGTTGCACATGAGAGGCTTCCTGACGCCTGTGTATGTGTGATTGTATGTGTGGCTACAATACTGTGCATGTGTATCTGCGAATGTGTGGCAACAGGATTGTGTGTGTAGTGTGCACATGCAAACAATGAACACATAAGAATGTCCTGTGTGTGACCAGGTGTACCAAACACCCTCATGATGGGTAATGCATACATAGATGATGGTCAACACATTATAATCAACACATACATGATGGGTAGGTACACTGTCGTAGTGAGTGTGGTGCTCTGTGTCACTGACTTGGCACCTTGCAGAAATGATGATAAAAGAGATCCTGATATAAGGCTTCCTGAACCTTCTGCTTTTTGTGGTGTTGCTCCTGCTGATGCTGCTGGTGGTGTTCCTGAACCTTCCACTTGTGCTGCTGCTGGTGTTGTTGCTGTTGGTGTTGCTGCATGGTCCCAGTTAACAACACGCATGCTGCTTCCAGCTGTGATAACAAGCACTGCGTCATGGATGTGTGAACTGTGTGCATGAATTGTTACCTGTGCGTGCGATATTATACTTGTGACATATGTACTTGTGACGTGTATATACTTGTGACATATGTACTTGTGATATTATACTTGTGACACATGTACTTGTGACACACCCATGTGTACCTAGTCATCACCCATGCACCACATCCATTGCTACACACACACACACACACCTGAACCACTGCGTCAAATGTCGACTCTATAAAATCTTTATTCAAATACAAAACAGTGGTCCCCTGCACCACATCATCATGTCGCCATATGCTGGAATGAGATATTGGTCTGTTGTATGCGAAAAAAGTGTAAAACCCCAGGCTGGTGGTGGTCGTCCCATCCAGCGGGCGCCCCCACCCCGGGAGACGTTGCACAAAGCGTTTCAGTCGAAAAGCAAGCTTGCAGGGACTCCAGTCGCATTTACATCGTGTGGCATGTCGTGGAGTGGCATATGAGGCTGTGATGACACGGCTGTGTGGTGTTGGCCATCCAGAATGCTGATCATGTCTTGCTGATCCCACGACGAGCCACGATGGTTGAAGTCTGCGTGTCAACATCATGTCGGGTGCTTGCGTAGGATGGGATGGTGGTACAATATTTGGGACAATCACACTGCTTTCAAGTCATCGTGCTTTTGATGAGAGAGCATGACATGTGCGGATGTTACACCTTGTCGTCGTGCAATATACACTCCTTTATTGTCTTGATGTATTTATCTGGAAACAATTTATAATGTTCGCAATGTGGCGAGTCTTCAAAATCAACATCAATACACTGCACACCTCTCGCACGTTGTGCTGAGATATGCTTGCACACATCATCCACAGGGATGATTGGATCTACCTTGGAATACAAATACAGCTGTGGTACACTTGTAGGCTGCATGACTGACCATGTCGCATAGGCCTGGGTGTTGTTCAGGTGTTTCCCCAAGTTGTTGTATGCGGAGCAATGACACAAAACACAGGCACCCCCCACCCTTGCACACCTGCTGCAAGTTGTTGGCAATGCATGGCAACCTCAAAAATGCACCGAATACTCCTGCTAAAACCTGTAACAACACAGGCCACTGCTGTTCCACCTGTTCGAATGAGCTTGCCAGGGCAGCAGATAAAACACCCCGCGCGGCAATCATCCCATCCACTTGACCGGGACATGAATCGAAAATAATCCCTGATTGATTTGGGGGGTTGGGGGGGTTGGGGGGGGGTATGGTGTTGGGGTACCATGTGGTGGTGTGGTGGTGCATGGATGTGCTGGTGATACTATGTGGTGGCACATGATACTATGTGGTGGCAGTATGACATGTGCAAACAAAGTAGCACGCATGCAGGTGGTGCAACGTACCAATTGTTTGTGATGGTAGTGTTGTTGTTGTATCGTGTGATGATAGCGCTTGATGCAAATATTGTAGTGTCAATGCTGATAAAATAAACCCTCCATTACTGTGTGTGTATGTGTGTGTGTGTGTGTGTGTGTGTATGAATGAGTCAACTGTTCCAAGTGTCCACGTGTCAGTATCATTATCATGCATGTGTACACGTGTATCTTCCCCATTCATTCAACCACCATTTGGACCTCATACACACCTCATCACATGCAAGATCAGGGGTCGTTGCATTGCAGTGTCAGTATTTACATTATTCCTTTCCGTGCTGGTATTCCTTGCAGTGTTGACCATGGTTTCCTTTGACTGAGGGAGTTGGCTTTGCAGCACGCCTGATTGCAATTGTGCATATATGTTTTCTGCGATTGATGCTGCTTGGCGGTGTGCCAGTGGTGGCAACAAGAGGGAGGTGACAGAGGGCCGTACAGTGATGCACTCCAGTTGGAAGACATCCGTCCACAATTGGGTATACCTGGGGGGAATACATTGCAGTGTGTACATCGTTGTATGTGCATTGTATGTGCACGAACCATGGTATTTCTTTGCAATACACAAACACATCCACATACTTGTTCAGATATCGGGGTTGTGCGCCCAACCAGCCAACAAGCAACACAAGCGGTGGTTGTGATGATGTGCTGCTGCTTGATGAGCAAATACATCGTGCTGCTCGCCGTTGCTCATAAGGTTGGTGATGTTGCCATGGTGTTGGGAGGCGTGCATGACGAGGTGTTGATTGTACAAGATGATGTTGATGGAATAGCAGATAGTGTCTTGTGTGGTGTGATGAAAGGCGATGCAGCTGCGCAATGGGTCTTAGTCTTGATAGGGAACGCATGATGGGCATTATTGAGATGCGTAATGGCCTTGTTTTTCGATGTGCTCATCATTATTCATTGTAGTAGTACATCCCATAAGTCAGTGGCTTGGTCCCTCCTCAAGCCTATGTTGTTTCAGCATTGCATCAAGCCTCGCTTTGCGTGGCCATTGCTGGCAAAGACAAACCAACATGCAACCATCGCATCCCCTAGCATGTCCACAAGCAAAGCTGCATCCAGGTGTGTACAGGTGGTACAATTTACACACAAGCACATCCCTGTGGCACACAAGCACATCCCACCATCATCACCACAGCAACGTTACAACCTTGGCAAATGTCCACACAACAATCCTCGAGGTGAAAAGGTCCAAATTTGTCACAACAGCAGCCCCAGCACCTTCTGTTGCACATGCCCTGCAGATCATCCAAGCACACTCAGATGCCTCTGCTTCCCATAATTGCTATGCCTACCGACTACAAGGGGGTGGGGTGGCCAAGTGCACAGATGATGGGGAACCCAGTGGTACAGCAGGGCGCCCTATATTGGCAGCCATAGAGGGGGAAGGGCTGGATGAGGTGGTCGTGCTCACAGTACGGTATGATGTATAATGATGTATACTATGATGATACATTACGATGCACTATGATTGACTATGATTGACTATGATATGATATGTGTTATGTTATGCTGCTACAATATTATGGCAAATACACAGGTATTATGGTGGCATCAAGTTGGGCGCAGGTGGGTTGACAAGGGCGTATGGGCAAGCAGCACGTGAATGCTTGCGGTCAGCACCCAAAGCGGTGCGTGTACCTCAGAAATTGTTGACCATGGACGTGCCGTTTGACCAACTGGGGGCTGTGCATGCAGTCCTCAATCAGGCAGGTGTGGTGGAGCGTGAGGAGCATTATGATGCAGGAGGTATGGTGGTGGATACGTGTTGTGTGGTGGACATCTGTCCAGCCACATTTGTATGGTGTAGTGTATTTGATGTTTATGCATCCACGCTGTGCCTGTACACCAAGTGTTTATGCACTTGTACACCATGTGTTAATGTGCTCTACACCATGCATCAAATGTGCCTGCACACCATGCATCAATGTGTCTGTATACCTACTCACAGAGTCAGTGCGTATGGAGGTCAAGCTTGCTGCAGCTGACGCACAAGCACTTGCACAGCAGCTCGTCAATGCAACGAGTGGGCGTGTACAGCCATGCAGTGTGGATGGCGAATAGGTGTGAAAATACATACTTTTGATGATATGGCAGTGATAACAATGCAGTGATAGTAATGTTCACAACAATGATACACACTTTATAGTTTCTATTCGTATTATGAAGAATTCGTTATAATTATATTCAATCCATGATGTATTTGTAAAACAAACCATCCATGGGTTGTTTGTAAACATTGCATCACAAGAAATACATCAAATAGCATGTGCAAATCACTGAGTATCACTAGGATGCAAGTGTTGCAGCAACATCTTCCGTTTCTGCAGCCTTCCCTCCCAATTTCATGTCATCCAACGCATCCCTCCATGTAAAGGGACACATTTGAAAGTCTTCCATAAGCCTGACAATGTTCATGCTGATGTCTGCAGGACTGGCTACACCACGGTTGACTGATGCACTGGGCACTGACTGTGTTTGTTGGGTATGATGTGTTTTGTTCATGGTGTGCTGTTGTTGTTCATGGTGTGTTGTTGTTGTTCATGGTGTGTTTTTGGTTACGGTGTGCAATTGCATTGATGAATTCATCATGTGCCCCCTTGCATGACATGCATATCTTCTGCATGCCCTACCCAACATCATCACACCTAGTAACCCAAACACATCAACAAACCCAAGTACACCACCCAACAACCCCAAGAACCCCTACCTTGATGAGGACTGGGTTGAAGTTACACCTGGCAGCCACAAATTCAGCCATGTCCACTCTACTCAATCGCTCAGGGCCCCCCATATTGTACAGCTGTGGTGTGAAAAACATGTATACCAAATGCATACCAAATGTATACCAAATGTTTACCATCATACACTTGTCCTCTGTCTATAGAACAAAGAACACTGTCTGTAGAACAAAGAACAAGAACAACACACCTTGTGCTTTGGTTGTACTTGCCCATCCACGAGGCTGCGGACAATGGTCACGATATCACGCACATACACAGGTGATCGCCACTCATCATTGAAGAATGTGGTTTCCTTGCCCGCACTGTGGTGTATACTTGTAGCATGTAGCATGTGTGATACACAGATACATGTGAGGGGTAGCATGTGTGACACACAGATACATGTGAGGGGTAGCATGTGTGACACACAGGGTATGTGTCATGGGTGTGCACAGCATAGTCAACATTTCCAACAGCCACAAGTGGAGGATCCTCCTATACCACATGACACGATATATCACATGACAGTATATCACATAACAATACATCATATGACGATATACAACATGGCACGATACATCGCATGACACGATATACCACACATGACACAATACACCACACATACGCGAGGGATGATTCAATGAATTGCAAAAACAGGGCGCGTGAGACAGGAGATGGGGATTGTGGCCCATAAATGATGCTTGACCTCAATATCACATGATGTGGCCATTGCTGCTGTATTACTTGCTCTGCTTCTAATTTTGTTTGACCATAGGCGTTGACTGGCTGACATGCGTCTGTTTCCTTCCAATTCGCCTTTGACCCATTATATACCTTGGTTGTTGTTGGGGTTTGTGTGGCAGTGTGCATGTGCTTGCCGCAGATCATGGCCATATGTGTCAATCAACACCCATCTCAAACACACACACACACACACACACATCAATCACACACACATTATTCACACCTGGTCTGTGCTTATGTGTATTAGTAATGGAGTGCGACCTGTGTCCTTGGCATGCTTGTCCAAAGCTGCAAGGAGGGGTGTGGGTACATTGGCTCTCCTGGGACAGTGTGTGTGTGTGTGTGTGTGTGTGTGTGTGCGTGTGTGTGCGTGTGTGCGTACATGCATATGCTAGCAATTGCGGTTGGAATGCATTTCTGTGGAATGCATTTCTACACACCAAGCAAACACGTTGACAACACAATGAAAAGTACAACAAAACCACAACGTACCGTGCATATTCAATATCCTTTTCACACACGCTTGGTTGGGATATGGCTGCACAATTGACCACTGCATCTATGGGGCCCAATGCAGACAGGCAATCAGCCAATCCATCCCCATTCTTCAAGTCCACCTACATAATGGGATAATGGGATAATGGGATAATAATAATAATGATGGGTGAGGCATAATCATGGGTGGGGTTGTCGGGGGATGACACAGTGCGCGCACAGTGTCTCAATAGTGCATAGTGCAGGTACATGGTGGTGTATATGGGTACATCAATGCCTGTGTACATCAATGCCTATATGTATATAAAAATGCCTGTTGTTCACTTACCCAGAAATCCTTGACATTGCCGGGAAAGGGAGGCAAGTTGGTGGAGTAGTGCGTGTAGCCAACCTGGAGGAGACCGATTGTGAGGATGGTGGAGGTGCACATATGGGGAGGCTAATATATGAGTAGGTCTCGTACCTGATGGTCTGCTCCCAGGTCATGCACCAAAAACTGTCCAAGATAGCCAGATCCCCCAGTGATGAGCACTGTTTTCATGACTACTGTGCTAGATCGTGCTCAGGAAGCACCAGAAGCGTGGATCAGAGTCAATGGTGGTAGATTGGGGACGTTAAAATAACGAGGAACTTGCTGCACAGGTCGTACAATCGGGCGTGCAACTGATCCACGCTGTATCAATTTTGCTTCGTGCAAGTAACCTCAAAACGTGTTTACCGATGTGTTTGTTACCAAAGACGAACAATGCACGAAACCATCCTGCACACAAAACCATCCTGTAACCTGTACAAAATGACAACACACGTCACCACCACCCTACGTACTCACACCCACTCATCCAGAGCGTGCTGGGCTCCCGGAACGTGCAGGGCTGCCACTGCGTGCTGGGCTACCACCAGAACGTGCAGGACTGCCACTGCGTGCTGGGCTACCACCAGAACGTGCAGGGCTGCCACCAGAACGGGCTGGGGAACGGCTCCTGCTGCGCGAAGGAGAGCGAGATCGTGGGCTGGCAGAACGGCTCTTGCTGCGTGAACGTGAACGGCTACGAGAGCGGCTCTTGCTCCTGCTACGAGAGCGGCTACGAGAGCGGCTGCGAGAGCGGCTCCTGAGGTGTACCACAGAGGTGAAGAAGGTGTACAAGGCGAACAAGTGCAGGCATTGTTGTGCTGCACGCACATGCACCATCACCACGCACACCATGTACACAACAACCACCATACACACCTGGAAGAGCGACGGCTGCGGCTGCGGCTCCTGCTGCGGCTACGGCGGTCGGATTCATCCACAAGGCGAATGTAGCACCGGTCAAAGGGGTTTTTGAATTCTGTGTCATCCAGCTTGCGGATTGCATAATCCAAGTCATCCCGGTTTTCAAACTCGACAACACCCACCAGGCCACCACGGTCACGGTAGACATTGGTAAAGGCTGGGGTCACTACCTTGCGGAAATGGTCCTGTTGTATGAGTGAGGGTGGATTATCATTGGGGGGTACTCATCATAATCATTATTATTGGTTTATTCCATTCACATTGTGCTATATGGCGTTCACATTGTGCTATATATACACACTAGCAACCCCGAGTACACCCAGAGCACAGCATGTGGTGTAAAGGAGTGTTATTGCTGCCATCCCAGGCGCACTCCCATACGAGAGCATGTGCACAGCATTGCGAGCACAGCGTTGCGAGCCAGCATGCAAACCACCCCCAGCAGCAGCGGTGCTACACGAGCATGCGCGCGCCATCCATGGTCAACAACAGAGATCCCTCCCCAAGCATGCCAAACAGGCTGCTCCCCAGCAACAGCACGACAGCACAATGCAGCACCAGCACAGCAGCAGCACAGCACCAGCACCAGCAGCAGCACAAGTATTCACACAAAGCATGCGCGTCCAGCTGACGACCACATGTCCAGCCACATGCAACCTGCGTGTCTATACCTTGAGATCTTGCCAGCTTGCAGATTGGGGAAGTCCCTTGACCAACACTCGATACCCTGTGCCCCGGCCACGCATGTTGGATGGGGCAGGAGGGGGGCCCTGGGGACCTCGAGCGTGCTCCACGCGCAGGCGGTCGCCATGGTAGTCGTACCCATCACGGCCACGTACCGCATCCTCTGCATCGCTGTGCGTTTGTTGGGGGTGGTGCTGTTGGGGTTCATCATGATGATCATGATCCGGCAACTGCGTACCGACTGTCTTCAAACTCCAGGAATGCAAAGGCAGGAGGCCTCATGGGCGTTTTAATGTCAATGTTGCGGATACGACCATACTGTAACGTGGGGAAAACAAGGTGGTGGCAACGACGGTTTTGCACGTCTGATCGTGTTGCTGTATGTCAGCTTTCTCGTGTTTTACCTTGCTAAACAGGTCTTCAAGATCTCGCTCGCGAATGTCAGTGGGCAGGTTGCCCACGTAGATTTTGCTACCACGTCCTCCCCTGCTCATAGTGGCAGATGGCACACCAACAGCTGTTTGCCTGTGTCTTAACTGTGTGCCTTATGTCTACACAAAGTGGTATTAATAGATTCCAGTAGATTAGTTAAACTGACTATAACCTATGCTGTTGAATATTCACTGGTTTCTCCTAGCACTACTCATACACCCACGCAGCGTTGCTCAGCTTGTACTGTGCCAGCTCATCTGTGCGTGTTTTGATGTGGGGCATGGTGGATGTGAGGCATGGTGTACACAGCCGTGTGGTTGTGAGTGCAGAAACAACCATGTGATGAGCAAGGGTTGTGCATTCCCCCCATCTCACACATACCCGATGTAAACCAGATGGACACTTCTCGCATTGCGCTTTCCACACTATCAGAGCCGTGCACCAGGTTCCGTCCAGTTGCAATCTGATGGTATTGGGAGGATGAAATTGGAAGGATTGATGTGTACACAGTGCCCACTACTAAGTGTAGCAACCCCGTACTCCACGTATACCCAACCCGCCACCCACGCACACCAAAGACCCACGTACCCCAAAGTCGCCACGGATGGTCCCTGGGGCAGAGTTCAGCGGGTTGGTTGCCCCAATGAGAGTGCGTCCATAGGAGATGACACCCTGTCCTTCCCACACCATGCCCACCACTGCACCTGACGACAAAAAGTCCACCAGTTTTGGGAAAAAGGGTTTGCCCTGGGGAAGACGTTTCGTTTGTGTGTGAGAGGGAGACAGTGTGTTTTGTGTTTTGTGTGTTTTGTGTTTGTGCAAGTGTACACAGGCAGAGGTACACAACCTACCTTGTGCTCTGCATAATGTTCACTGGCAACTTCCTTGGTAGGTACCACCACCTGTGTTGCATTGGGTGCTGCTTGTGCGTACACAGGGTGTTCATACATACACACATGTTATACACATGGTGTTCTAGGTGTAGACTGCCTTGTGTTTCACTAGGGAGAACATGCACTTGTACATGCATGCAACCAAACTGCCACACTCAGCGCATAGATATACTGCACATGTCAACCTCACAGATAATGCACATGTCAAGCTCCCTAACAGCGTACTTTGATGGCAACCAGCTTGAAGCCCTTGCGCTCAAATCGGGATATGATCTCGCCCACCAAACCACGCTGCACACCATCTGGTTTGACCATGATGTATGTCTTTTCACTTGATGCTTTAGCGTGGAGCACGGGTTGCATGGCTGTGTGGGGTGTTGGCATATGATGTATGCCACAGTGTCTTGTTGTTTCACACACCAGGTCAACCCCTCGTACCAAAGGTGGTGGTGGCAGCGACTGCAAGCACTGCTGCTGCTGTGGCAGTGGAAGAAAACCCTCCTGTTGTGCTGGAAGCAAGCTTGGTGGCAGTGGTGTAGGTCGCCTGGCGGGTTTGTTTGATCATGTCTGTGATCACGGGATGGTATGCTCGGGGAACAGCAGCTGTTGATTTTATATGCTCATCAGGACCTCAACAGTCACACCTTGCAATGCCTTGCCAGCCTGACGGCGGCTACGAACTGCAGCACGAAACATGGCCAAGTACAGATCTGATCTGCAGCACCAACTTTATGCAATTTGTTGGTCACGATGATTACAGCACAATATGAAACATATAAAATAAGAACGAAAATTACAAGTTGCTATTGCGAACAAAATCTCTCAGCGCCACATAGCGCATCAATTTGTTGTACAGGGCGGGGGACTCCTTGGCAGCGTCTTGCATAAGAGGTTTGCGCCCGTGCTCTGTGGGTGTATTGGGGAATGATGTACTACATTGTGAATGCAGACACAGCCCAACTGGTATGCACAGCCCATACCTCGCTCATATTGGTTCATCCACTCTACAACTTCTCGTCTCACCTCAACCAACTCTGTCACAGCTCGCTCCACAGCCAGTGCATCTGTCATGTGGTCATACCGCACTGCATGTTGAGGTACTGCACACGATACACGTCCACAATCACATACACATTTACATTCACATGCACACTCATGCACATCCTCATTCCCTCATACCCCCCCCAAGTCACCTACCTGCAGCTGCATTGCGTACTGTCATACTGGTGGGTACCAACCCAAGGTCCATTGCACTGGGGGCCCTGGTTTTCATAGCCTCAGCGTGTGCTGCCTGCTCCCTGTCATTTGGGGGTGTGTACATACGTGGTGCAGTGTGAAGCATGAGGTGCAGGATGTGTAAGAAGTGTAAGAGGTGTAGGTGCTGGTAGTGTTGTAATTGATGCACCAGGAATGGTCCTATACAAACATAGCACAAACATAGCAGCACTCTTCAGTCCTATGCATAATGCAATCTACCCTCAGCACAAAGCCAACCCCACCCACCACACATACTGGCGTCGTTTGTTTTCATAATACAATTTCTTCTTGGCACTCATTTTTGCTCGTGTCTCTTCACTCAGTGTGCGACCAGTCTTGGCATCACTCTGCTTGACTCTTGTTGCTGTGGGTGGTGAGGGGAGGGTGGATATATGAGGAGGGTGGAGGGTACATGGGCAGGGTGGAGGGTACATGGGCAGGGTGGAGGGTACATTGGCAGGGTGGAGGGTACATGGGCAGGGTGGAGGGTACATGGGCAGGGTGCAAGAAGAGGCAAGGGCATATCCATGTGTGTACATGTCAGGGTAAATCCATCATGTGTAAATGTACACAATCTTTTCACACGTATAAGCCACATATACAAGCCGTTCTGCATGCACATAGTACCGATGCTCAACTTGCGCCCCAGGGCTGCCTGACGCATGCGCTCCTTGGTTTCCTCACTGAGTGTCCTTCCCTGTGGTGGTTGTGTCCATACCCATGTAATACTTGCACTTGTATAGCTCCATGATATTACTGGGAATTGCATACGACGTTCTATACCACCACAATATAACATCTGCTCCACATGCTCCATGCAATGCAGCACCATGGATACTACCTGTCTACTACACCTACTCAACACACCCACCAAACATACACACCTTCATGCGTGCTGACTTGGCAGCCCGCTCCTCTGGGGTGTGGGGACGCCGTGTGTGCTTTTTGTATGGGTTTCGAAACCGATAGCGAGGGCGAGCTGGTTGTGTCTCTCTCACACTCTGGTCATCTGCTGTGACATGCTCGTCATGCATGTGCACCACATCGGCTGCTGCAGGGGCGTCCACAAGTTGAAGGCTCGTGGGTGACTGGCTGGCACTTGCCAGTCGAGTATTGCTGCAAACTCGCCCAACACTGCTCAGCGTGTGTGTGGGTGCTTGTATGCGATGCAATGAGTATGCACGGCGATCAGGCGTGGGACGACACGCCCTGTAGCGCGTGGTTTGGGTGTGAAACGAGTTCATGCATGCATGTATATGGTCACGCCGAGGTTCCTAGGCTTTCAAGTAGATGCATTGTAGTCAGTGCGTCATTGCGTATTGTATGCCATAGAGGTTCTGAGGAGGAGAGGTGGTGAAAGGTTTTGTGAGGTGTGGTGTATTTTTGTGTATTTTCTTGCTATGGCTTGCTTTGTTTCTTTGGATGGGTTATGGTTGAACACGTGTTGAGTAGTAAATGCCCTGTGCTTTTTAAGAACATTCTTTACTGCCCCACTCATCATCAGCATCACTGATCGAGCTTGATTTCCGCAACACCCCCCAATTCCATAATAATGGCGCCCCCCAAGTCCAAGCAGATGCTGCTGGACCGTTTTGTGTTTAAGAAGACGGCACCCACACCCCCCACGGCCAAGCGCGGCCAGCCAGATCCCCCAACACCACCGTCCGACACCACACAACAGCACACAGACCCACCACCAGCCAAGCGCCCCCGCACCGACACGCCTCAACACATACCCAACGAATCACCCAACACAACTGCCGACCTGTCACGGGCCCTGCATGCACACTTGTCCCCTCACAAGCAGCCTGCCATCCCCCCCCGCCAGCCTGCACGACATGCACGCTTTGTGAAAAAACTCGTTGGCAGCGGTGGTGGTGGTGGTGGGGACGAGGGAGGTGGTGGTGCTGGAGCAGTAAGTGCGACAGCCAGTAAGCACACCCCATTGGAATTGCAGGTGGTGGAGTTGAAACGCAAGCATCCCGGCATTCTACTCATGATTGAAGGTTGAGTGGTTTTTCATTGTAATCGGTGTTTTGTGGACCCATCCATACTTAATTCTTGTTGTGTATTGAACACACACATGTACACACATATGTACCCAACCCCACCCACCCAACACACACACACACACAAACCTCACAGTGGGGTACAAATTTCGCTTTTTTGGTCAAGATGCAGAAATAGCTGCCAAGGTGTTGTGTGTATTTGGGTGGGTATCTTTGGGTGTGTTTCTTTGTGTGTGTTTTGCTAGGCTGTATTACTCTTCTGCTTTTCTACACACACACATGTACACAACATAGACACACAAACACGTGCGCGCACACATGTATACAACATACACAAACACACACATGTATATAACATACACACGCATGGCACACACCGCCACACACAGGAGTGCAATGTGTTTTGTTATCAGGATCGCAACTTCCTCACTGCGAGTGTGCCAGTCCCCCGCCTTCATGTGTATGTGCGTAAACTGGTGCAAGCTGGGCACAAGGTGTGTGATGTGTACATGCATACACAACATACACAACATGCACAACATACACAACTTACTATACATACACAACTTACTATACATGCTATACCTACTATGTATACTATACATGCACACAAGGGCCATACACAACATAGTATACACGCACGCATCAACATACATCATCCCCTCAGGTGGGTATTGTGCGTCAGACTGAAACAGCAGCAATCAAGTCACAGGGCACCAATAGGAATGCACCTTTCACAAGGCAATTGACAGCCATATACACAAGAGCCACATTGGAGGTGTGTATGTGTGTGTGTGTGTATGGTGTTTGTGTGTGTATGGTGTTACATGTGAATCCATGTACTCCTCATGTTTGCACACACACACCTACCCACACAAATGTACTGTTTTCATGTGCACAACCACCAACAACCCCCACACACCTACCTACACAACACAGGCAGGTGCACTTGATGATGTTGGTGAATTGGGTGATGCTGCCGGTCGACATGATGTGGGATGGAGTAGCCAAGCACTCACAGCATTCCTAGTGGTGGTTGCTGAGGGTGGCAAACATACATCAGCAGGTCCTATAACACCTCCTATAACACCACAAGGGGATGGTTCTATAGGAGGGAGCAGCACCGGTGTCAGTTCCACAGCAGCATTAGGTGGTGGTGGTGGTGGTGGTGGTGGTGGGCAGGGTGGGCAGGAGATTGGTGTGTGTGCGGTAGAGACGTCCACGGGGGATGTGTATTATGCACAATTCAGGTGTGTGTTGTGGGGGGGGGGGTTGTGTGGGTGGTGATTGGTGTGTAAAGTGTGTGTGTACTGAGGTGTTTGTTTGATGGTGGTACCAACACACAGGGAGCAGAAAAAACTACTTTGCAATACACTTTTGTACACTACTTTGCAACATGCTTTCACACTGTTTCACAATGCACTTTCTCACACACAGGGATGGGGTCATGCGAGAACAGCTAGGTAGGTGTAGTGATTGACAATCCTGGCTTTTTCATGTTGTATATTCTTCCCCGTTGTGCACACAACCAACTTTCTCCTTCACATGCCTTGTTTCCTTTACATTTTGACTTGTTTCCTTTATATGTTGACCTATTTCCTTGACAGAACTTGTTTCACATTCCCTTGTTTCCACCCAAACAGAGGCACTCCTTATGCACATTGCCCCTGCAGAGCTGTTGCTTGTTCCCCCACTGAGCAGCCCCACACACAAGCTCATGGGTGGGTATGCCAGCAATGTAGCTGGGCTGCGGTGTGAACAAGCACCCGAGCATTGTAGTGCAATGACTGTGGATGCTGCGATGGCGGCTGTGCTGCGCTTTTACAAGGGTGATGGGGATGGTACGTGGGTGGGGGTTTACAAGGGTGGGGAGCAATGTGGTGTTGTTATTAGGTGTTGTGATGAGCAATACGATGATGAGCAATGCGAGTTGCAGTTTATATATGTATGCAAAGATACCCAAATATACGCAAGTATATTCACCAAAAACACATTACATTTGCATGGCACACCCATGACCACCACCACCACTACAACCCCCACCACCACTGCATAATACAGATGGTCAACACACAGTCAACGACCCAGAGGACGCCATACGCTCCCTCCCCCCCCTTGTAGTCAAGGCACTGGCAGCTGCGCTGCAGTACCTCCAGCCACTTGGTACAGCATCAGTGTTGCGTATGGGGGGCACATTTCGGCCATTCAGAGATACTACCCATGTCAGCCTGTCTTCCAATGCATTGTGGTGTGTGGGTGTGTGGGGGTGTTTGTATGTGATTCAATGCATTGAAGTATGTGTGTTCACATTTACATACACCCCTGTATACTCACACACACACACCCCTACCACATCATCCTTCCATCACCATCATCATTATCATCATCATCATCAACAACAACAACAACAACAACACCATCACAGCCAACTTGAGGTGCTCCGTAATAACGATGATGGGCGTGAACGGGGCAGCCTTGTGTGGCTGATGGATCACACCAAGACTGCCTTTGGTGGCCGGCTGCTGCGTGCATGGGTGGGACGCCCATTGAATTCTCGTGATGCTATACATGCACGTCATGATGCTGTGCAGTGTCTGGTTGATTGTGCTGCTGGGCACACCATACGAGGTGTGTGTGTGGGTGGGGGTGTTGGGGTTGTGTGTGGGGGGGGCGTGTGTGAAAATGCTGCTGGTGACCTTGTGTGCATATGGTTGACCATGTGTGCAAATGGTTGACCATCTGTATATTTGTACACAATATCCATGGTTGACCACCTGTACTTTTACACCACATACATGTTTGACCACCTGTACACGACATGCATGTTCCTTTTCACTTCCATTCCCTCCCCAAAATTCCATTCCCCCCCCGCCCCCCCCAACCCAGGTGCCCCAGTGCTCAATGCTCTCCCCACAGCATTGGCATCCCTCCCAGACCTGGAACGCAGCATCACTCGTATCCTTCATCGCACAGCATCACCCAGCACATTTTTGACTGCCATGCGTGCATTAGCGGGGCTGCCTGCTGCACTGGGTGTTCAGGTATGCATGTGGTGTGTGTGTATGTGTGGTGTGTGTGTGGTGTGTGTGGAAATGGTGTGGGGATGGGTGCCGATAACATGCAGGCCATGCACCACGTGAGTTGATTGTGAATTTGTGAATTGGTATACATGTAGCCTCCCTACACATCTTGGTGTTCCCCCCTCCTCCCCCTCACACCCACCACCCACCCACCAAAGCCGACCGACACATCGGCCAAGACACCCACCACCACCACACAACAACCTGCGTGTGACAGCAGTCTGTTGTGCACACTACTTGCAGACGCAACCTCTATTGCTGTTGTGCAGCTGGCTCAAGACATGCTCGACTGTATTGACCATGATGCTGCAGCTGCTGATGACAAAATACACATGTTTTGTAATGAGGCATGTGTAGGGAGATGATTGTGTGTTGAATGGAGGGATGGGGGGAGGGTGGTCAGTCAGACACAGGGCGCTGGTGATATACAGCACAAACAAGCATGGTACACATTACTATACAACATATTATCATCATCAGTGGCATACACACACACACACATATTTGTCTCCACACACACACGCAATCATATCCACACACACAATCATTCCCTCACACGCAATCATATCCACACACACAATGATTGTCTCCACCCCTCTCCCACAGCAACGGTTCCCCACTGTGCACCAACGCATAGCAGAGGTAACTGCCGCAGAAGATGCCCTGCAGGCACTGCTCCCCACCCTGGCACAGCAAGTGGGTACACTGGGGCTGCAGTATGTGACGGTGACCAATCAGGGGGAGTATATGATTGAGCTGCCTGTGGGTGCAAGTGTGCCCAAGGTGCGGTGGGTATTGTTTTACTGTGTCCCTTGTGGGTGTTGTTTTTGGTGCTCTAGTTGGGCGACTTCTTCTTGTTGTTCTTCTTTCTTTTGTTGTTGGGTGATGGGGGGTTGTGTGTTGATGTTGTGTGTGTGTTGTGTGATTGGGGGGTGAAAGTGGGTTGTTGAATGTCAGTGGATATACACCCAACCATGCACGACCATGCACACAACACAAACCCACACAATACACCCATACATCCACCCATGCATCCACGCATACATCCACCGCACAATACACCCATACATCCACCGCACAATACACACCTGCACAATACACCACACACACACATACAGTCATGGGAACGGGTGTGCTCCACCAAAAAAGTGCATCGATATCGTCCCCCTGAGGTGCAACGTGCCCTCACAGCCCTAGAAGTAGCTCGAGAACACCTAGCAGCAGCATGTCACGAGGCATGGGTGCACCTGCAGGCAGCATGTGGTGCACAGTATGTCACATTGAGAAACACAGTCAAGGCTCTTGCACAGCTGGATGCGTTGCTTTCGCTGGCAACTGTGGCGTCCAATGAAGGGTGTGTTTTTGGTGGGATGTGTGGGGGTATGTGTGTGGATGGGTGTGTTTTTCTGGGGTGGGGGTGCGTGGTGTTCACATATGCAGTGTCATTGTGTAGTGTACTGTTGGTAATGGGACACCTACTGTACGCACTGTGTGTTGTGACACACACATACACACACGCATACACAAATACACGGTACATGCAAACCATCACGTGTCTTTACACAAACCACAATCTATCTTCACACAAACCACAATCTATCTTCACACAAACCACAATCTATCTTCACACAAACCACAATCTATCTTCACACAAACCACAATCTATCTTCACACAAACCACAATCTATCTTCACACAAACCACAATCTATCTTTACACAAACCACAATCTATCTTTACACAAACGACAATCTATCTTCACACAAACCACAATCTATCTTTTCACAAACGACAATCTATCTTTACACAACCCCCTCCAGGTATGTGCGCCCAGTGATGCTCCCTGATGATGCCCCCTGTCGCGTACACATCACACAAGGACGTCACCCTGTACTTGATGCACTGCACCCTGGTTCAATGGTACCCAATGATGTGCACCTCGATGTATGCCTGTGGGGTGGTGGTGCATGGGACGTAGGATGGGGTGGGTGGGTGGTGCATGTACGCATGTGTTGTATGAATACACAAGTGTTTGGGATACACGTGTGCTTGATGTGTACTTGTGCGTAACACCCTCAAAAGGAAAGCACAGCATGTGCACAACTGCACACATGTTACACACCTACACATAATCTTCACCCCCCCCACACACACACACATAAACACCTACACACACACACACACACATACCAACACACCCACACCCACCCACCCTCTCTCCAGGTGGATGCTCGTCGTGTGATGATTGTCACAGGTCCCAACATGGGTGGCAAAAGCTCCTACATTCGCATGGCTGCCCTCATCACCATCATGGCACAAGTGGGCTGCTTCATACCTGCACAAGCAGCAGAGATGTCGGTGTTTCGTTCCATCTACACACGCATGGGGGCGAGTGATAATTTACAATTGGGGCGGTCAACGTTTTTAGAGGAGCTCACAGAAGCGTCTGCTATTGTTAATTATGCAGATCAACGGTCACTTGTGGTCATGGTGTGTGTTTGGGGGAGGGGAAGGATGTTGGTGTGGTGTGGGATGGTGGGCATGTTTGTGTGTGCACCACACAAAAAGGGCACCTACACCATCCTGTACCATACGCATGTATGATCAATGTGTTACCAACGTGTTTGCCTCCAAGTCATTACCCTCCTCCTCATCACCATCACCACCATCACATCAGGATGAATTGGGTCGGGGTACCTCCACACAAGATGGCGTTGCAGTGGCGTATGCATCCTTGCAATGGCTTGTACAACACAATCGATGCTTGACATTGTTTGTCACACACTACCCACAGGTATTGGTATCGGGTGGTGTGTGTGTGTGTACATGGAATGATGGCGTGTGATGTGCACCCCCCTTTGTCCTGTCACACCACATGCCCACAATCAGAACATAAAGTTTTATACACACCCATGAACAACAACAATAGGTGGGTACACTTCAAGATGAGTTCCCAGGCACAGTGTCGTGCCATCACATGGCCTATTTGGAAGATGGCGTATCAGCAACCCCATCCCCACACAGCCACATGGAAAACACCAACACCACCAACAATGCAGATGCCCCCACCGCGCCAAGCAAACCCATGAACCCCATTCCCCGTGTGACGCTGTTGTACAAGCTGGTAGATGGCATTGCACCACGCAGCTTTGGGCTCAATGTGGCACGCTTGGCATGCTTGCCAGAACAGGTGGTCCAGCGAGCAGCACAGGTGTCTGCACAGATGGAACACGGCGAGGATGAGGGGTTGGTGGCACGTCTGCGTGAGGCTGTTGAGCAGGGAGATGCTTCGAGGGTGCTGTCACTCTACACTGAGGCAGGAGGTGGTGTGTGAGAAACAGGGTACAGGTTTTTCATTGTGGTTTTCCCCCTCCTCTTTGGATAACCCATCATACGCCCATCACTCCACATCTTCAGATCATCCCACTCTCAGCACCACACCCCACAAACACCCCACAAATAACCCCATCATCCAAACACCCCATCACGATTTCAAGCTGGCTGTAAGCGTCTCCTCCCAGCACTGCCTGGACATGGTCCATCCAGGCCCCACACATGTGGGTGGCAGTTCAAGCCTGTTGGATCAACTGCGCAGTGCGCTGGGCGGCGACCAGGGCGAAGTTGCACAATTGTTGCAGCAGGGTGGCGTCCCCATGGATGATGGCCTTTTGCAGCGCTGGTTGACAGCCAAAAAGAACGATGTTGAGACAGCTGCAGCAGCGTTGGCAGAACATGCACGTTGGCGAGCGGAATTCGTGCCAGGAGGGCGCATCTTGCAGGTGATTGTTTGTCTTGACTCACGCTGATCTGTGCACGCGCGCCTGTGCGCGTGTGTATACACATTTGCAATATCATGATGCCACGAATGGATTATCAACAGCACGCGATCCCTCCACAGGCCGACGTCCAAAGCAGGTTGGATGAAAAGATGGTCTATTTACAGGGTTTTGATGTCAAGGGGCGACCAGTTGTGTACATCGTTGGGCAAAACATCATGTGGCGTTTGTTTTCAGACAACGAGCTGGTGAAGAGGTTTTTGGTGTTTGTGCTGGATGAAGCGATCGCATGCATGCCACCGGCCCAGCGCAGCACTGGCAAGATTACTGTGCTCTTTGATTTGAGTGGTGAGTTTGTTTGTGTGTTGGTGGTGTGGGGGGTTGTATTGTGAGTATGCATACACCGACATACGCACCACACAACAGGGTTTGGTGTGCGCAACGCTGATCCCCACATCCTGCCCACCATGTTTTCATTGCTCGAGCAGCAATACCCCGAACGGTATGGCGTGTGGGGTCGGTTGAACATGGTTGAATATGATTCGCACCCATCATCAATCACCACCATCTTGGCAGGTTGGCACAAGCCATCATCTACAACGCTCCAACCATCTTTTGGGGATTGTGGCAGGCTGCACAGCCATTTGTTGACCCGGTGACACGTGATAAGATTGTCTTTCTAGACGAAACCAGCACAGAGGGGCTCACGGGATATGTCAAGTCAGAATCCCTGCCGTCCTCGCTCGGGGGGAGTGCATCCCTGGTGCCCATTGAAAAGGGTGTTGCAACATTCGGGCCATCGCAGTAGGCTTGTTGCTGTGTTTTTGAGAGCATGTGCACCATCGCTTTATACGTTGATGGATGGGGGGATAATGATGATGGGGGGATGATGGGGGAATGATGATGATGACAACGCCTATGACAATGCAGCAGCAGTGAAGACTATGAGAGAATGACAACAGCATGGTGCATGGTTGGCCAACGCAACAATATATGAGTAAAAATATATATACATCCCTGGTGTGTTTGTGTGCATGGTGCTTACTATATAAATGTGCACTGGTGTTACTGCTGTTGTTTTGGTTGTGCTGATGGTATAAATCCACACATAGAAAGACTATAGGGAAAAAAGAGTAAACGCATCACCAGCATTGTTTGTACAGCACGGGGCAAAGATGTTGTCGCAACAATGTCACAAACATCGCTGCTTTCCTAATGTGTGCTACTTGTATGTGGGTGATGATGTATGTGGGTGAGCTACTTGGGCCTGTGATGGATGGAGAGGAGGAGGATGTATGGATATGGCTAAATGTGTGCTAAATACCCAAGAACCCCCACACAAAACATACGCTGCTTGCAACAAAGTGATGGTTTCGCCCTTGAGCAAAATCCGCCCCAATGGCTTTCGTGTGTTGCGCTTTACAGACACCTCTTCTGCATCATCCAAGACAAGGTTCATGTACTCGTCAAAACCCTGTGTGTGGGAGAGAGGTTTTGTGTGGGCTGTGGTGCAAGGCTGTGGTGGGGTCGTCGACGGCAGCATCCAAAGTCCACAACAACAAGCACCCCCTCACATAAAAGCTCACGTACAATCAATCTGCCCTCAATGCGTAGATCCTTCTGATCATAGAGCCATATCTGTATCTTTTGTCTGCTTTGCAAAAAACGAAAGATCAAGTTCTGTGTACGGGATGCAAGGAGTGTGTGATCCACCAGACCGTGCTGTATGTGTGTATGTGTGTGATAAGCAGCATAGAACCCACGTACAATAGGTTGTGTCATAATACGCTTGACTTTGGGAGCCATGATTGCTGCTGTGTGGAGGGATTAGCCTCAACAACTATGCAACAGATAAGAATGGGTGTGGTGTGTTTCTGCTGTGTTGGTATATGTGAACAGTTATGTGAACAGGTGTGGAGAGTATGTGTGTGTTTGTCTGTTTGTGCAGTTTGGCCAACAAAAACAACATTTACCTGCTGAAAATCTCACCTCACCAGCCTCATTGCCCACATGCATGTCCATTTGATCATTCACCATTCCAAGTGACCATGCACCACCAGCAACGACAACGATGAAGCACCATCGAGGGTGGTCAACAACACACACCAGCCTTGTACTTTTACTCGTAACAATCCTAACAACATCACCAACACATGCATTCTCGAACCCAAGACTTGCCGTGGACAGCCTGGACGCCTTTGGCATCCCATCCACACTACAGCGACACCCGTGCAACGCCACAACCCGATGCCGCAAGACCCCAGGACCTGTCACACACTACACCAGACGATTGCAACAACTGAATCAGGAGCTTCCCAGGCGTCACAAGGTGCCCCTGACCACCACCTTGGACACGGATGATGATGGCATGCCCAAGAGCTTTTCGTGGCAAGAGTACCTCGCCATGTATCCAGACGTGCTGGAGCTCTTGCCAGGTGCCAGTGAGGAGGGTGCACGACTGCACTATTATCAGTTTGGGTACAAAGAGGGGCGCCTGCCACGTCTGCCACCTGTCGTCATGCAATACACTGTGTGCGGCACGAGCATAGGTAGGCGTGGGTGTATTGGAGGTGTATTGCGTACACAGAGTTGAAGCTATGATGTATGTGATGATGCCCCATCACCACCCTGCACGCATCTTTTTCAACCTAATCGCTTTACCACCATCACCACCATCATCACCCACATGCTCACATCTTCATCCCCCCCCAATCACCACCACCTCAACCACAGAGCAATTGTATGCACACCTCCATGCATGGGTCCTGGCAGTACGTTTGGGTGCTGGGTGTGTGCTGCCCCCTGGTATAGTGCGGCCCCGACCAGACACATGGCATCCTGCGCCTCTTGATGCCATGCTCAATGTGAATGCAACAGTATTTGCAGCACGCAAGCTCTACCTGGCAATGCTGCCGGTACGTATTGTTTTGTGTTGGTGTGGGGAGAGAAATAGGGGGTGGGTGGGGTGCAGACAGAGGGTTGTGCTGGACCATGCATAACATACACACATATATGTACAATGAACACACACACCATACAATGAACACACAATGTGTACACACACCTACAACACACAGGCACATGAGACTGATTGGCGTACTGTGAAACACAATGGTCAAGTGTCTTATAATTATGCTGACATCACCCGTGTTGACCCGGATGAGGTGCGATTGTATGTATTGTTTTCATGTATGTTTTCATGTATGTTTTCTCTCACACATGCATGCATATACACACACCACTACACATACACACCACTATACACACCACTTCTGCAACACGCAAAAGGTCATAGCCCAGTGGAACCCTCAAGGCATTGAACCCTGGGCGACAATGCAACTCAATGTGTTGTATAAACAAGCAAAACCACTAGATCCGCTTGTTGACTGGATCATGCAAGCTATTGGTCAACGGGTATGTGTGTGTGGGGGGGTCAGGGTTGGTGTGGGGGTTGGTGTGAGTAGGTGTGAAAAAGGAGAGGATAGGAGAGGGGACGATGTTGTTGATGGATGAAAAGCATACATACACTCGTATACACACTCTCTATCATACACACACACACACACACACACTCATGTGCACACACAGTCATATGCACACATTCTCTCATCTACACTGACTCTCTCATATACACAAACACGCATCTACACATTTTCACACAAACACACTCTCATGTACACACACACAGGGCATAGAGATGTACAGGAGCAAATTACGACAACCTAATGAAGAGGTGACGCTGTTGCTGCAGCTGCCCTGTACACTGTTTGCCATTGAAGCAATTCGGTATGAAATAAAGGGGAGTGTTTGTATGAAACGCACATATTCACAAACACACACATATGTACACTCGCACACAAGCACATACACGCTCGTACCAAATGCACGCATTCATACACATCCTCCCTCCCCTCCCACCCCCCCACACCACACCACACCACGCCACACCACACCACACAGGTCTGCCAAGTACATGGAAGCAACAGCACAGCTCCTCTCCTTTAACAAACAACTCGAACGCCTTGCACAACAGTTAATGTCTGTCCTCCGCACCAAATCCCACCTCCAAAAATACCATGCAATGATCATCAGCAGCCAACATGATGTGGATGTGTGGCTCACACCGGCCTACCCTGTGGAAGCTGGTCGACTGTCAAAGGCGTATAGGGCCACGTTTGTGCCACCTATGCCGTGTTTTGTTGCGTTTGAGGATGAGTGGTTGCTGGTACAAGATGCTGGTATGTAGTGTACACATGTAGACATGTACACAACACATGCGGGCCACACAAATGATGTGCACATGTGTCAAATCACATATACACCACCATGAACACTTGTACCCACCCACCCCACACACACACACACCAGGTCGCACAGAGTCACTCAAGCTTGCCATGCTCCAGGGTGCTCAGGGTGGGTGTCGTTCCATCACCACCCGAGCCGACTTGGCCAAGCAACACCCCAGCCTCAGGGCTACCCTGGATCACCTTACCCAGGAGCAGCGTGTGGTGGTGGAACTGCTGGTCGCAAGTAGGGCAGTGAGGGTGGTGGGATCAGCGGAGAGTCTGATGACGGTGTTTGTGTCAGAGTGGAGGGGGTTGAGGGAGGCAGAGGTTGCAGTGGTGCGAGTACAGGCTGCACCCCAGGTGTGTCTTGGGGGGTGGGTGGGGGGGGGGAGGGAGTGTGTGTGGATTGCATGCATGCACCGCTGTGTGCAAATTTTAGTATGGCTGGTGTGTGTAGATTGAAATAATTGCACTGCTATACACACACATGTTTAACATACCCATCATCCCCTCCCATCACCCCCTCCCATCACCCCTCCCTCAGGCAGTCAGAAGTAAATTGGATGCAGACCCGCTGTTAAGAGTGGCAGCCCTCACCACTCGACACAACATGGGGCTTGATACCACTGCCATGCCTAAATTGTTCAGTGAGGATGCACCCTTGCTCAGGCAACATGGTGTTGCAGTGTGAGCGCGTATTGGAGTAGTGGGTGTGTTTTATAATGTGCAGGCAGATACATCATAGCGCTGATACAACATTGCATGATTGATTGTTTTGTATTGATATCATATCTTGTCATACTATCATATTCATGAGCACATTGTATGATTGTAGGCATTCTGTGAGGGTGCCTAGTAATTCATTTGTGTCGTGCATGCTACCCAATGATGTTGTAAGTAATGTTGTAGCATGGTGCCTGTTTGGTAACAGGTAACAGGTGTATGCCCCACCAGCAGCAACCACCAAGAGCAACCAACATGATCAAAAGGAATGTGGCAGTTACAACAGCGTATGTATGTACTCGCTACCTTTTGGTAACACAGGTAAAAACCAAGGGGTTGAGTTTTGTTATTTCTACACAGTGGCAGCACCCCCCTCCTGATGTACACCCATGTGTAGCATACCTCAGGTGGGTACATTGCTGTGTACACTGCACGTACGTATGCACATGTGCATCTCTACCACAACACGCAAACACATGGTGTACAGAAAACAGAAAGAAAAAACACATGATTCAAAATACATCTTGTTCCCCCCCCCACCCGCAAAACCCAAGCAATCCACCCAAACCCCCTACCCCAATGTGCCCCACGCAGACAACTGTATGGAGACACATACACACAACACATGAGTAGAAATAGACTATACACACATACTACCCACAGACGAGCTGCTTGCTTGTCCATGCACACACACACACGCACGTGAATATCAATGGATGTTGTTTGGTGTGTGTGATCATCATCATATGAAGCACAATCAAGGGGCAACATGTGCCACAATGAAACTGTGTAGCTGTGTACACTTGTGAATCAGTACACATACCACTTGTTGCCACATCCTTTATTGTGTATGATGTGCATGTTGCAGCACGCTTTTTCTGGTGTTTTCACGTGTAACACCGTAGTGATCATCATCATTGTGTGGTTTTATACATGTGTGTATATACAGGGTGTGGTTGAAATCACACCATTGCTGCAGCCCCCACATGTTGCTGTGTGTGTTTATAAAGAAGAATGGTGTGATGTATGCGTAGTACATGTATGCACTTGGTGTTGTGATCATGTTGCCACAATATGCACATCACCATACAACCACCCATCCAACACACCTGCATGCGGTTGATGGCATCTGCGAAAATCATCACATCAGCTTCAGCACTGGCATCACTCTCCCATGCCCCTGCCGCCAGCGATTCCAGTGCCGGTGGTGGGGGTGGTGGCATGGCAGCCGCAGCACCCCGGCTGCGCTTGCGTGACACAACACCACCACCGCTCCCACTGCCACCCATCAGTGCAGGTGGGAGACCCTCCATGTGTGGGATCATTTCAAATTGTGGCAGTGGTACGTTGGGGTCAGTGGGTAAGACTGCTTCGAGCAGCGTCAGGTGGTTGGGGTGGGGGAGGAGGTTGGTGGGGGGGGGGCGGGGGACTCGGTTGCTGCGGAAACGGGGACGTGGAGGTACAGGGGCACTGGCAATGGTCTCAGGTCCCAGCATCCACATGGGGTTGGTTGGGTAGCCCTCTGTTGTTTTTGTTGGTTGGAGAGGATGTGTGTAATAAATTGTATACACGTGTGGATCGCACTTGTGGTGTACATATATGCCATACACAAACACACCATTGTCTTTACAGTATAGTACCACACATGATATATCATCACCAATAACAACATACCTTGCTTGATGAGTTGGCCAAACATTTCAGCTGCATGCACAAAAGGGGGTGGGTGGTTGTGGGGGATGGGTTCATAGGTGACTTGGATTTTGGTGGCATCAGGTGGGTAGCATTCGGTGTGGCGGCGTGCAGGGCATGTGTTGATGGAGCACTTGAAGTAGTGTCGCTGGTAGTTTTGGCCCGCCACAGTCTTGCGTCCGTACTTGCGCCACCTTTAGGGGTGGGTGAGGATGACCGTATTTGTGGGTGTATTATGTTGGTGGCAATGCACGCATGCGTGTACCACATGATGTAAGACACATAAAACACCCCCCCATCACACCCAACACAATGTAATACCTATAGCCATCTTCAACACCATTGACATTGTCAGCCACTGGCAGCACATAGGAAATTCGTTGAACACGATCCACAGGCACGTTTTCCCTATCCTCAACAGGGGGCATCGATTGCGCACGGGTGAGCATGTGTGGTGTGGTAGCCTTGTCGCCGCCCTTGGGTGAAGACAGGCCGGGTGGGCTGGTGATGGGGATTGCAGTGACAGTGACGGGGACGGGTTGCGGGGGGGGTGGCATGGCATTGGCGAGGGTGTTGGTGGCATTGTCGTGGACGGGGTGGATTGCACGCAGGGGTCCGCCTTGTGAATCGGCGGAAGGTGTTGGGGAATCATCACTTGCTGGTGGTGGTGGTGCCTGGGGATGGGATCATCAGGAGATTATCATCATGCGATGATCAGCAAGGGGTTGCCATTGACATACCTCTTCTTGTTGTGCTGCTGCCAAGCAACCGTCCAATCCACCGTGCAACTCATCAGGCGACGTCTTGACATCCTCCTTTGGTACAACAACAACATCCTCGCTCGCAGCGGGTGTCACAATGGCCTGGCTCAAAAGCACCTCGATCTTCTGGGCGTGCTCGCTGATGCTCTGAGCAATGTGTGATGGGACCCCCTCTGCCAGCAATATGGTCACATCTCCCGGGGTGTTGGCACCCGTGTTGGTGATCAGCACTGCTTGATTGGTGGGTGCCACGCGCATGTACTCGTCCAACAGATTTACAGCACCTTGCCTCAGTGTTTTACTGGCATCTGAAATGCTCATACGTTGAATGCTCTTGGCGATGGTGGCCGAGAGCTGGCGCTGCGAAGTCATCTTGTTTATGACTTTTTAATTGTGCCCGTGCTGCCGCAACGAAAACGCCGTGCACGTTGGTTGATCGTATGCCTGTGCGTGGGTTGATGGGATGGTGAGCGCTGGAAAGGGAGGCCTGGTGGTAAGCGTGGACGTCATTGGAAGTTTGAGTGTTTGGGTTGACCATCAAGTGTGCAACAACACGGTCAAAACAGCGTGCGAGCGGTGTTTTACAAGATCAAGATATATGCACAGAATTGGTGGCACGATAATGCCGTGGTGCGCAGTGCGTGCGTTTTGATCAACAGCAAGATGCGTGATGATGAAGATGAACAACATACCCGTGCTGCTTCGTGTAAGTGTTGTGGGCGTGTTGTGGGGGGTGATGTGTTGTGGGGGGATGATCTGTTGATCTGGCGTATGTTTATGTATTGTGTGGGGGAGTTGTGGGAGGGTGGTGTTGAAAAATAGTGCAAGGTCAAATTTTGCTGACCATGGTGCTGGTGCTGGTGCTTTCCCTTGGGTTTTGTGTGGTTGAGTGTGGGAGGCTTGCGTGCGTGGCGTGTGGTATGTGTGGTTGTGACTGTGGTTGGTGCCACAGGTTTTGGCAGCATGGTGGTGTTGGTGTGCAGCGAAAGCGGTGAGTGGTGTACATACACAACAGGTGGGGTTGGGTGACACGTTGTTTTTAAATTCTCACACGTTACGACGGCACACACCATTTTCGTATCGTACACAGTACCATACGCTATAGTGCGCTGTACAATTTGCCATTGCACACGCACCCACATTCCCCATACAATCCACACTCTGCAGCAATGTCCGAACTCGCAACCAAAAAGAAGACGCATTTTGCGGACGAGCCTGTGTTGGATTCTGCACGTTCAGATGCGCGATCAGACAGTGATTTGGAAGTTGTAGTAGAGCTCAGCAATGGTATGTTGACCAGCACCACTGGGGCACCACTGCTACACACCTCTGCACATACACACTCTCTCTCACACAGATGCAACAGAAATCAACACGCTCATGTGTCCCATGCTGCGTGACAAGCTCACCCCACGACCGTCACCCCTGCTGTCCAACGTATGTCCACATGGTGGTGGTGCCCATCATCATCCCATGCGCACACACATCCATCCTGTATTCATCCCGCACCCATCCATCCTGTATTCACCCAGCACCAACTCCAAACAGAACAACCATGGTGGTGGCTTTTGTGACGACCTTGATCGTGTGAGTATGATCGTGCGCAAGTTTGCGAGTCCTCACAGTGCTGGGTGTTCGAGTCAGGATTCCTTCTTCCTCAAACGGAAGTTTCAGTCCTTCAAACGTGACAGCTTTGATGTATCAACACTGGGGGATGCATTGGAAAAGGAGGATGTGGCATCCAAGGTATTGGTGGTTGGATAAGAGAGGGTTTGACCGACCATGTGTGTGTTTAGTGGGGTGTGTATCCGTGGTCTGACTATGAGTGTGTGTGTGTGTGTGTGTCTGTGTGTGTGTGTGTCGTTTGAACAGTATACATACACACCAGCATACACCACAGTAGACATACACACCAGAATACACACAAATCAATACACACAAATCAATACACACACACCCTCCCACCCCAACAGGTACCTCGCCCAGATTTGCGCACCCTCTCCCAAGTGACCACTGGGTGGGACACAGACAAGCCTCTATGGGCTGTTCGTGCAGGGCCACGTGATACCATATACTTTGACCCCACTGACACAAATGGTGTGTGTGTTTGGTGTGTTTTTTTATTTATTCATTGATTTATTTGTGTGGTGTGTGTGTGTGTGTGTTGTGGTGTGTGTGGGTGTTTGTTTATTTATTTACTTATTTGTTTTACTGGTGTGTGTGTGGTGTGGTGTGTGTGTACGTGTGTGTGTATTGTACATGTTTCTATACCCAACACCATGCTCACCACACGCGCATCCTCCCCCTACAACCCCCCCCCCACACACCACACCACCCCCAGTTGCCATAGTTACATGTGGCGGCCTATGTCCAGGCCTCAATGATGTTGTTCGGGGCATAGTCAACAAATTGGTCGACTATGGTGTACCAGGTGACAATATTCTCGGCATACGATATGGGTTTCGAGGGTTTTTGGATCGTCATTGCAAGCCGGTACCCCTGAGTAATGAGTATGTACAGGCTATACAGATGGAGGGGGGCACTGTGTTGGGAACCTCTCGGGGAAATGCAGATGTTCGGTATGGGAGGTGTATGTGTATGTATGTGGGTGGGATTGTCAGGTTGTCTCATCATCATTATCCACCGCCATCATCATCATCATCATCATCATCATCATCATCATCATCATCATCATCATCATC
>VFQP010001360.1_pt1 | contig 33322 bp, 44 predicted proteins | sample 3512351 | NCBI WGS metagenome assembly VFQP01 (sample SAMN10412372, study PRJNA504923) | tailings metagenome | isolation source: Relicate 1 Philex TSF1 revegetated site | place: Philippines: Tuba, Benguet | collected 2017-08-29
CACACACACACACACACACACACACACACACACACACACACACACACACACACACCTTGAAGACCTTGCTGCTACCACCTTTACCCACCAATTCCAGCTTTTGATATCGTATGCCCTTCACCATAACGCTGTGCTCATCCTCACGCACCACCCGCTGCTGTTGTGCCTGCTGTTGCTGCTGTGTGTGTGTAACTTGGTGTGTGGGTGCAGCAGCAGTAGCAGCAGGGGCGGCGTGGGGTGCTCGTGGTTGCCTGTGATGTGAATGCATGCGTATAGGGGGGAATGTAAGATGATGATGTATGATGTATGACACACAGCAACGGGACAAAGCAATACAGCAACCAATGCTATGCACATGCATACACACACACATGCACACATAAATACCACCAAAAAAACCACACCCACATACCTCCCCGTTCCCCCCACCACAGCCTGTGTCGCTGGTGGTGGTGGTGGCGGCACCGCAAACTTGCGCTGGGCAGAAGATGCCACAGACGCTGCCTGTTGTTGTACAGGGATGTTGGCTGCCACTGCTGTTGCTGCTCTACTGCTCTGTACTGTTGATACGATGCCCTCTGAGTCTATAATAACCTGCCTAGAGGGGCGTGCAGTGGCAGTGGCTGTGGTAGCTGATGGTGGTTGTGTCACGGGTGGTTGTGGTTGTGGTTGGGATGCAGTGGTTGGGATGTGTGGGGCTGCTGGTGGGGGTGCGTGTGGGGGTGGTGCAACAGCAGGGGTGGGGGTGGCGGTGGGTGCGGGGGGGTGGTTTGTCCTGTGGTGGGTGTTGTGTTGGTGGTTTGGTGGTGTTGCCTGGTTGCATACAGATGTGTGTGTGCGTATTCAAACCCCAACACTGGATTTCTCAAAAACACACACAGATACACACACACACATACACACATATATACACCCTCACACCCTCACAAACACCCTCATACACACACCCTGTATGTGCCCCTCGCCCTTGGTGTGACACACCACTGACATGTGTCCGTACACCACCACCATCACCACCACCCACTGCTGTGGATGATGGGCGTGTTACAACTATGGTTGGGGACTCCTCCACAAGCACGGCCCCTACTGCTGCTCGCCCACCCCTAACACGTGCACTGTTTGCTACCGCCCCAGGTGTGTTGGTGTCCACACGTCGGGGTTTCAAAGGTACATATGGTGCTGTATCATCCATATCGATATTGCTGCTCGGGTGTTTGTGGGGACCATGCCCACCACCACCCACACCACCAGGATGATGATCACCATGCTGCTGTGTACGTAGACCAATTTTGCGTCGTCCACCCGCATATGGCTTGCTCAGCACGGTGTGTGCACTGTCATGCGTGGCAGTTGCATCCCCAGCAGTCAACGCAGTGTTGACCGTCGTGTTGACTGTTGTGTTGACCGTCATGGCAGCAGCGGCGGCTGCTTGTCGTTCCACTGCTGCTGTGTTGGTGGTCATGGATGATAATGTGGCGGTGGTTGGTGGGTGTTGTGCCTGGTATTGATGTTGCTGGGTTGGTGGGGCCGCTGCTGCTGTGTCAACAGGGGGGTTGTCAACAGGATCACCAGCATGTGTTGGCACTGCATCATCATCATCATCTCCTGGTGATTGCCTGCGTTTGGGTGCTGTGGCTAATGCAAGCACTGCCCCAGAGGGGAGGGGGGACGCCATGGGCTCCCCCTCTGCTTTCCGCTTGCTCCCGGACCCCACTGCTGTGTTTGCTTCACTCTCCATTGGTCCTGCTGCTGCGGGTGGTGCTGGGGACACCACTGGGGACACCACTGGGGACACCACATTGGTGGGTGCTGCCACTGCATCACCCACATGGTCGCTTGCAGCAAGGGCAGGGTTGGTGGTGGTACCCGAGGGCCCGGCAGGGGGGCCCTCAAGGGGGCTGTCGGGGGGTTTGAGTGACATGGTGGGGGAGTTGTCAGCAGCAACAATACGACGTGCTGGGCCGCCTGACAGACCTGTGAGCGTTGGTGAAATGCAAAGTCTTGTGTAATGCAACACGTACACTGGCCCCATGCACACCCCTACACACCATACCAATGCGACGTGGCATGCGAATACGTGGCAATTCTTTAGTGGTCGACCCCTCGATCATGCGCGACACCGACGGGGGGGGCCCTCCCGGACCCGCAGGGCCCCTGCCCCCCCCCTGCAGCACCACCGTCACCTCGTCCTGCAGTCTCCCAGTGTGTCCCTCCTCCCCACCCCGAGTGCTGGTCGTCAGATCCACAGACGACACGCTGCGGCGCTCCGAGGTGGGCCCGGCGGCTGGGCGGGCCCGTGGCCCCTGTTGGAGGCTCACAGTGGCTTCCTCCGTCGCATGGCTGCGAGTGCTTTCGCCGGTGGTGCCACTGTGGTTGCTGTGCATGGTGATGGTCATGGGGCGCTTGGGGGAGTGGAGGGGAGCGAGTGCTGCATGTTGTGGTGGTGGCTGTAGGGGAGGAGGATGGGTTGGGGGGTTGACGCTGTTGCTTTGCCAGGGTGGTTGGTATGACATGCGGCCCTCTTGTTGTAGTTGTGTTTGCAGCTGCTCAAGCATGCTGTGTGTGTGTTGGGGGGGGAGGGGGAGTGTATGGATGTGGGGATGTATCACATCACATGACGTACATCACAACAATGTGTCACATCATGAGTGTCACAACAAGCGCTCTCTTGTTTGACAAAACATAACACACACACACATCTCAGAGAGATACACACCCTTGAGGTTCTGCATTGTGTTTGATGCCCTTGTTCAGCACAGAAGCAGCTTTGGATGTATTACCTATTGGTGTGTATGTATGTGATTGTGTATGGTACTTGCACATGCCAACACCTACATGTATACACATACACTGCTGCATCTTGTCCTTACCAACCCCTCCACATACCCCCACCCCTCCATACATACACCAACCCCTCCACGCACACCTACCCAGTGCGAGCTCAAGTAAGGCCCACTCTGCATACAAATGTGCACTATGCAACCCTATGCAATTGCTTTTGAGGGTTTGAAATGTTTCCACTGCATCATCAGCACGTCCATTGTACCTGTATGTACATGTGCGTGTATGCATGTATGTGTATTTGTACTCTACTGTGTGCATATACGTATACTTGTATGCACGAGTGCTCCTACCACACATACTGCACCGACACACGGTGTATAAACAGTTGTATAAACAGCTGTATTCAATCAAGTAATAGCTCAGCACCCCCCCCAACCAAAAACCACTACCGTTGGTGTCGGGCATATGCAAGCCAGAGCTGTACATAGGTATAATTGTTGCTATTGCTGCTTCGAGGTACCATCTTGGTAGCCCAGTGATACAGCTGCAGCAGGCTGATGCGGCGTGACTGGAGGCTGTCCAGTGTTGCAGTGCAGCTGCTCATGCTGTTTTCTTCGTGTTGCAGGAAATCCCACCATGCTGCGGGGTTGGCTGGTTGCTGCTGGAGGGTGTCGAGGAGTTGCTGACGCGCCTTGCATATGTTGGAATCATCTGCAGCACGTGTCTTGGTGTATGCCACCACGTCCTTCCAGCACTGTGCAAGCTCTTCCTTTGTGCAGTCGGCCATAGTGGGCATCTTGATGTCTAGACAACTTTTCTGTTGTTGGGGGTTGTTGTTGGGGTTTGTTGCTGGAGGTTGTTGTTGGGGAGTAGGTGTTGGGAATTGCTTGTGCTTCAATCAACCCCTGCAGAAAACAGGGGTGGTGATTTAACACTGATGATCACGAAATCTCCAACAACCAAACGACGGAGAACGTGTGTGCCACGCTAGCTATTTACATACAATTGATCAGGTGTGTCGTCCAGCTGGACACCCAGTTGCTGCTTGCGTGTGCATAAAACGAGATGTTGTTCAAAGCATCGATGATAAATGCTGCTGTTTCATACTTCTTTTGCACGCATGCTCCTGCATGTTACAAATACAATTGCTGGTGATGGACAACGATAAAAAGTTCTAAATGACAAAAATCAAGCCACAACAAGGCCGCTTTCAGGGCTGTCAGGTGGCGCTGCAGCTGGTGGGCGTCCACTGTCTGCAGATGAACCTGGAGAGTCACTCCTGTGCCTGTTTCGTTATAAGGAGGGGAGTGCAATATTCATCGTCAGATATCCCACATACTATCCCACCTGACCAACATGCACTTCAATATCAATCAATACCACCACCACCACCTACCGCTTGTGCTTCTTCCTAGAGTCCTTTTTGTGCTTTTTCCTCCTGCTGTGCTTTCTACGATCCCCACTGTCATTATCACTATCATCCTTCTGTGATGGGAGGGGTTGCTGTTTCCATGATCACACAAATGGTCACACAATCCACATGCAATCATTTTCACGCATTGCTCAATAATCACCCACATAATGATGGTACCTTGCGCTTGCTGCGTTTGGCCTGCAGTCGTCCAATGGCCTCCTCAAACAACACACGTCGCTGTTTCTCATCATGCACAGCACCCCACTCGGGCTCCCCCGACAGCGCCCCACAGCCATCCTCCCACGTCATGTCTGCATGCACAGCGCGGTGTCGGCGCAGCATGGTGGCGAAATCATCTGCAGCACGCTTTGCTCGGCGCTCCTCCTTGGCACGAGCCTCAGCAGCACGCCCATGCATTTCCTCCACAAACACATCACTGGGTGTGGGTGGGTGTGGGTGGGTGGGTGATATGTGTGTATGCACCCCCACGTGCGCATCCATCCTTCACTCACAAACAATCCCCCCAGCACACACAGCACGTACATACACCCCCACCCACACAACAACACCCCCCACACATACAATGGTAGGAGCGGCATCTCCTCAAGCACACCCCGTTGTTCCTCACTCACACCCCGTTGTTCCTCACTGCGTAATGCTTCTAGAAGAATGTGTCTCAATGCTGACCCATCCTCCATGTTTACTACCTGCTGTGCGAGATCCAGCGCTTTCACCACCTCCCCAACAACCTGTACCATGCAGGAGGGTGTGGTGTGAGGGGCATGCATGGGCGTGGGCATGGTCATATATATAATACACATGTTTATGCACAAAAACATTCAAGGATATGCACACTTCAAGTGCATACGCATGTAGTCACATACCCATGTACACACACACCTACACACACACATTCACTTACAAATACAAATACACACACACCTACACACACACACCTACACACACACACCTACACCTACACACACACACCTTGTAGTGTTTCTCAAACACCACCTCTAATGTTTCCAGCACATCTTCAAACAGTTCCCTAGGTGTACTACCAGTGAGGTTGAGTGCCACTGCTTGATATGCAGGCTCACGATCCACAGAGCGACCATATTCCTAGTGGGTGAAAGGGTGTGGGATGTGTGTGTGTGTGAAGGAGTGTGGGGTGTGGGTGACAACATTGAGACTTGTCCACCCACACACACACCCAGCATTCCCACCCACCCACAACCACACTCCCACCCACCTATCCCTAACCCAACCCCACCCCCCACACCTTCCACGTCGTCTTGGCAGTAATACGCCCCTCCTGAACATGCAACTCCAGCAACTGACGAAACGCATCCCTATTCAACCGGGCCTGCCTCTTTTGTGCATGCCGCTCTTGTTCCTTGACCTCACGCTCTGCACGTTCAAGGCCCTTGATGTGCTCGGCAAATACCTCGAGTCGCTCTACTTTTTCACATGCTTGAAATTCAGGGGTGTGTTCAAATCGTGCTTGAGCCTTGCGCCATGATGTAGTAGACTGTGTGTTGGGGGGGGGGGATGTGGGGGGAAGGGGATGCGTGGAGATGTGTGTAATGTCATGAGTGTATAGGTGTTTTTGTGTGTGTGTGTGTGTGGTGTATGTTTTTGAGTATGGTGGGTGTGCCAAAATCATAGGGACACACACACACACACTCTCTCTCTCTCACACACACACACACGCACCGGTATATTGCTCTCCTTTACAATAGCCCGAAACGCATCTTGCCTACGCTTTGCTTCTGCACGTCGTGCCTCACGTTCCCTCTTATCACGCTCCTTTATGTAATCCGTGAACAACTCCTCACGTGTACGTGCTTCTACTGCCTGGGAGGGTGTGTGTTTTGAGGAGGGGGGTGTTGAGGTGTGCATGTTTTGAGGTGTGTGTGTTTTGAGGTGTGCACAGGCATGGTGTGTTTGTGTGCATATAGGTGTGTATGGGAAGATGTCCAGTTAAGGTGTACAGATACACATAGCGCAGGCGGAATGAACACACACACACACACACACATGCACACACACACACATGCACACACACACACATGCACACACACACATGCACACACTACATATATTACAAATAAAGAAACAATGGAAAAGCAAACATTGACACACAGACACAGACACAAAGACACACACAAGGAAAAAAACCACCCCACACACCTGCCAGCGTGGATCACCTTCTAGAATGTCCCTCGCCTTGCTAAACTTGGACGCTGCTGTCAGCTGTACACACCCCTCCAGCATGGCAATGAAATCCTCTCTTGATTGTATTAGACGCTGACGGGCTTCGTCTTTTTCCTCACGTTTTCTTTGTTGTAGGTATTCATTGAAGCATGCCTTTGTGGTGTGTGGTGGTGTGTGTATTTGGTGGTGTGTATTTGGTGGTGTGTGTACACTACAACAATGCATCAGTACAACAACACACCCAGCCCTACCACTACTCACACCACACCCCAACAACCCCCCTACCTTCTTCTCCCCTAGTGTCTTCAATGCACCATATCTTCTATCCCCTGCAATTTCACGAAATGCTTGCTCCCATGTCCACGTACTGGCACACCCCACACTGCGCAACAGTGATTTGAATGCATCCTTTGCTTCCTCCTGTGTGGGGGAGGGGATGTTTAGTTTGTGTGTGTGTGTGCGCGTGTGTGTGTGTGTGTGTGTGTGTGTACGGTGTGTGTGTGTATGTATGAGGGCATGTGTTATATCAAATGCCACACCCCCTCTCCAACACGCGAAGAATTCATACCCTGCTTGAAAACACGAGGGGGGTGTTGTCTTGCACTGGCGGCATCCCCGGCAGTTGATAACCCATCATCCCCATACCCCCTGCTGGTGCCACACCCATGGGGGGACGACCATACCCACCCACACCCCCCACAAGCGGCGGCCGCACGTCCCCCGCTGGTGCACCAGCAGGGGCCCTACCTGCAGCGGGGGGCCCCCCCGCTGCAGGTGCCTTTGCCGCCCCTGTCGCTGCTGCTGCAGGTGTTGTTGCAGGGGTGGCAGCACCTGTGGGTGTTGCAGCGGCACCTGCTGCTTCTCTGGCACGTTTCATCTCCTCTGGCATTGTCCACACTGATTTTTTGAGTGTTTTGCTGTAATAATACTTGCGGCCATCAGGTGCAGTGTGCTCTGTCCAATCAATGGTGGCTGCTGGGGGTGCTGCTGAAGGTGCTGCTGCTGCTGCTTTTGCTGCGGCTGCGGCTGCTTCCTGTGTGTGTTGTAAAACAGGGGATGATGGTGGGGGGTGTCTGTGTATGGATGAGTTGTGGCATGTGGGTGGTAGATACAATACATGTAACAAACATATATAACAAGGAAAATTTGTATACACAGAACAAGCAACACAACCCACACAGCAAAATAGATTTATAAAGCAAAGTACAAAAAAGAGCACACATACTGCTGCTTTCAATTCATCAGGCTTTACCCACACAGACTGCTTTGTGGTTGCATTGTAGTAATACTTGCGACCATCAGGTGCTGTATGCTCTGTCCATGTGGGTTTTGCAGCAGCGGGGGGGGCTGTACCATTGGGAGTAGCCTGTGTGGGTGTTTTGTGGGTGTGAAGATGGCGGTGATGCATGATGTGCAACAAGTGCCGTGGGTTGAGATCATGCGTACTGCATTTTTGCACTGCTAATCCACGCATTGTGTGGAGTGTATATGTGTGCAACACAGCAAAGGTGGTGATGCTGGAGCTCACCTGTGGTGTTGCTGCTGCTGGTGCTGTGGATGGGACGCCTGCTGGTTGTGCTGGTTTGATGCTGCCATCACTGGTATATTTGCCTGTGTATGTTGTATAAAACATATATCAATGCTATCTTGTCGATAAATATGTGCAGTGGGCAACAAGAGGTGTTGCCAAGATGCACAGATGAGCAACCAACATTCTGCACAAAACCAACCATAAACCATGTTAACACCTTGCGTCATCCATGCTGGAAGTGTTGCACCACGGCCCCTGCCTCTCCCGGTGCCATCCATGCCTGCGCCCACACAACAACCGATCAGATGTCAACAATTGTATTTTGCGTTGTTTACAAGGGGTGTGTGTTTACAGGGGTGTTTCGGTGGTTGTGTTCTTATTAATATTCAATGTCAACTCTGCTGCAAACATTTCTGGTGCAAAATCACGATCCCCACGCTCCTATGCATTGAGGTGTGGTTTTCTGAGCTTGTGGTGTCAACACCACGAGAGAACCTCCACTACCCAAAACACCATCATACCTGAGCATGCAATGGCATGAGTGACAGCACAAGCGAAGGATTCCGTACCAACATACGCAGCCTCTTTGCAGGGTCCTCACCCACCCCAAACAAGCGCTCCATCTCTTCACACACAGACCCCGCCACCCCTGGCTCTAGCAGCACAGGCTGTGCCTCCAACAGTGCCATCAACCCCTCTGAATCATCCTCTGTACCACCAAACAAACACCGCAGCTCCTGCAACGTGGATTCAATCTGTTTCATGGGCCACCACAAGACCGATGGGCATCCTGCGACCACCTGCCCCAAATCCCCCTTGGGCAACACCGATCGCAGTTCAACCATGCGCTGTGCGATGTGATCACGCTTGTAAAGTGCCATCCGTGCCACATTGGCCGGGGGTAAGCGTTGTGTGATGGTGCTTGGGAGGATCTGGTTCAACTCATCCACAGCTTGGTATATGGCAGCGACGTCAACGCATGCTTCGCGCGCGGCAATGGAAAATGCAATCTGTGCTTGTGTATCTTTGTTCCATCCAATAGGGGTGTGGAGGGTGTCGATGCCCCGCTCAAAGTTGCCAGTGCGGTCTGCATGATGGTGTGTGCATGATGGTGTGGATGAAAGGTTTGTGGATGATGGTGTGCTTCTGTGTCCTAAACACACCTGTCTTACGGATGCGCTTTTTACTTATGTATTCTGTGAGTTGCCACGGCGTTTGGGGGTCGTTATTGCGTTGGCATTGGCATGTGGTTGTTGGATGTGTTGAGAGTGGCCTTGCTGATCGAGGGAATGGACTCAACCACAACATCATTTACACAACGTGTGTATAGACTATGCGTGTGTAAGAGTATACCAAACCAAAATATACCTACACTTTGTAGTCGTGCCCAGCGCCATACCGCCACGCATCAAGCACCCTATGCAACGCATACCGCTGCTTGGGCGACAACCTGCCTGCCAACGCTCGCAGTGGTGGTGCAGCAGCAGTATCCAGTGCTGCATACACCCCCAACGCCACAAAGTGCACCACCCAATCTGCGACCGGCCCCGGCCCCACGTGCATCAGGATCTCCGGCACACTCAGGGGCCGAGTGACCATCATGCTCCCCATGGTACGTGCCAGCGACCCAAACTGCACGACATCTTGCAAAAATGGACGCATGACGGAATTTCCAAGGTTGTTCATGGTGGTGAAGTTGTCCGCGAGTAGTCTGTTGATGAAATCGGGGTTGGTTGACTGTCCGGGCCGAAGAGACATTGCTTTTTGAAACATCCATGCACTGGACAGACCGGGGTTGTAGGCATTGATGGCTGAGAGACTGGACGCGTCAAGACAGTCCGCCTGTGTTTTTTTGGTGTTTTTGTGTGTGTGTTGGGGTTGGGGAAAATGCATGGGGATGCACAGCGTGGGTGGGGATGCACAACATACAATTGGTGATGCACACATCATACACAAACTGGTGATACACACAGGTACCCACCACCACCATTCCCACCCACGCAGCCCCCAACAAACCAAACAAACACGACACCCACAAAGTGCAAAGTCACCTCGAGTGCTTCATGCACTGCTGTGGTCAAACGCCCCAAGTGTCTGGTCAACGCCCCAAACCCACCAAACGACAGGGGTGATTGTATACCACTGGCATCCCCCACCTGGAGCAGTCTGTCATATGCAGCGGGCAAGGGGGAGGCTTTGTAGGTGGGGAACAAGCCAAAGAGGATACGCTGTATGGTGAGCTTGTTGAGTGATATGTTCTGTTGTTGGTGAACATGGAGGGTGTGGGGGGGGTGGGACGTGCAAAAGGGGGAGATTGTGTATTTGTGTTTGTGTTTGTTTGTACTTTTATTCTATATTTTATATGTATGTTTGTGTGTGTATATACATGTGTGTGTGTGTGTGTGTGTGTGTGTGCAATTAGCACAGGGTCTTGTACATACCCACATACATCAGCACCACCACCTACACTCTCTACACTCTCTACACTCAAATACCTGATATTGGGGCATGAGCTGCCAGTACACATCCAACATAGATTCCAGTGATGGACGACTGGGATCTGAGGGATTGTGTGGGAGAATGGTCTACGTGATTGTGTGAGAGAAAAACAAGGGGGCATGGGGGTGGGGTCAGAAGAATAGGGGGAAAAGAAGAGGGGGAAAAGAAGAGGGGGAAAAGAAGAGGGGAAAAAGAAGAGGGGAAAAAGACAAAGGGGACAAGAAGAGGGGGAAAAGGAGGCAAACCCACTCAACACTCAAAACACACCTGCGTCCATGTATGTAAACATGTATGTGGTACGATCAGTGGGCCCTGTTGCAGCTGGGAATGCCTCCCAGAACAGTTGCGTATAGGGAAGGGGGCTTGTGTTGAGTGTAGCGTCTGTAGCTGTGAATATCAAATCAGCTGTGTGTATTGTGGGTGGGGGTGTAGAGGGGGGTGAATATCAATATCACCACATACATGTGTCATTGTCATCAAACCCACATCAATAATTCACCACATACATGTGTCATTATTCGTAAACCCACTCGCACAGGTACCAACCACCAAACACACGCCATCTGGTTTGTGCCCCCAGCGTATCTGTTGCACTGCTGGGCTTGCATGACCCATACAATCTAACACCAACCGTGCACCCAGGGGCGGGGGCTGACCTACTGCTGCTGGTGGTGATGATGATGATGGTGGTGATGATGATGAAGAAGAAGAACTTGATGATGGTAATGGGGCACCGTTGCTTTTTGGTGCTTTTGCTGCTGCTTGTGTACCACCTGGTGTTGCTGGTTGTGCATCCAGTGCTGCACCATTGGGGTGTATGGTGATGCCTGAGAGTTGTGTGTGGTCAAGCACTACACCCCCTGCTGCTCGAAAACGTGCAGTCACCTGTGTGGTGTGCAACGTATGTGGGTGTTGATATAAAAAGGAACACGTGTCTCAGAACAACATGTGTACAACATAGACCAACATGTGCGCATATACACAACAGTGAAAGTCACAACATACACACAGGAAAAACAAGACATGACCTACATTTTATTATTCTTTACTCCCCCCCTCCCTCCCTCTCCACCCCCCCCCCCTCCCTCACACCTTTTCAATCAAGCGCACAGGGCTCACACCCAAGTTCAACACATCCCTCGTCCACACCTCCCGCATCACCGGTCGTGTCGCAAACCCCACACGCACAGGGTTGAATTCATTACTTATACACTCCTCCACCTCCTCGGCGGTCAACACCCCTTCGTTGACCAAGTCGGCCAGTTCAGAACGACTTATGTTCCAATCCTGTGCACGACCACGGAGGGCCCCCCGCTCCACCACTGCTACAGAGACGCCTCGTAGCTGTGGAGTGGTGGGGGATGGCATGATGGTTGATCATGATGATGGTTGATGTTGATGTGCGTATGGTGTATGCTATGGTGTATGCTACAGGGTTGACTATGGTATGTACAATGTATACTATGGTGTGACATGAAACATGCACACACAACATGCACACACACACCACACAACCACCTGCAAGGCAGTGGCCAGGAAAATACCCAGGGTGCCCCCACAGATGATGACATCATACTGCCCAGTGACAACGCAGGGTGTGGGGTCTTGGCGGACAAATTTAGGTGCAGGACTTGCATCTGCAGATGCAGCACCCCTGCGCATGCGTTGCCATGCAGCGTCGAGACGTTGGAGATCTGCATAGGTGGTGCCACCACCCGCACCGCCTGCTTGTTGAGATGCTGATTGTTGGGATGCAAGTTGTTCAAATATTCGCTTTGTCGTGCTAGATGTGGGAGATGTTGTTGTGGAGCATATTGCAGGGGTGCAGACGCGCGTGGATTTTGTTTTCAGGCGACGAGGGTGGGGGATTGGTCTACAATGGAATCCCTTTGGGTGGAACAAGGTTGGGGATTTGTTATGTATTGTGTTGTGATGCATTGTTGACTGCATTGTTTGATGATGATGATGCGAGAGATTGAGAGACATGTGTTTTTAATAATGTGATGTGTACAGCATGGTCAACCGAAACTACAGGTGGTCATTAAAAAAAAGTCTGGTCCAACAAAATCATCATGATGCAATAAGGATATGCAACAAGTACTTGTTCATGTACCCAGTTATCATTATGTAGTCTATTCAGGCCGCGGCGCTGGTGGACCCTCTTCTTCTTCTTCCACCACAAAACCACCTGCCCACGTAAAGTCCTCTTCCTCTTCACCAGCTGCTGCTGCTCCCTGTTGCCCTGCATTCCCCACTGCTTGTTGTGCATTCCCCATTCCAAGTGCTGCATTCCCCACTGCTTGCTCTCCTTCTCCCACTGCATGTTCTCCTTCTTCTTGTGTAGCTGTGAGCGCAAGTACCTCTTGTGACAGTGCTGCCTGGTCATGCATGTCCTGTTCATTATGCAGGTGACTGGCGTGGTGTTCATCATGCAGTTGACGGGCGTGTTGTGCACCCACTACTGCTGTTTCTGACTCACCAGCCCCTGCTGTCGTCTCCTTCTCACCATTCTCAATACCACCACCCCTGTTAGGTGACTCGGCGACGTCATTGTCAGTCACACCAGTGCCTCGTACACGTTTGGCTGGTCGACGGGGTATTGTTGCACCCTGGGCACCCTCACCTCCCCTACCACGTCCCCTACCACCACGTCCACCACGTTGACCACGTCCCCTGCCTCGACCATTGCTCTGGGTCTGCCCACCATCAGCATCATTGTTGCCCTTGTTCTTGTTGCCCTTGTTCTTGTTGTTTATGATTGCAACATCCTCCTCCTCATTATCATTGATATCATTGTTCTCATCATCATGTTTCTCACCATTATCATCGTCAAGGTTGTCATCAGCAGCAAGTGCAGCAATTTCCATTTCCCTATCACGCTTACCTGTGCCATGAGGTGTATAGTGTATACATGTGACCACACAACCCAACAGTGTATATGTGTGAACAACATAACACAACAGCAACATCACCATACACACACTGCAACCACCACTTCTCTCTCCATCCCCATTACACTGCAACCGCACCATCACCACACACACCAGTGATGCCAGCCAGTGCCTTGGCCAACCGCTTGGACTTGATTTTAGCAAACCGTTCTTTAAAGCTGAGGAAGTTTTCTATCCGTAATTGTGTCTCATGACGATCATAGGCCTCCAATACCTGTGTGCGTGTGTGTGTGTGTGCGTGTTTGTATGTGTGAGTGTGTGTGTGTGTGTGTGTGTGAGAGTATGATAGGGAGATGTATAGTCAGGGGTGGTACAGGAATCTGTAGTCCAACTACCTGTCATGATAAACACCTTCACACCTGTCCACACCTGTCCACACATCCACCATGCACCCACCACACCACACCACACCCACCCACCATGCACCCACCACACCACACCACAGACACCCTCCCTCACCCGTCCCCACCCACCACCCACGCACCGGCACAAGCAGTTGGTCAGTACGCCCCGCATCCCACCCAAACCGCTGCTGACAAAACACCCTCAACAGCTGTAAGTCAGGGCGGCCAAACGTAAATCGATCTTTGTTCATGTCCACCTTGGGTGCCGCATAAGCCTCTACCACAGCAGCATTGGGGAAGTCGCTGGGAAGCTGCCAGTTGCGCTTGGCACCACGATGTGCTACTTTGAATTCTCTCAACACAGGGGGGTCTTCTTCTTTTCCTTGTTGTTGTTGTTGCTCGGCTGCTGTTTCTGCTGCTGCTGTTGTTGTTGTTGCTGACGCAGCAGCAGCACCACCACCACGTTTGTTGCGGACTGTGCGCACCAGTTGTTCATCAGGGCTCTGCATCCAGTCACGAAATGCCATCAGGCCCTTGCATTGATGTATGGCAGCATCAAGTGCACTGAAGCCCCGTGTGCCTTGCTGTACTTGTGCTTCATGTTCTTTTGCTCCTTGTTCTTTGCCCCCTTGTTCTTTTTGTTCTTTGCCCCCTTGTTCTTTTGCTCCTTGTTCTTTCCCCTCCTCTTCTTCCTCATCAGGCACCAGGCAGGAAAATGCATTGACGACCTCCACAGCGTTGACCACCCCCACCCCCCCACACCCCTCTGTGTAATCGCTCCCCAACAACAACGCCAGCTGCGTCAGACGCGTGCGGGTCATACCAAGCCCTGTTTCTATGTCTGACATGTGGTATTCTTCAGCAAATTTGTGGTCCTCAAACATGTTGCGGTAGACAGTGCGTGCACCAAAGAGGAAAACGTCGTTATCATCAGTAACGACACCATCTACAAGGCCCTCTGCATTCAGCCATGCACACTGCGCCTCTGCTTCCTGTGAGTTTGTTTGTGGTGAAATTCTGTCTTCCACACAACCCTCTCTATTTCACACACACACACATGCACTAACACGCGACCGACCCCCCCCCCCCACACACACACGACCCTACACACACCTGAGGTGCAATGATGTAGGGTATTCCAAACAACTGCAGGAGCTCTTGACAATCTCCATACATTTCATTGGTAGGTACATCGGCTGTGCCTGCTGTGCGTGCCTGTGTGATAATGTATATTGTGAGTATGGTGTGCATGTTGGGAGTATGATGTGCTTGCTTGTGTAACATGTACATGTGGGGAGTATGATTTGTATGGTGTGTGTATAGCGTGTATATGATGTGCATGTGGTGTGTGTGACAGTCTGCATACGCAAATGATGGGTACATCATTTACCACACACGTACACCAATACACACAGCACAATACATCCTTCCAGTCACACAATACAACACACCACACACACACACCCGTTGTCTATATTCCTGTTGCAGCTGCTGCTCCTCTTCATCAAGGTCTGCCAATGCCCTTGTGTAATCAAAGTGCTGCTGCTGCTGCTGCTGTTGTTGTTGTTGTTGTTGTTGTTGTTGTTGTTGTTGTTGTTGTTGTTGTTGTTGTGCATGTTGTGCATGTTGTGCATGTTGTGCTTGTTCATGTAGCTCTTGTTCTGTAGGTTGCAACAGTGCCACAGTTGGTAATGGTTGTGCTCTCTCTGTTGGCAATGCTGTATGTGTATTGCTTTGTACTGCTGTCTCCATTGTACTGCTCTGTCCTGTTATTGGTGCTGCTATTGGTGCTGTGTCCATTGCATTGCTCTGTACTGCAGCTGTGTGTGGAGTTGTGGTGTTGTTCTTAGGTAGCAGCTGTATAGAAGGTGCTGCACGACGTTGTAGCAACACTAATGGTTGTGCTGCTGTATGAATGGTCGGTCCGGGTTGTGCTGATGATGGTTTGGTGGGGTGGGTGACTGGTTGAATGATGGTCGTGCCAGCAGCAGCAGCAACACCACTAGCAGCAGCTGTAATGGGCCGTGCAGTAAGGTCAGTCAATAATTCCCAGTCAACGTCATGGTCAACGTCATGGTCAACGTTTTTCTCAACTTGGACTGCTGCTGTGCCTGCCGCATGGTCACCATGTGTCACAGTGTGTGTGTGACTGTCTCTTGGTGCAGGTGTGACAGGGTGTACTGTATCCCCGATGGGTTGTGTGACAGGGGATTTGATGGTGGGTGCTGCACCCTGCACAACAGGGGGTGCATTCTGCACAGCAGGTGGGGCTTGTACAGCAGGGGATATGTGTGCATCAGGTGGTTGTATGGGTATACCATCATCCTCCCATTCAAGATCATCATCAAGCATTGTGAGATCAACAGTAGCAGCAGCAGTATGGCTTGCTGTACGAGGCTTGCTGCGTGCCACCACCACCTCCTCCTCCTCCTCCTCCCCATTACCCCCTCCACCCTCCATTTCCCTCAAACTTGCTGCAATGGCTGCTTGAACTTGTTTTTCCTCTTCTTCATTGACCATGGTCAAACCCATACCATTCCCCTCACTTCCACTACCCCCACTTCTTCTCCCACCATCACCACCAACAACAGCGTCTTGCCCATGTCCACCCCCCTCTCTCTGGGGGTCTTCCTCATCACCAGCACCCCAGTCGGCAAGCTTTCTCCCCTTGCCAAATCCATGACTCATGCTCCAGTAGCGTTGACGCTTGCGGGCACGCACACGCCAGTGATCAGGGTGTTGATGGGTGTCTGCTGGTGTGGCGCCTGAGGGAGGGAGGGTGGTGGTGGTGTGTGTGAGTTTGTGTGTGTGAGAGAATGTGTGCATGTGTCTATGTAAGGAAACAAAACAAATGGGTATGATTGCACATGACAGCAACAATGAAAAATATTTTTTTCACAACCCAACCCACACATACCCTGCATCACTGCCCCTCCTCCTGCCCCAGGAGAAGCTTCCCCCACATCTTCCCACCTCAACTCCTCCTCCTCCTCCTCCTTCCCGACACCCTGCCCCCCCCTTGTTCCATTCGCATCACCACCATCACCATCACCACCGTCTACTTGTATCTCAATCTCAATGTCACTATCATCGTCTTGTGCAAGCAGCATCTGCACTTCCGCCTCTGCTGTTGCTGCTGCCTGTGTACTGTAACTACCTATACCCATCTGGTAGTATTTACCACCACCACGGCCACCACCACGACGCCCCCGAAAACCACCACTGGTGCTGCCATGACCATCATGCATTATCCCGGCATGCTCAGGTGTGTGGCCAGTTGTTGTTGTTGTTGCAGCAGTTCCCACAGCATCGTCTGCTCCAATAACAAACCCACCATCAACCATTGACCCGTTGACTGACATGCGCTGACGTGATGTTGCTGCTGTTGCATTTGGTGATCCCCGCATGGTGTGTCTGCTGTGGTGTGGTTGTGACATCACCCCCTCGGCAAGCCTTTGCGCACGATATTCTTCTTCATCATCATGTTGTAGGATATACTCACGCCCCTCCTCTGCTGCAATACGCCTCACCTGGGTGTGTGGGTGTGTGTGGGTGTGGGTGTGTGGGAATATATGCGTATATGCTATGTGCACATGTGTTTTCATTCATGGACACGCACACATCTGCACACACGCATCTGCGCACATGCACACGACACAACACGCATACAACATGACATGCACACACACCTGCAGCCCATCTCTGTGTCTCCTATTCATGTCATTTTTGAGCTGTTCAAGCTGCTGACTGTGTACGTGTATGTGTTGTGTGAGTATACAGGTGTGTGTCAGTATACACGTGTGTATATATGTGTGTATATAGATGTGTATACAGGTGTGTATGTATGTGTACATGATGTACCCACACATGATGTACATCTACCCACACATGATGTACATCTACCCACACATGATGTACATCTACCCACACATGATGTACATCTACCCACACATGATGTACATCTACCCACACATGATGTACATCTACCCACACATGACATACATGCCCAGTACCCAACCACAACCCCTCCTCACTCCCACCAAAACATCCCCACTACTCTTATTATATTACATGATTATTACATGATTATCATGTGATTATTATGTGATTTTTATGTGCATATCCCCACTACTATCCCCATCCCCATCCCCATATCCCATACCGAAATGCAGACGCCTTGAGATATGTCGCCAACTGAAAGCTGGAGAAATTTTCAGGTTGACCACTACGACTGGTGAATTTGTCTCTATTGAAAGCATGTAGCTGTTCCCTCATCTGCTCCATAATTTGCAACTGCATTGATTGTGGGAGTGTGGAGAGCACAGCAGGGTCGAGCATGGTGGGGTCCTGTGGGTACGAGGGGGGAGATGGGTGGGGGATGTGGTTAAGAGGTGGTATTTGGGTGGGCTATGGTGTGTGTTGTATGGTGTGTGTTGTATGGTGTGTGTTGTATGGTGTGTGTTGTAAGTCAGATATGATGCACAAAGATCCCAACACTCTTTTGAACACTTTCCAATGCACATCCATGACACACCACACACCCATACACCTCTGGTATGATGGGTACCAATGAAGACACATTATCATCTTCTTCATCCTCCTCCTCTTCTTCCGCAACCCACTCCTCATCATCATGTATCACATGCACTACAGCACCATTTTCTCCAACACTATGCTCTCCTTTGTTGTGTTCATCCTCTCCATGCGCTGCACCATCAGTGGTGACTTTGTGGCGCAATCGTCGGCGTGCAGGGGGAACAGGGGGCCCCTGCATGCTACTGGGCCCCGCTACATCCTGTATTGTATGAGTATGAAATTGGAGAGGTGGGAGAGGTGTTTTTCTATGCATATTCTTTGTAGGGTATGTATGTGTGAGGGAATGTACACCCTCCTATACCTGCATGCTTGCCTCCATTGCCCTCAGCACCTCTGCTGCCTCTTGGTCATCCACACTCTCACCATCCCCATCACCACCATCCCCATCACCACCATCCCCATCACCACCATCCCCATCACCACCAGTGTGACCCTGTTGCATGCCCTCCACACCCACCATGCCCTCTATACCCACCATGCCCTCCATCACCTGAGTAACACCCCCTTGCTCCTCCAGTGCCAGCTGTGCAGCAAGCAATGCATCAGATTCCATCATAGGTACACCTGCTTGAATTGCACCCCCTCCCCCGCCTCCCCCGCCTCCCCCGCCTCCCCCGCCTCCCCCGCCTCCCCCGCCTCCCCCAAGTATCGAGGCGAGTGCAGCATCGTGCGGTGCTGTCATCACCACACCAGCTGGGAGCTTTCCCTTGGCTATACGCCGGGCAAGGCGTGCTGCACGCTCCTCCAGTGTGATGTCGCTGTCACTGTCTGTGTTGTCCTGGTGGGTCTGAGGTGGTTTGTCGGAGTTTTGTGTGGGTGCGACGACATCACCCTGCTGTGGCTGTGCGTCCACCACCCCAGGTCCAGCATTTGCACGTCGCTGCTTGGCTGTTGAGGTAGTGGTTGAGGTGGTACGGCGACGACGGTCGACACCCTGCTGTGCACGCTGTGCAAGTGCTTGCTGCGCGGCTTGATCCAGGGTGGCACGTTTGAGTTGCGTGAGCAGCAGCTTTTCAGCCATCTTGCGCAGCTTGACCTCTTGCTGCTCCTGCCGCCTGGTTGTGTTGGGGTTGGTGGTGATGTGAAAGAATATGGGATGTGGGGTGTGCAAAAAACGGTATGCAGCATACCGGCGTCGGGCAATGACAGTCCTGCGCTTGAGTGCTGGGGTGGCACCATCAAAGACAAACACGGGTCGTATCTTGTGAAAGAGCAACCTGGGGGGGGCGTGCTGGTGTGTATGAACGAGTTCCATCATCATCAACGTGCACCATCATCATCATCACCTGCAGATGCGTCGGAAGAAACCCAACAAATGTGCATTGGGTAGCATGTCACCCTTGTCATCACGCATGGCTTTGATAAACTGGATGAGCCAAATGGATGCATCTGTGTTGGGAAAACAAGCTTGACCATCACCATCGCACATGACTTGCTCCTACCGCCTCAACAGCACGCACCAACAGCTAAACGCTTGTTTGCGAGTGCCTCTATGTTGATGCGACGCCCCACAGGCTCCAGTAACGTCCACAAACCCTGCACACCCATCGCTGATGATGTAAATCACCCCACAAACAGCAGCTGCATTATCATTTGTGTCAGAGTATCATTCAAACACAACAGCAAGTGTGCACACGTTACATTTCTTTTTGCTGGGCAAAGAAACACACAAACACGTACTGTTTGACACAAAACAACCGACTAGTACACAAAACACCCTCGCGCAGTACAACTCCATCATCACACAACTCCATCATAAAACCCACTATCAGCCCATTATCTATCGCTTTTGTGCGGGGATGGGCTGGTAGCCCACAGGGCTCTTTTTTGGTGGCAGCTTTCGCAGGATGTAGAGCACAAACGCAGAAGGCAGGATTTCACACACGGTGTAGTAGATGATGTTGAGTAGTGGGTGGTCCATGACATCCAGGTCGGCGTCTCGAGCATCCAGTGCACCCCACGCATTGATCAAAGCCCTGTTGTGGACATGTACGACGATTGTGTACCAGATTGTGTATGTGTCAATCAGATGACAATATGCAATGTTGGTATACAACACCAACGTACCGAATACTAAAGCATGTAGCGCAGATGGCAGTCACAAACCCAACTTCACGCAGCTTTTTCTGTCGGCCACGTGACTCAATGGGGAATCGACGCAGCATGACAAACAAGCGACCTCCATAAATCAAAAAGCCAGCAGCTGCACCCAAGGAAATCACCACCAGGAATGCAGCCGACAGTGTCTGTGTGTGGTGTATTTGGGGGGTGGCTTGTGTTGATCAATACCTCATATGTGTTGCTGCATATCATACTCATGCAGCTACATAGCATATGCACACTGGTATTCACTGGTAATCACTGGTATTCACTGGTAATCACTGGTATTCACTGGTACTCCACTGGTATAACACCAACACCCCAAATAATAATCATTATACCTTGGCCAATTCATAGGTGTGCCCCTGGGCAAGCCCCATGAAGATCCACAAGCAAATCTGCACAGCATATGCAAATGCATTGCACAGCACAAACATGGGGCGAAGGCTCACTGTAGGCAAGCTGCGTGCCTGGTGGTAGATTTCTGCCCAAAACAACACGAGTAGTGTGTAGGTGGAGAAGAAGAGCAGCCCCGGGAGATCAAGCAACACGGCTTGCAGTGCCTTGGGTTGCATGCTGGAAATCGTGGGACGTAGGGCAAAGACGGTGGTGCGCAGGCCTGCGACGACAAAATTGAGCAGGTGAAACACCTTTTGGGTGGTCCACCCATACTCGGGAACCCGGAGCTCGATGCGGATGAGCTGGACGAGGGCGACGAGGCCCACAACGCCGTAAGCACACGCCAGGGCGATGAACGAGTACTTTTGCCAGTGTGGATCGTCGTCAATTTTCTTCCACCAGTCTGGAAGTGCTTGCAAGGCTAGGTGCATCAGCAGTGATTGATGGTTGTATGTGGTGGAATTGAGCACGTCACGCATTCTGGTGGCTGCTACTGGATGTTGATGCTGATGATGTTTTCGCGGTGCTTGTGGTGGTGCCTGGGTTAGTAAGAGGAGGAGGGATTGGGGATGGTGGCGAACAAAACAAGAGCGTGGTGCGTGATACATGTTGTGTCTGGGGTGTAGCAGCAGCAATGTCGGCGTGCATCGCTGTTGTCGTTGCATGGACGGGCAGGTGGTACAGCAGGCATTGTTTGCACACCCAAACCTTTCTCTCTGGATGTCAAACGCCTGGCTTGGTGTTGCTGCTGGTGAGCTTGCCAGACTGAGGGGGGTTGGTGAGAGACAAGCAAGGTGCGTTGCTTGGAGCAAGAGGATGGTTGTGCTTGATCAACACCAGGTGTGATGCTCGTTTTATGTGATGTGCTTTTGTGTGGTGTGCAATGGATTGGTGCAATGAGCATGTGTTTATTACACTGTGTGTTGGGGGAAAAAACATACAGCACAAACAACACACTAAAACACCCCCCTTTTTTGGCAACCTCACAACATTCCTTCACATGGGTCGCGGGTCAGGCTCGTTGCGCTGGGGTGGCTGCTCTGGCACTGGTATCTCTGGCTGTGGTGTTGAGGGTTGCTCGATTTCTGGCGGTGGCTGCACATTGGGTTCGCGCTCTCGTTGTGGGTTGGGCAGCTCTTCCGGTACGTCAGAGGGTATGAGGTCTGGTATTTCTGGGGTGGGTGGGTTCATGTGTGTGTGTGTGTGTACATGAATGAATGTGTTTGAACATGAACGTGTGCCAACACCCGTGTGTACACCCACACATGTGTATCCACTACCTGGTACGGGTGGCTTGAGTGGTTGCTGCTCAGGATCAGAGGGCGGTGTGAACACGTCGAGGGGAGGCAAGTCCTCTTTGCACGGGGCAGTGGGTGTTTCTGGTGCTGATGTGGCACGCATGCGGGGCATGCTTGGAGGGATGGCATGATGCCACACCACACGCTGCCTGATGCACAGCAAGCCAGGACGAGAGAGTAGCATGATGTATAAAACAGGTATTTGGTGGAATGGTGGAACAACAAAACATACACAGAAAGAATACTCCATTGGGGCCTGCACAGCACAACACACAACACAAAAAAAACTCAACCATGCTTCCATCCACACGACTGCTCCGTGCATTGCACTACAGCCAACTCGGCGTGGTGCAGCACGCACATGCACAGCTCACACAGCTTACACAGCATGCGCATGCACATTGCCAATCATCAGACGACCCCAGGAAACAGTATGATCAGCAGAAAATCGAGCAGCTCGTGCCCGATTACGACGACATACGTGACAACAACGACGTACAGCACACGCCCAACGTGATGGAAGAAACAGGAACACTTGCTGAAGAGTACAACAAGGGTGGCATGGGCGGGGTAGCATCTGCGCTTGGTGGTGACGTTGCAGGGGCTGCAGCCATTGCAGGACAGATGTCAGCTGGTGCTGCAGAGGGCACTGTCAAAGTAGCAAAAGAGGTTTGTTGTGTATGGGTGGCACTGACCCACGGCGTGTCCACGTTCGCTTCGACACACATCTCCACTACCCACCATCATACCACCCGTCACCATCACACAGGCTAGCAAGCGTGTGGTGGACTTGGCAGGGCGTGCTGTGGGCATGGAACCCTCCTCCCCTTCACTCACGGAGCAGTACAAGCGCATGCGCCCCCAGGGTGGTGGGGCAGCACATGACCAGGAGGATACTGCGTACAAACAGGCAAGGGCCCCTGGGGAGCCGACATTGGAAGAGAAATACCCACGGGCAGTGGAAGCAGCCAAGCTGCAACAGGTCAAGGATCCGCCTCTTGATGATTTGAAGCGTGATTTGGAAAGCGTGCCCGAGAAACAAAAGGGGGAGTATGAATCGTGAAGAAAAGGGTGTGAAAAGGGTGTGGCAAGGGAGCACGCTGTGGTTGTTGGTGTTGTTACACAGTTGCTTGGGGCAAGGTAATTCAAGAAGAAACAATGTGTGCATTATTCTTGGTGTCCACACTATATGGTCCAAACAATGTATAGTACAAACAATGTATAGTACAAACAATGTATAGTACAAACAACATCAACAACTGCGCCCCTCACATCACACACAATCACCACCCATCGTCCCACCCATCATCTCCATACAAGCTCCCGCAACTATCCTCCTCCTCTGACTCCTCTGACTCCTCATTATCTGTATCCCATACATCGTCATCCTCAGACCGCTGACGCTTGCGTGTATGTGCAACTGCGTTGTTTGCACTCACTGCGTTCCTTGAGTCACCAGTGTCACCAGTGGTGTGTGGAGCAGTGGCCAGCAACACAGCAGGTGGTGGTACTGCATCATATGGTGGTGGAACTGCATTGTATCGCTGTGTGCTGCTGCGACGTATCTCCGCCCTGGGATTCAACACGTGCGATAACAAGGGGTATTGCTGTTGGGGTGTTGCGGTGATTGTATCGGTGGTGGTTGATGTGGTTGCTTTTGGAATGCTGGCGGCGGCTGTGGGTTGACCATCATGTGCAGTTTGACTGGCCCGTTGACCATTGGGCTGTGGTGGTTGTGGTGGTGGTTTTCGGGGCGGGGGTGTTGGGTCATCAGTGAGGGCGTTGATAGCGTTTCGCAACCGTGTGTATGCATAGTAAAACGCATTCCTGACCTGTAAAGTGTGTTGTTTAAGTGAGTGTGTATGTGCATGGGTGTATGTGTATACAGGTATGTGCATGGGTGTACGTACGGGTGCATGTGAATATAGAGGTGCGTGTATGTATAAGGAGTGTGTGTGAGAGGGTACTCATTGCAATACCAGACACACATGCTGTCGCCTATGTCCCCACATAATACCACACCACACTTCATATCCAACGTCATACACTCCCACCACCCAAACACACACACCTCATCCATACGATATGTCCCACATGCAACATCATGCTTAGCCAGGGGGTCCTCCACAGCAATGCGCAGTGAAGAAGATTCATAGTCATATCCCCTTGAGTAGACTGGGTCAGTGGAGACGCGGGAAATGGACACTATACCACCTTGGGCTATGGCGACTGCTTGACGCTGTGGGTGGGTGGGTGGGGTGGGGAGGGGGTGGGGTATGGTTGTGGGAAGAGCAAGGGGAGAGAGAGAGAGAGAGAGAGAGAGAGAGAATGCATGTGTGTGCGTGAGCAAATGCAAGAACCACCTTGTGGTGTAGCTGTACAAAACATCATGTACACCCTACAAAAACAACCAACATCACCACCACCACCACCACCATCACCACCACCACCATCACACCACCTACCCCATAGTCAAAGGTGCGTCCATAATACTTGAGAAACCCCAACAACAATTCTCCCACATCTTCACATGGCACATCCCCTGCTTCTGCTGCTGCTGTGTGTAGATGCTGCAGGTGGGCAATAATCATGTTGCTCAATGCATAGCCACCCAGACCACCAGTGTACACTGTTGTTAAACCCTGTGTGTGATGTTGTGTGTGTGATGTTGTGTGTGTGATGTTGTGTGTGATTGTGTGTGTGATGTTGTGTGTGATGTTGTGTGTGATGTTGTGTGATATGGTGTGTGTGATGTTGTGTGATATGGTGTGTGATATGTTGTGTGATATGGTGTGTGTGATTGTGTGTAGTATTCTGAAGACCTGCATATGCATGGTGTGTATATCTGTGATAATGTTATAATACGTGTAGGATGACTCCAGGTTGTCAATACACACCACGTATACTTCCCCTCCACTCCCTCACCATACCCCGCCTCCATTCACCGACACAGACATACCACCCACATCATTGTCATACCACCCACACCATTGTCATACCACCCACACCATGCACATACCACCCACACTACCCCCAGCCCCTCACACTACTCACACCAGCACATACCACCCACACCATTGTCATACCACCCACACTACCCCCAACCCCTCACATCACACATACCACCCACACCCCTCACAAACCTGTTGTCGCAGGAGTGCCTTGAGCACCATGAGCAGTGGTCTTGCTTGTATATATGTATCAAAATATGTATTCATGTTGGCTGCTGCACGTACACCTGCATCGTTGCCAATACTGATGTCCACCTTGATGCCATGCTGCACAGAGGTGCCCTGTGGTTTTGTACATGTTGGGTTGTTGGTATGATGCACTGTGGTATGCAAGGGTATGATGCACTGTGGTGCAACAAAGTGTGATGCACAAGAGCATGATATTGGCACTACAGAACAAAATGCAACGACGCAACACACTCAACCACATATACCACTCTACCACCCCCCTGATCAAATAACACACTTGTAAAGCACACTGCTCCCCACCACCCATGCACCCACCGTGAGAATTGGCATGCGTGCTTCTGATATGTGTTTGGTGTTGTGCAGCACACCCCTCACAGACAGCATGTGCTTCAGCTGACCCAAGTGCCGGTTGATGCGGGCTCGGGTGCTGTACGAGGCCACTGTGTGTTGTGTGGGGGGAATATGTAGGGGATGCACACAGATCATCCAGAACGTGGATAAACACATACATCCATCTGATGGTCGTGTGATGCCCAACACCACCACGTCCATGTCTGACGAGGAGCATGCAGTGCGGGTAGCGAGTGAACCAAACATGTTTACAGTGACAGCTGCACCCCAAAGATTCTGTATCACTTCTGTGATGGTTTGGAGCAGCTGCATGCGGAGCCTGTGTTCGTGCAAGTGCGTGGTGCAGGTCAAGTGGTTGATGATGGAGCAAGTCCATGCCACATACTGTATCTCTTCATCTGTGCATCGACATGCAGCCTCAAATTCCAGCACCTCAGCTGACAATGCTGTGCTTTTCATGGATCGTTGATCACAGTGGCGGGGAATTGCATGCCATTGATCCACAACTGATGGCTTGTGTATGCCACGTGCTTTGTGCCATTCTTATTGTCGCACTCGTAATAATGCTGTAATAAACTGATGATGATGATGATGATGATGATGATGATGATGTTGTTGCTTGATGTAGAGCGGTTGTAGGCAGCAACTCATGAACACAGCTCTTGACAACCTGTTGGATAGCACCTGGGGCATATGAATGCCTGCTGTGCTATACTGTACATACTGTATACATAGGCATGCCATATATAGGCATACGAATATGTTGCCTGGATGGTACATACTTGTGTGTGTGTGTGTGTGTGTGTGTGTGTGTGTGTGTGTGTGTAGACCACCACAATAAATTCTCACCACCACAAAAAACTCTCTCAAACCACACAAGTACACGCAGAAAACATAAAACCTGGCATATAATCGTGCAAGCAACCCATGCCACGTGCAGGATGTGCCTGCATCAAATCCCCCATCCCCCGACGAAACCTGTCTACAACATCTGCTGAGCTTGGAACTTCACGTTGCAAAGCCCATAATGTGTGTTTGCAGGTGCGGGAAGCGGTGTGACGGTGAGCGTGTAGGTAGTTTTGATCCTGATGCTCAGTGATCACGAGCACCAACCACCTCAGCGCACCAATAGGGGGCTGTTCTGAGCTGGTTTGATGCTGAGGATGCTACTGTGACGTGGTTTGATGGTATTCTGTCATCAACATCCCATCAACATGCATCATGCATTACAGACATCCTCTTCCCCACCCCACAGCCCTCTGTATTTTGTGACACAGTGTGCCTGCACTTGCTTGCACGCGTGTGCCACCAACCACCACACTGTGAACCACCGCCACCACGCCCACCATGCTGCTGGACCACCGCACGCCCAGCCGCACACGTCTTTTGCGCACCTCTCGACACGCACCAAGCCTCCCTTTGCCCAACCACCTGCAACGTGCACAACATGCCTGATCACCCACTACTGATGCCCACATACATTCCATGCCACCCCACAACAACCACAGCAACAAGATGAGCTAGCAAATTCTGTGTGGTGCTGTGTGTTGGACCACATCAGCATTGATGATCAGTTTCGTCAGGCAGTGTTGTCACAAGGGAAAATATGCACGATGCGGACCACATGGATGGTCGACATGGATTACTGCTCTCGTGGCAGGTTGATTGCAATGGTTGGCCGTGCGAGCATGACCACCATGCTCTTCCATTGTTTTTCGTTTTTCTTTTTTTATGCTCCCTATTGATTCATTCTCCATTCTTGCACACACACAACGCGCTCGCTGCGCTATACACACACACTATACCAACGCGCTCGTGGCAGTCGATACTCGACGCCACATCCATCCTGACCAGCACTCCTGGTCAAGCACACCATCGGCGGCCACAAAACGTGGAGAACGTCGACGGCGCGATGTGGCGGCGATTCTGCCACCATCGTGAGGTGGTAGCGCTGTCCGTGCTGGAGGCCGCGAGGCGGCAGCATTCTGCTGTCCGACCCCTGCTGGACGGCAGCGGCCGGAGCACAGGGCTCATCATGCCCCTTATGGCGCTCGGGTCCCTCGACCGCTTTCTGCGGGGGGTCTGCGAGCCCATGACCCTGCTTGAGGTGTGCAGGACGGTGGCTTTGGACCTCCACCATGTACACCAAGCAGGGGTGCTCCACCTCGACATCCGTACGGACAACATCGCGGTCCGTGCGGATGTCAGCGGCTCGCCAGTTGCACAGCTGATTGATTTCGGCAATGCAACGTGCCCCGTCCTTGCCGCCTGCCCCGCCCTCACCCTGTCAGTCCCTGCAAGCACCAGCTTGCACACTGCAGGGTGGGTTGCCCCAGAGCTCCTCGACGTGCACCGCATGTGCACGATTCGGCCGAGGCTCGACGGGGTGCTGCTGCCATGGACCCAGTGGGTTTCCGCTTCTGCGGATGTCTACGCCCTTGGGTCTGTGTTGCCTGCATCGCAGAGCACTCTGTGTTTGCGGGCGGCGCAGCTGAGGCTGCTGCGAAGCGCAGCCTCCTTGGGCTTGTAACCAGCATGCACAAGGAGGCATGCGTGCGGCCCACCGGTGCGATGGTGGCCAAGCGTGTTACCAGGATCATCTCCAGGTACACGAAGCAGCAGCAGCGTGGGAGTGCATAGTTGTTGTTGTGTGTGTGGTTCTTTGTGTTGATTCAATGCAACTATTGAGGACCACCGCACACAACGCTATTGCACACAACCCACTTTGAGGTTTTTTGTTGTTGGGTTTATTGTTGGTTATTTTGCAATACTGTGTGTAACAACAATCACACAACTAGTATATAACTTTGCACATGCCTATTACAAATGCAGCAGCAACAGCGTATATTACCCACACATGTTGCAGATTTTGATCATGGCATCAGATCTTCCGGCAATGTGTTGCTGTCGTTGGATGGTCGTCTTGTATGCCATTTGCAGGATGATCATACATTACATGCGCATGTGCTACGTCGTAATGATTCACACACTTGCAGTGTCCCCATTCTGGGCATCACCGACATGCACACCCCCGTGCACTTTGCAGCCCTGGCACACGATACGGAGGAGCAGTCCACAGCAACACCTGGCACAACACCTGCTGCCATCCACACACTGCATCGAGGGGGGGGGCTGTCGTCGTCATATCCATCGGCCGCGCAGTATCTAGTGACATGCTCGGAGGAGAGCGTGTGTGTACACGCACTGCAACTACCAGATGATGGGTTTCATGATACCCTCCATTGCAGGTGTGTGGTTGATGATGTGTATATACCACCACCATGTGGTGGATGTGTATGGAACCACACCATCTGGTCCCTGTACAATCCCCCATCACTTGCACATCACATCCTCCTACACAACATCCTCCTAGCACGGTGCGTTTCCAGCTGCAACATCCAGCACAATATGTACCGGGCATGGGTGTTGTGTTTCCCTTTCGAAAAGGATGGTCATTCCGAATATCACAGCACCTGCAGTCGCAGCACCTGCAGCAGCACACTCGTGGGGATGGTGGTGTACAGCTGAGTGGTGCATCCCAGTCAGGAGGTGCATCACAGCTGGGGCATCTGCTGGTGCGTTGGTGATGGTTGTGCATAATGGTTGTGGATAATGGTCGTGCATACATGTTGTATGTGTGTACGGTATACATTCATGTTCTTTTGCTGTACATGTTTGTATGGATGTACATCATGCACATGATATATGGATATATGCTGGTTTTATGTACTTGCTATCGACATACAAAACCCCAGCAATCCATTAACATACACAACCATACCCAACCATACACACTATTCACACACAATGCATACACGTGTGACACACAATGCATGCTCACTATTCAATCACAACACACTTGTGACAGGTGGAGGTACAGCTCAACAATGCACATGATGAGGATGATGCGAGTGGGTCTATGCGCACCAGTGCCCCTAGCAGTCCACGTGCATTGAGTGGGTCGAGTGTTTTTGCAGGTGTGTGCTGTTTTGTACATGTGGTTGGTGTGCATGTGGTGGTGTGCATGTGGTGGTGTGCATGTGTTGGTGTATTTGTGTTTATACATAGGAGGACATGGTTGCTTGCTACAACAACAATAATATTATAATTGCATCAACAACAACAATGATCACATATATACACGGACAACAACACCACTCATTCCCTCCTCCGCCTCCTCCATCGCACACAGCCCCCAACTCGGCACGCTCCCTCACCGCTGCCCCCTTTGCGCGCCCCACCCCCACCCCCTCCCCCGCACCCCCCACCACCCCTGTCCCCATGCACACCAGTGTTGTTGCGCTCACCACTGACCCCTGTCATCCAGATATGGTGTTGTGCTTGATGCACTGCACTGCCCCTCTACAAAACACCCATAGTGGTGGTGGGGGTGTAATGGGTGGTGGGGGAGTTATGGGTGGTGGGGGTGGACATGGGTCTGGTGCTTCTGGCGGTCACATTGCAGCTACTGCACACAGCAACTTGGGTACCACACACAGCATGGGTACTGCACACGGCATGGGTACTACACATGGCTTACCTAGTATTAGTGCAAGTGGTAGTACTGGTGGCATGCTTGCCACACCGTCACCAAGTGTTATACACCCTGGTGTACCGAGTGCAACTGCTGCAACGATGTTTAGTGTGCGTGGGGGCATGTTGAGGTGCAGTATGGTGATAGAGCTTGAGGCGCCTTTGGGGGGAGGGGGTGGGGGGGTGCACAGTGGGGGTGGGTTTGATGGTAGGTATTTGGGTGGGGGTGGGGGGTGTTGATGTGTTGGTGTGTAGTGAAGGGTGCGTTGGTGTGTGATGTGGCTATGTATGTACATGATGCTGGTGGTTTTGTGCTGCTGTACACAGATATGCACACAATATGACATGTTCACTTGCACATATGTGCATACACTCCCCCGCACAATCCAACACACATCTCTACTCACACACGTACCCCTACCACACCTCTACACACACACCTATGCACACCCACAGACCTACACACCCACCTACACCCACACCCACACACCCACACACCTACACAGCCTGCCCATTCAGTCAGCCAGTGTACAGACATGGTCTCTTGTGGGCATTATACAACACCACCACACTCTGCTGCTGGTTGGATCAACCAACCCCTGTTGCTGTGTATGATACAAACATTGTAGGATTGGGGAAGACACTGGGTAGTTGTATGTCTCCAACAGCAACAGCAGCAGCAGCACACCCTGGAGCAACAAAGACAGCACCAGCAGCAACACATGGGGTTGTACATGCAAGGCAACGGGGTATAGAGTGGGTGGTGTCGTATGTGTTGTTGGGTGATGGTACAGGGGCGGTGGTGATGAACAACAGGGGGCGTGTGCTGTGGTTGACGCTTGGTGGTGTTCAGGTAGGTGTTTTGTAAACAATGTTGATGTGTATGTACAACATAGGTATATTGTGTATCTTTGAAAACATAATGTACCTGCCATATACACTCCAACACACACACACACACACACAAACACAAACACACACAGATGGATACCACCACGTGCACACTACGTCCAACACCACACCTCCCCACCTCCCCACATCAACCATACACTACCCATCCCCCCCACACACCCCACACCCCATGGCGTCCAGCCACTCTCACAACCATCAACGCCAATGATGTGGACAGTATACTATACACCCCCCCACCCCCCCCACCCCAATACACACCCACGGGTGTGGGTGGATTCACACCCCCTGGTGTTTTGCAAGCCACCATTGCAGCAGCCAACCCAGATACACAAGGGGTGGTGGCACGTGCGGGTGCGTTGTTGCGCACACAGGGGGGTGGGGGGTGGGGGGTGGGCATGTCTGCAATGGGAGGGGGTATGTCTGTGTTGGGTATGGAAATGCAAGGAGAGGCTGGGGTGGGAGGGGGGAGAAGGGGTGGGGTGGGGAGTGGGGGTGGTGATGTAGAGGGGCCTGTGCTTGTTGTGCAGCGTGTGATGATGTCATGGCAATGTGCAGCATGGATACACAATGATGGTGGTGGTTATGGTACTGGTAATGCTACTGGTGGTGGTGGTGGTAATGCTGCTGCTGCAGGTTATGATGATGATATTCTTAATCATGGCAGCCACAGTAGCCAGTGTCGGTTGTTGGCTGCTGGTCAACACTATGTGCTGATAGAACACCATCATCATGATTATCAACATATTACTAATTCTAATGATAATCATCATATTACTACTTCTTGTGGTAGTAGTAGTAGTGATTGTCAGCAGCAGCAGCAACAGCAGTCAGACGGGTATGCAGGCAAAGTGCTGCACATGGCATGGTTGGATGCACTGCATACAAGTGTGGATGATGGGGTGTGTGGTGTTCATGGGAGGGACAGAGGAGCACGTATGGGGTGTGCGAGTAGGCAGCTAGGTCAGTCAGATGTGGTGTTTCAATGGCAAGGTGTGTTTTGTGTGTGTTTTGTGTGTGTGGTGTGTGGTGTGTGTGTGAGAATGAGGTGGGATGTATGCAGCAGCTTTGTGTATGTGCTGTCCTCCTCCAGTCCTGTCCCTCCTCCTCCTCCTCCTCCTTCTCTTTATCATCACTGAATCATTATGCCTGTATCACAACATCCCACACACAAACCCACACAAACCAATACACCCACGCACAAACCCATACACAAACCCACACACAAACCCGTTCACAAACCCACACACCCACAAACAACACACCCTCCTAGGGCACACTATGGTGTTGCAATACACCCACCCAAACACAACAACACTCGCTGCACTCCTTGTCGCACCCGGGGCCTGGTCACCGGGCCCACCGGCCCCTCCTATGCGTACCCACCAGACAAGCAGGGGCCCCTTGGAGGGGTTGCTGCTGGAAGTGTTGTGTATAGGGGGCGTAGATGCAGCACTGCGTGTGGCACATGGTGTACAACAAGGTATACAACAACAAGATGAGCAGCAGCAGCAGCAGAAGCAGTGGGAGAAAGAAGAGCAGCAGTATCAGCAGCAACGAAAAGGCAGGGAAGATGCTGTGGAGGTGGTGTTGATACAGGGGTTGGTGCAGGCTGTGCAGGTATGGTGATGATGATGATGGTGATGATAATGTTTGATGATGGTGGTGTGTGTTTTGTTTGTGTAGTATGTGTGTGCTGTGTGTATTGTATGTGGCATGTGGTGTGTGTCTACCACTCTACACACACACACACACACACTCATGAAAATACTCATCACACACCACCACACAGTTGTGCAACGTACGCATGATCGACACGCTCATCTCCGCCATTGTGCGTCATGCCACCACCACCACCATCAATGCTGCTGCTGCATCTGCCCCTCACAATCCCCTCTCACACAATCCCCTGTCGAAAAACACCAGCTGCCCCACCATACAAACCACCAGCTGCACCCGACCAGCGGCTGTGTTTGTCCTGCATGCCATGCGCACCTGTCTATTGCTTGCACATGGGTGTGTGCGAGCGGGTGCGGTGGGGGTGGGTGGGGAGGTGTGTGCTCGGTTGCTGCAAGGGGTTTTGACGTTGACTGCAGGTGTGAATATGTGTGTGTGTGTGTGTGTGTTGACGTTGACTGCAGGTGTGTGTGTGTGTGTGTGTGTGTGTGTGTGTGTGTGTGTGTGTGTGTGTGTGTG